>ERZ1643247.429-NODE-429-length-51061-cov-5.608281_pt1 | contig 51061 bp, 52 predicted proteins | sample MGYA00579264_ERZ1643247 | MGnify/ENA primary metagenome ERZ1643247 (study PRJEB29033, sample SAMEA4952262) | chicken gut metagenome | biome: Broiler Chicken; feature: Gastrointestinal Tract; material: Caecum | place: Ireland | collected 2018 | study: Broiler... | reverse complement strand
TTATTTACCCCTAGTAGAACTAGGGGTTTTGTTAAGCTAAAGCATCCAAAAAAAACGGATTTTGCCCTCTCATCGGTCAAAATCCGTTTTTTCTCTCTTACCAAATACCATAGCAACACCTCTTGCATCATGGTTGGCTTCTCTCTATCTCTTTTTCGGCTCTTCCAAGAACCTTTTTTTCATTTCCCAGCAATATCCATCTGCCGAACTCGTACGGACGGCGCGCCGTTTCCACTACTGGTGAAATACAAATCACTGCCCACTTCTTCAATACGCTGGAGCAGTTCATAAAAATTACCCGCAATGGTAATCTGTTCCACGGGCTGACCTACTGCGCCGTCTTGTACCAAAAACCCCTCTGCTGAAAGAGAAAAATCTCCCGAAACGGTATTGGCGCCGGCGTGCAGACCAGTAATATCCGTAATCCATAATCCGTTTCCCATCTCTTGCAGCAACTCTTCCTGACTGCGCGCTCCTTTCTGTAAATAAAAGTTTGTCGCCGCGGTTTTTACCGGTGCAGGCAGCGCGCTTTTGAATCCATTTCCCGTTGACGCCACGCCGTCTTTTTTCGCCGCTTTCAAATTATACAGATACGTTTTCAGTATCCCGTGTTCAATTACCGCCTTATTGCGGCATGGCACGCCTTCACTGTCAAAAGGCATTGACGCATATCCGCCCGCAAGCAGGGGATCATCCCGTAAACACACGCAGTCCGCTGCAATCTTCTCTCCTTGTTTTCCAGCCAACAGAGAAAATCCTTTTTGCACATTTTCTGCAAAAAATACCCCACAAAACACACCTAGAAACCGCGCCATCACCGCACCGTCCAATACAACGGCGTATCTTCCGCTGGAAATGCCGATTGCACCCAAATGCGCAGCGGCAATAGCTGCCGCTTTTTTCCCCGTTGCCGCTGGAGAAAAATTTTTCCAATTATTCCCTTTCCAAAAATGAGATCCCGTTTTTACCTCTTTTCCGTTTTTGGCAATGGCGCATACATATGCTGTCACATCATTCTTTCGGTGCCGCAAAGATAAGCCATAACTGTTACATATGGCAACTTCCGTCCAGTCTGTATCCAAAGCACAGTAATCTATGGACGCAATGCTTCCATCTTTTCCCAGCGCCGCCGCTTCCATCTTTTTTGCAGCCAATATTTTTTCTTCCGCCGTCAGTTTTTCCAAATCTGCATTTTCCGCCTCCAGCACCGGATATGCTTCTTGTGGACGATACAATATTTCCTGCTCCGACTCTGGCATCAGCGCCGCATTTTCTTTCGCCGCTTCCACCACATATGTCAGTGCATCTTCTGTCATCCGCTCCGTATATGCATAGCCTGTCCGCCCGCCAATCGTACCGCGCAGACATACGCCTCCCAGGGCGCTGTTTTCATAGTCAGAAACTTCGCCTTCCAAAACCGTCACGCCAAAATGGCGGCTTGCCCGATAATACACCTCGCAATCTGCAAATCCAGACGCAAGGGCTGTTTGTATCAAGCATTCCAGAAATCTTTCCGATTCCATTTTCTTTGATTACCCCCTTCCGCCAACCGTCATTTCCTTCACCCGGATCATCGGTTGACCCACATCCGTTGGGATTGAGCCGCTGATACTGCCGCACATCCCTTGCGCTCGCTTCAGATTGTTGCCAACACGGTCAATCTGCATCAGTACTTCCGCACCTTTCCCAATTAACGTCGCACCTCGTACCGGCTCACATATTTTTCCATCGCGGATCAAATATGCCTCCAGCACCGCAAAATTGAAGGAACCTGTCGCCGGATCCACACTGCCGCCGCCCATCTGTTTTGCATATAGCCCATAAGGTGTATCGGCAATAATGTCCTTTGGCAGGCTTGTCCCCGGCGCCAAAAACGTATTGGTCATCCGACTGGTAGGCGCAAATCGGTAATTCTGCCGTCTTGCCGAACCAGTCACTGCCGCCCCCATTTTCCTGCCGTTCATACGGTCTACCAGATAGGTTTTCAAAATCCCGTTTTCAATCAATACATTCCTTTTGGTGGGCGTTCCTTCGTCATCCATATTGGCAGAACCCCATCCATTTGGAATGGTGCCATCATCAATCGCCGTTACCAACGGAGAAGCAATCTGTGCTCCCAGCTTGCCCGCAAATACCGAAGCGTTGCGGGCAACCGCCGTTGCTTCCAGTCCATGCCCACAGGCTTCATGAAAAATCACACCGCCGAAACCATTATCAATGACCACCGGCATTTTCCCTGCCGGACACGCTCCCGCTCCCAGCATGGTCACTGCAATGCGGGCCGCTTCCCGCGCCGTTTCTTCCGCATCAATCCAATCGAACAATTCAAAACCAACCGAACCACCCGGTCCCAGATGTCCGCTTTGTTTTTCATTGGCAGAGGAAGCAATCGCCTCTATGCTAAAACGACTTCTCACCCGTTTATCTTCCGCCCAGACACCTTCTGAATTTGCTACTAGTACTTCCTGCGTCACATCTAAAAATCCCGCGCGGGTTTGGGTAATCCTTCTGTCATACGCCGTTGCCGCTGCGGAAGCCGCGGCCAATCGCTCCGCTTTTCTATTTTTTGCTACACCATCCGGCAAAATAGCGATGGGATTGATATTCTGCCGCCCGTTTTCCTGCCATCGGGACAGCATCTGTAAGCGACTGCCCTTGACTGTCGCTGCCATATCCCTTGCTAGACGTACCAACGTAGGCTCCGATGTATCGTTGCAAAATGCATAGATCACTCGGCTGCCACAAAACAGCCGAATTCCAGCACCATAGTCCATTCCTCCCAATGCCGTTTCCACAATACCGTTTGCCATGCCGATTTGATTCCTTTTCGTCCGTTCTACATATAGCTCCGCAAAATCTGCCCCCGTTTCCAGCGCAGCCTCTAACGTATGTTCTACCACCGATCGTTTCAGCATGTATCTTCCCGCCCTTCTGTTTCTGTCGCTTCCAAATATTTCGCAATGGCTTCCAGATAATGCAGCATCCCGTTTCTCTGTCGCCGAATTTCATACCGCCGCTCAAACGCCGCATAGGGAATCGACTTCCTGCCGCCTGTCTGCGCCGCCTGCCAATACCGCCGCAATACTTCTATTGGCAAAAAATAGTATTCGTCCATAGCGGAAAAATATACCAACAAAAATGCAATCCCCTTTTGTGCCTGAAAATCTTCCATAAACAACAATTGATGTTCATGAATGTTTTGCAGCGGCAAATGCTTTTGTGCCGTTTCTTTCGCATCGAAGCATACTGGAATTCCTTGCACTACTCCCATATAATCCACGGTGCTGCTTTGGTCAAAATATGCCAGTGTAATGGTATGTTTCTGATTATCCACTTCTACTGGTGTAATCGGTGTCGGTATTTTTTGAAACAGCGCCAATCCTTTCCTGCGGTATTGCGCATTGGTAAAATTGATTATCTCTTCCAAATCGCTGCCCCGCAGCCCTCTGGAATTCCAATATGCCATCCCTCTTTCCTCCTGTCTGTGTTGCTTTCCAGACATTATACCACAGTTTTGGGGTTGCGTCATTTCATTCCTCTATACTGTACCAATTCCGTTACCGTCACAAACCGTATGCCTTCCTGTTCCAACGCATCTGCCATCTCTGCAATCACTTGTGCCGTTTTTTCCCCGCCTTCTGGCCCTACATGCCCAATGGCAACCGCACTGCCTCTTTGCAAAGCGATATCTGCTGCCTCTCGCAGCCGTTGGCGAATCACCTCCACATCCTCTGTACTGTCCAGAAAAACATCTCTCTCCAACAATGGAACGCCTTTTTCTCCGGCGACCACCGCCCCTTTGGACTGTGCTGTGGTCACACTGTCCACAAATATGCCACCTTTTTCATGTACTACATCCAGTACATTTCCCAATGCCTGTGCATTCTCCATCACTGCAGATCCCATATGATTATTCATCCCAACTGCCTGCGGCACCGCTTCATACGCCGCCTCCACACACGCTCGGATTTCCTCCGGCTTCATGTCATTGCGTACCGCCTTGTCACCTACCCATTCCTGACTTCCCGTCAGAGATTCCATCGGCATATGTATGATGATTTCTTTCCCCGCTGCCATCGCCAGTGCAGCATCTTCCGCCGTATGATCGGAAAACGGCATCACTGCTGCCGTAAACGGAATATCCAATGCCAGCATCTCTTCTGTCCCTGCTCCATGATACCCAAAATCATCCATGATAATGGCAAGCATTGCCGTTGGCGCCACGTCAGCAGATGCTGTTTGACTCTCCTGCATCCAAGCCGCTGTATGCCCACCTAGAAAACACATGCCAAATAATACTGCATAAAACGGACACCTTTTTCCCCATGTTCTTAATTTCCTTTTGATATTCATTGCCCCATTCCTACCCGATTGTCTGATTACTTTATCCTATCCTCCTTTCCCTGTCCCGTATGCCTCTTTTTTTCAAACCGCCTGTCTTTTTCTCTAAAAAACAGGCAGTTCTTTCCATCATACCATTCCCTTTTTGCGCCAGAACCGAAATTCCAGCGTAATCATTGCCGCAGCCAAAATACAGGCAAGCACATCCGCCACCGGAGCTGCTGCCAACGCGCCAGTCAGTCCATATCTTTCTGCAAACAGCAGCGACAGCGGAATCAAAAAAATCATCTGTCTAGACAATGCTACCAGCAACGACTTTGCTGGTTTTCCGATTGCCTGAAAAAAGGAAGCCGTCACCTGCGGCAAACCATACACAAAGAACCCCAGCATATAAATCCGAAAACATCGTACGGCAAATTCCTCATACAACGGTTCGTTTTTCACAAATAAACCAGATAGCCATCCGCCGCCCAATTGAAATATTCCAAACCATACAAAAGAAATAAGAAACGATACTCCAATTGCAATCCGAAACGTCTGCTTTACTCTGCCATACTGTTTTGCACCGTAATTATAGCCATTGATGGGCTGCGTTCCTGAAGATACCCCAACAAACATAGCATGGGCAATCTGATAAATTTTCATCATGATGCCATAGCAGGATAATGCAATCTCGCTGCCATAGCGTGTCGCCGCACCGCAGTCCCGCATCAAGTTATTCATCACAATCTGAGTCAGTGCCGTTGCCGTCTGCATGCAGAAGCTGGGAAATCCCAAAGAAAGAATTCTCCCGCAGATGCGCCCAGACAGCCGCAGATACTGCCTATGAAATGTAATTTGTTCAAACCGCGGAATATAAGCAATACAAATCAATCCTGCCGTCATTTGCCCCAGGATGGTGGCAATGGCTGCTCCCGTAACTCCCATGTCCAATCCAAAAATAAACACTGGATCCAGCACTAAATTGATGCCTGCCCCAATCATCATGCTGCGCATCGTGTATTTGGGGTTCCCATCGGAGCGAATGATCGCCGTAAACGCCATATTTGCCATTTGAAACGGTAATCCCAACGCTAATATGCGCATATAGACCACCGACATTTCCAACACTGATTCCGAAGCACCAAACAATCTGGCAAAAAATGGTCCGCCGATCAAGATTGCCCCTGCCAGCAGCGCGCCTGCCAACAGAAGCAGCACAAATGCATTCCCAAAGGTTTTTTCTGCTTCCTGCCGCTCTTTTCTGCCCAAACACAGACTCATGTTTGCCGCACATCCATCTCCTACCATCAGCGCCAGCGCTGCCGAAATGGTGAACATGGGAAATGCTACATTTGTGGCTGCAACGCCGTCGATACCAACCGCACGACCCACAAAAATTTGATCCACAATGTTATATAAGCAGTTCACAATCAGCGTCATAACTGTTGGAACAGAAAACTGCATCAACAGTTTCCCGATCTTCTCTGTCCCCAGCACATTCTCTTTTCCCGCTTCCATGCCCTCGCCTCCTTGTTCGTTTCTGCAATCGAAAAAGACGCCGAAACGCATCTGCCCTTTTTCGGCTTCCTACCGCTCGAAAAAAGCATTTGCTCTCCGACGTCTTTTTTGTGCTGAACGTTCCAAACGAGGACAGCCGAAAAGCCGATGCGCCATGACATCGTCATTTCTTCTCCCATCCAGACTGTCTGTCGGCTTCGTAATTGCAACGAATCAGCTTTTGGCTCGCGGGCTTTTACCGCCGGTAGAGATTGTTCTCGTTTCCGAAGAAATCTATCGATACAATTCTTTCTTCTATCCTTTGTGAAAAGCGTATCATTTCCATTTTGCTTTGTCAAGATTTCCAAATGGTTCTTCCAAACATTTCCTTCCGTGCCACAGGATTGGTTCTATCACCACCATACTGCATGCTTATTTTGCAGAAATCCGCATTATTTTACTTCCTATCTCGGAAAGGTTCCTTCCTCCCATCTGTTTGTCCGTATCCTTCCGAACATAACTGCCCATACAAATGGCAGGAAGCTTTTTCTCGTCGCTCCTTCCCTACATCCCTCTTCTTTTTCTGTCCTGCCCTTACAGATTCGTCTTGCTTGTTTTCCTACACGCATTATCCATTCGCATCCGTCTTGTCTTCGTTTGCTTTTTCTGCTGCATTGCCGCAGTTGCTGCAAAATTTTTGCCCCTCTGTCATCGGCGCACCACATACACCACAAAATTTGCCCATTGGCTGATCCGCCGCATCCAGAATCTCCACTTCCTGTGCTGTTTCTGCTGCTTTTTCCGCAGCTTCCCTCGCCGCTTCCCGGCGTTTTTGTTCTGCTCTCTCTGCTCGTTGGGCTTCTCTGCTTGCTTTTACCTGCTCAATTTCCGCTTCCAGTTGTTTGATCTGATCCTTTGCCGCCACAATTTTGTCACAGATCGCCATTGCTTCTTCTTCCAGCCGTTCCCCAACGACAAATTTCGCCCAGTAGTATTGTCCTAACTGTCTCTGGTATTCCTGAATGTTGTCTTTCTGCATGTTGATGTCGCTGTTGATGCGATTGATCTCCAAACTATCATTTGCCTTATCTGCCGCAGTTTTCGCCAATTCTCCCAATTTATCCAAAAAAGCCATTTGTCATCCTCCTTTTTATATTTCATTCGCCATCTGCCTCTTCTTTTCCTCTCATGTCATGAAAATTCCCGCATATCTGACAATTTTTCTTGATTCTTTCCTTTGTTTCGCTATGAACAAAAGCGTCAGAAAAATCGTCTTTTTTCCCGTTCTTTTGCCTGAAAATCACAAAAAAAAGAGAATTCGGCAAAGTCTATTTACATTACCTCGCTCCCACCGTATAATGATATTACTTTATGTTTTGAATCGTTTAAGTTGTAAGAGGGAGTCTTTACCATGGAGCTGTTGAAACAAAGAATACTGAAGGACGGTACAGAAGTCGGTACAGAAGTTGTAAAAGTGGATTCTTTTCTGAACCATCAGTTAGACATTGGTCTGTTTATGGCGCTGGGCAAAGAGCTGCACCGCCGTTTCGGTCATCTTGGCATAAATAAAATCTTAACGATTGAATCTTCCGGTATTGGTATTGCCGCCATTACCGCTATTTATTTTGACTTAGTGCCTGTGGTATTTGCAAAAAAAACACAGCCCAGCACGATGACGGAAGAATTCTATGGCGCCCCGGTAAAATCCTTTACCAAAGGCACCATCTCCATTGCACGCGTTGCAAAAAAATATTTAAATGAAAATGATAAAGTATTGATTATTGACGATTTCCTTGCACATGGAGAAGCCGCCGCCGGACTTGCCAGTCTGGTAGAACAGGCAGGCGGAACCGTTTGCGGAATTGCAGCCATCATTGAAAAAGAGTTCCAGGGCGGCAGCAAAAAACTGCGGGATGCTGGTTATCTGGTAGATTCTCTTGCAGTCATTACCAAAGTTGAGGATGGCAAAATATTCTTTAAGGACTGATCGTCCTTTTCTTTGTCCCAATTTGTATACAGTGTTTTTCTTCTGATTGTTTTTTCTAACGATTGTTTTGCGCTGCCTCTTATGCAGACGCATTGCAATAAATGTCACTATTACCTGATTGACAAAAAAGGAAAAGGAGAGTATGTATGAAAAAATTCAGAAAACTGGCAGCACTTGCACTGGCGGCAACGATGGCAATGACCGCTTTGACAGGCTGTGGCGGCAGCTCGGAAACCACCGCTGACACAGAAGTGTCTGCAGACGCAATGACCGTAGGATTTATCTACATCGGTTCCAAAAACGACGGCGGTTATACACAGGCACAGAACCAAGGCACTGAAGCAGTCAAAGAATACTTCGGCGACAAGATCAATATCCTGACCGCAGAAAACGTAGCAGAGGATAAGCAGGCAGTCAAAACCAATGCCGTTAATATGATTGACAACGGCGCCAGCGTAATTGTCGGCACCAGCTTCGGTTATATGGACGCTATGGAAGAACTGGCAGCCGAATATCCGGAAGTTACCTTCCTTCATTTTTCCGGCAACAAAATGAATGATACCAACTTTAGCAATTACTTCGGTGCTATGGAAGAACCCAGATACCTGTCCGGCATTATCGCAGGTATGCAAACCGAAGCAGACAAAATCGGTTATGTAGCCGCTTATCCTTACACAGAAGTACTGATTGGTATCAACGCCTTTGCTTTGGGTGTTCAGTCTGTCAACCCTGACGCACAGATCAGCGTTGTGTATATCAACAGCTGGAATGATCCTGCCAACGAAAAAGCAGCCGCAGAATCCCTTTTGGCACAAGGCTGCGATGTCATTGCACAGCACTGTGATTCCACCGGTCCTCAGGTGGCTGCAGAAGCAGCAGGCGCATATGCCGTTGGCTATAATCTGGCAAATCCCGATGCGGCTCCCGGTGCATTTTTGACCGCGCCCATCTGGCATCACGAAAAATTCCTGATCCCTACACTGGAATCCATCATGAACGGCACATTTGAAACCTCTTCCTACTATGGTAACATGGCAGACGGTTATGTAGATTTGGCGCCTATCAGCGATTTGGTTGGCGAGGAAGCCAAAACCGCTGTTGAAGAAGTGCGCGCGCAGATGGAAGCAGGAGAATTTTCCGTATTCACCGGTCCCATTTATGACAATGCGGGCAATTTGGTAGTAGCGGAAGGCGAAACACTGGACAGAGCCGGCATCTGGAGCATCGACTATCTGGTAGACGGTGTGACCGGCGCAAGCAACTGATTTTAAGGAGTGAACGCACTTTATGGCACCTGTAACGGCAATCGAAATGAAAAACATTTCCAAAGCCTTTGGGTCCGTACAGGCGAATGAGAATGTGAATCTCACTGTGTACAACGGTGAGATTCACGCGCTTTTGGGCGAAAACGGCGCAGGCAAAAGCACGCTGATGAGCATGCTCTCCGGCATCTATACCCCAGACAGCGGATCCATTTCCATCTATGGGAAGCCCGTGGATTTCTCATCCCCGAAGGACGCCATCGCATTGGGCATCGGCATGATCCATCAGCATTTTAAGTTAGTGGAAGTGATGACGGCAAAAGAAAATATGATTTTAGGCAGCAAAGGCGGCTTTATCCATAAAAAGCAGCTGACGCGGGATATGCAGGCAATCTGCGACAAATACGGTCTGGATATCAAACCAGACAAAAAAGTGTATCAAATGTCAGTGGGAGAAAAACAAACCTTGGAAATTATCAAGGTTTTGTACCGCGGCGCGAAAATCCTAATTTTGGACGAACCTACCGCCGTTCTGACACCGCAGGAAATCAAACGCTTGTTCACCATCCTGCGCAACATGAAAGCGCAAGGCTGCGCCATTGTAATCATCACTCATAAACTGAACGAAGTCATGGAAATTTCCGACCGCATCACCGTCCTGCGCCGCGGAAAATCCATTGAAACCGTTTCGACAGCTGATGTTGCCGTCAGTCATTTGGTAGAAATGATGGTCGGCAAGCAAGTAGATCTGGAACTGGAAAAACCAGACTGTCCTCGAACAGAACCTCTGCTGGAAGTAGACGGTCTGTATGTTTCCACAAAAGAAAACAAGCATGCCCTGCAGGATATTTCCTTTACGCTGCACGGCGGAGAAATCTTAGGCGTTGCCGGCGTCGCTGGCAGCGGACAAAAAGAAATCTGTGAGACCATTGCAGGCTTGCTGCCTGCAGATAAGGGACGGGTCTTTTTTGAAAAAGAAAATATCCTTGGCAAAACACCTGGTGAAATCATCCGTCTTGGGATCCGTATGGGCTTCATTCCGGAAGACCGGTTGGGTATGGGGCTGGTCGGCTCTATGGATATGGTGCATAATATCATGCTGAAAGACTACCGCAATCAAAAAGGCTTTTTCCTGCGCCGAAAAGATGCCGTAGTAAAAGCAGAACGCCTGGTCAAAGAATTGGATATTGTAACGCCCAGCATCCACTATCCCATCAAAAAGCTTTCCGGCGGTAATATTCAAAAAGTATTGCTGGGTCGAGAAATCGACTCCAATCCAAAAGTATTGATCACTGCTTATCCCGCCCGCGGGCTGGATATCGGCGCCTCTCATAAAATTTATGATTTGCTCAATGAGCAGAAACAAAACGGCGTGGGTGTACTGTTCATCGGAGAAGACCTTGACATACTGATGGCACTGTGCGACCGTATCATGGTATTCTGCGGCGGTCAAATGACCGGTATTGTAGACCCCGCACAAATGACAAAAGAAGACATTGGGCTGCTGATGGCAGGCGGCAGCAAACAAAAGGAGGATGAAAGTGCATGAATTTCCTAAAAATCACCAAGCGGGAAGATCTGCCCAAAAATAAGACCATCTTCATCCGTATCCTTTCGGTACTGCTCTCTTTGGTCTTTGCCGGTTTGGTCATTGCCGCATTGGGTTATAATCCCATTGAAGTATTTACCAATATGATAGACGGCGCCCTTGGCAGCGCTACCAGACTGCGCCAGACAGTATTAAAGGCTGTTCCCTTAATTATCACTTCTTTGGGAATTCTGGTCGCCTTTAAGATGAAATTCTGGAATATCGGGGGTGAAGGGCAGATTATGATGGGAGCCTTTGCGGCTTCTGCGGTTGCTCTCTATACGGATATGCCTCGCCCTGCCATGCTCCTTTGTATGGGACTTGCCGCAATGGTTGCCGGTGGCATCTGGGCATTTATCCCTGCCATCTTTAAGGCAAAGATGGGTACCAATGAAACGATTTTTACATTGATGCTGAACTATATTGCCATTAAATTTGTGACTTATCTGCAATATGGTCCATGGAAAGATCCAGGCTCTCAAGGATTCCCGAAAGTAGCAGACTTTCCACCCAACGCCGTTCTGCCTTCTTTGGGCGGCGTACATATTGGCTGGATCATCGCGGTGATACTGGTGATACTGGTTTATATCTTCCTCAATCATACCAAAAAAGGCTTCGAGATTTCTGTCGTTGGAGAAAGTGTGCAAACCGCCAGATATGCGGGGATGCCGATTTCTTCTATTATTGTGATCTCCATGCTGCTCTCCGGCGGTCTGTGCGGATTGACAGGGATGATTCAAGCTTCTGCCGTGGAAAAAACCTTGACTTCTGCGCTATCCGCCAACTATGGCTTTACTGCTATCATCACAACATGGCTTTCCGGATTAAATGCCATCGCCGCGCTGTTTGTCTGCGCTGCGTTCGCTGTACTGGTGCAGGGTGGCAGCTATATCCAGATTTCCATGAGTGTGCCGGCTTCTGTTGCAGATATGATTCAAGCAATTATTTTGTTCTTTGTACTGGGCAGCGAATTCTTCCTGCAGTATAAAGTTGCACTGCATAAACATGTGAAGGAGGCGAAATAAGCATGCTGATTAGTTTTCTGACAGCGGCAGTCATTGCCGGCACCCCGCTGGTTTTCGCCACTCTAGGTGAAATTATGACCGAAAAAGCCGGAAATACCAACCTTGGTGTAGAAGGCATGATGTTTATGGGTGCCATCATTGGTTTTCTAGTGGGTTTGAGCAGCAACAATCCGTTGCTCGCCATGTTGGGTGCAGCAGCAGCAGGCGGTGCAGGCGCTTTGCTTTACGCTTTCCTGACCGTTTCCCTTCGAGCGAACCAAATTGTATGCGGTCTGACACTGACCATATTCGGCGAAGGTTTTGCCAGCTTTTTGGGACAGAGTGTTATGGGTTCTTTGGTACCTGCAGGCATCCAAACCTTCTTCCGCCCAAGACCGATTCCTGTGCTCTCTTCCATCCCTTATATCGGCGAGATTTTCTTTACACAGGACGTGTTTGTGTATTTCGGCTATGTGCTGATCCTTGCAGCTACCATCTACCTGTTCAAAACCAAACAGGGACTGAATCTACGAGCAGTCGGAGAAAGCGCAGCTTCCGCGGACGCTTCCGGCATCAATGTAACCGCTTATAAATATATCCACATCGTACTGGGCGGTGCGCTCTGCGGTTTGGGCGGCGCCTATATGTCCTTGGTCACTGTACCGGTTTGGCAGGAAAATATCATTGCCGGACGTGGATGGATCGCGGTTGCCCTGGTGATTTTCGCTTCCTGGAATCCCATCAAAGCGCTGATCGGCGGATTCCTGTTCGGTGGTTTGAGCATCATTGGCTTCCGCCTGCAGAGTATGGGGATCCATGTTTCTCAATACCTGATTGATATGCTGCCTTATGCAGCAACGATCATCATTGTGATCATTAGTACCAGGAAAAATAAGAAGGAAGACATGGCGCCTGCCGATTTGGGCAATGCCTATTTCCGAGAAGAACGTTAAGTCCGCCGCTCCTTTCTCTATGGAAGGAGCGGTTTTTTTCTCTCTCCTGTTTTTTCTCTCTGATACAAACCTGCCGCCTTTTTTCCATTTGCTTCCTCTGACACTGTGCAGCAAAGAAATATGCCCCTCCCCGTTGCTAAGCTTTCACACAAACTCCCCTCTGCTGTTTTTATCCATCCAGAATGTACTTTTCCGACAAGATGTCCCCTCTTTTGTCATAAACCGGACTATCCCGCTGAAGCATACGTTATTTGGAAGAAAACAGATGCAAAAAGGAGAATGCCTCCACATTCTCCCCTTCTTCTGCCCGCGCTGCATAACAAATTTTTCTTCACTCCAAATTCCAGTAAACATTGCTGCAAGCTGCCGTTTGTATTTGGCATCTTTTATTTTCTATCCTGCGCATCCGCACCTTTCGCTTATTCAGCAATCTGATTTTCCAGCCTGTCCCTGCTGTACTGCATATGCCGCCGCTTTCTCCCGCAGAATGCCGTCCAATTCCGACCATTCTTTTTTCAGACGGACAGGTCTGCCGGCTGCATCCAAAAAGCAATGCTCCGATATCCCGGTACAGACGATTGTGTCCGTCCCCGCCAAGCGCATTTCATAGACCAATTCCATCCGCACGCCGGTATACTGCCGCACCCATACGGCAATGTCTACCCGCTGGGCAAACTGGCAGGAATGCCGATACTTTGCCTGTACGCTGACCACCGGCGATACTAAGCCACCCGCTTCCAGGCGGTCAAAGCCCCAGCCCAGTTCCTCCAAAAAATCCACTCTGGCTTCTTCCATCCAGCGAATATAATTGGAATGGTGTACAATTCCCATCTTATCTGTTTCATAATACTGTACTTTGTGTTGATACATCTCTATATCTGCTCCTTTTCCTGCTCTTCGACACTTTTTTTCAAAAAATGATTGTCAAACCAGTCTCTTTTCTGATATGCTATATTTCAGTGCTTTTTTATAATAAAAACATCCGAGGTGATAGCATTTGAATGAAATCTTATTATTATTCGGGATTGTCATCATCATATGCATCCTGATCCACCGCCTGACCGATCGGCTGGGCATCCCATCTCTGCTTGCGTTTTTGCTGTTGGGCATGTGCTTTGGGGAAAACGGTCTTTTTCATATTTCGTTTGATAATTATGCGGCTTCCGATGCCATTTGCTCCGCCAGCCTGATTTTCATTATGTTTTACGGCGGATTTGGCACCAACTTTCAGGAAGCTCGTTCCGTTGCTGTCAAATCCACGCTTCTTTCCACCCTTGGTGTCTTGTTTACCGCAGGGTTGGTTGGCGTATTCTGTCATTCTGTGTTGGGACTGAGCTGGGCGGAAGGCATGTTGATCGGTTCTGTGATCTCTTCCACCGACGCCGCGTCTGTTTTTAGTATTCTGCGTTCCAAACAACTGAATCTGAAAGACCATACCGCATCCATGCTGGAAATGGAATCCGGTTCCAACGATCCCATGTCTTATATGCTGACCCTGTTGTGGATTGCCATCCTCAGCGGAGAAAACATCTCCGTTCCCACCCTGCTGCTCAAGCAAATCCTGATCGGTGCGGGTTTCGGTCTGATTTTAGGCAAACTGACCGTCTTTATCCTGAATCGCTGTGATTTTTATATCGCCCAGGGCAATACCATCTTTCTGTTTGCCCTTGCCATACTTTCGTTCGCCCTGCCTTCCGCATTGGGCGGCAACGGCTATCTCAGCGCTTACCTCTGCGGTATTTATATGGGAAACTGCTATCTGCCCAAAAAACGGGAGCTGGTATTATTTTTTGACACATTAACCGGCGTCGCCCAGATGATGATTTTCTTTTTATTGGGGCTTTTGGTCACACCATCTCAGCTGCCTGCGGTTTTCCTGCCGTCTCTGCTGATCATGGTCTTTATGACATTGATCGCCAGACCCTTGTCCGTATCCGCCATTTTACTGCCGTTCGGTTCCTCCAAAGGACAGATCGGCTTGGTCAGCTGGGCGGGACTGCGCGGCGCCGCTTCGATTGTATTTGCCATCCAGGCAGTACTCAGCGGGGTTGCTTTGACCTATAATCTCTTTAATCTGGTCTTTTGCATTGTGCTGCTGTCGATTTCCCTGCAAGGCACGCTGCTGGCGCCCTGTGCACGGAAACTGCATATGATCGATGCTTCGGCAAATGTCATGAAAACGTTTAACGACTACCGCGACGAGAGCGATATTTCCTTTGTCAAAGTTTCCGTTTCTCAGGACCACCCTTGGGCAAATCAACCCCTGCATGCCGTACAAATGCCGCCGGAACTGTTGGTTGCACTGATTTTGCGAGATGGCACTTCTTTGGTGCCGGACGGCGATACGGTACTGCTGCCGGGTGATCTTCTGGTCATTGCTGGGCGGGAATTCGAAAATCGGGAAAACATGACGCTCTATGAAGTATCCATAGACAAGAACCATAAATGGAACGGGCAGTCTCTACGAACGCTTTCTCTGCCAAAAGGGACACTGGTTGTTGTCATTCAAAATCAAGATGGTACTGTCATCCCGGACGGCAACACCACCATTTATGCAAACGATACACTGGTTATGGCTAGATTTTAATTCGATTTATGTACACAGGAGGGATTCTCATGCACCTGCAAGGACTGCTGATTGGTTTATTTTCCTTTGCGCTGATCGGCATCTTTCACCCTATTGTCATCTGGACAGAATATCATTTTGGCAGCAGCGTCTGGCCGGTCTTTCTGATCTGCGGGCTTGTCTGCGGATTTGCCTCTTTGCGCATCGCTGCTTTGCTGCCTTCCGCTTTGCTGGCAGTCGCTGCTTTCACATTTTTGTGGAGCATCAAAGAACTGAAAGAACAAGAAGCACGTGTCGCTCGCGGCTGGTTTCCTGCCAATCCCAAACGGCAGCACAAACATCCGCCGAAACAAAAATAACCCTCATCACTCAGTTCTTTGCTTCCGATCGTCTCCCCTTTCTCAGTAGCTACGTTGCTTATCTAGCCGCTGTCCTCTTAACAGCGGCTTTTTTCTTTGCAAAAACAATCCAGAACAAAAGGAGATTTGTTTGCTTATCTCTTCTGTCGCCGATGACCGTTTTGTGTTGATTTCATTATCTCCTCAACCAAAAAGAAAACAGCCGAGAATTCTCTCTGCTGTACGCGGAGTTGTTCCCGACTGTTATCTGCATTCCTTTTCCGAAGCAGGGACATGCATCCGCTTCGTTAAAATTTCAATTCATCTAAATCCACAGTTCCCATGGGAATGCTGTTTCCACATGCCGGACAGGCAATTTCTCGCTCCGTTTCCATGGTCTGCTCGTCTACATCGATTTCTTCTCCGCAATTGGGACAGATAAAGGAATAGAAGTATATGGGTTCTTCCGTTTCTTCCTCATCCAACTCCATCTCTTCCAACTCTTCATCGTCCAGGAAGGTCTCCAGCATAAACGCCATATCTTCCAGAATATCCATCATGCCATGAAAAATCTTGCCTTCCTTGCTTTCCGGATCAAATCCGCTGCCGTCGCACAGACCTCTCAGATATGTGATTTTCTTTTCAAAATATTCCATGCTTCTGCCTCCTTCCACTGGATCCTGCTAAGCCAAAATCAATTGTTTACTCTGCTCAGATATTCACCGGTACGGGTATCAATCTTAATGATTTCGCCCTGATTGATGAACAAAGGCACCTGTACGGTAGCGCCTGTTTCCACAACGGCGGGCTTGGTTGCCCCCTGTGCGGTATTTCCTGCGAAGCCGGGTTCTGTATCTGTGATTTCCAACTCTACAAACAGCGGCGGCTCAATGCCGAACACATTTCCGTCATGAGAAAGAATCTTCACATTTTCATTTTCTTTGACAAATTTCAGCGCATCGCCGACATCGCTTGCGTTCAGCGCAATCTGATCAAAGGTTTCATTGTTCATGAAATGATACAGTTCTCCATCTGTATACAGATACTGCATATCCTGTCTGTCGATATGCGCTTTGGACATTTTTTCCGTCGGACGGAACGTTTTTTCCACCACTGCGCCTGTTTTGATGTTTTTCAGTCTAGTACGAACAAACGCCGCGCCTTTGCCGGGTTTTACATGCTGGAATTCCAGTACGCTGTAAATTTCGCCTTCGTATTCCATGGTTACGCCGTTTCTAAGTTCACCTGCAGAAATCATGTTGTATTTTCCTCCTCAAAATTCATCTGCGCGGGACTGTCTCCCGCTGTTCATGAAAATAATACTTGCTTTTCTGAAAAATAAGCATATCCTTATCTATTCTAAAGGAATTCCCTTGATTTTTCAATACAAAATACGAAAAAAACGGGATTTGTTCCTGATTTTTCCTACATTATATCCCGTTGCGGCGGAAATATTCCTGCATAACTCTTTTCTCCGCCCCGCGCTTGATCTTCGTAATCAGTTGATCTCGATCGCAAACCGGTGCCGTCATAATACAATATAGACCGCCTCTATGCCCGCACCACATATCTGTAAAAACCTGATCGCCGACAATCGCCGCTTCCGCTGGTACCAAAGAAAGCCTTGCCAGTGCTTTTTTCAATTTACGCGGACTGGGCTTGCCGGATTTGTGTATCGCCAACGCATGTAGCGGGCGGTTAAATCGCTGTACCCGCATTTTGTTGTTGTTGGATAGAATACACAACCGAAAACCCATTTCCCGCAGCTTTTCAAAATATGCGATCAACCGCTCATCCGGGTCCGCTACGTCAAACGGTGCAATGGTATTGTCAATATCAAATACCAGCCCGCGAATCCCCATCTCCTTTAACTCCTGCAGCGGCAGATCGTAAATGGAGAGGATATATAAATCCGGAAAAAACCGTTCCAGTATCATAGAACCTCCTTAAATTCTCTCGTCTAACTCCATGCGCAGCAGCGCATTTTCTTCCATCGTTCCTAATTTCTCTCCGCTCAGATAACGGATCATCGCTTCATCCGCTGATCCCGTTACGCCGTATGTCAATTCAATGCGTTTGGTGCGCAACAGCGTTTTTCCGGCAGAACGGATATTGGCACAGATCACGGCATTGATCCCCTCGTGCGTCAAAAAATCTGCAATACTGCGCTCGCCCAGCGGTAGGATTGTTTTCTCTTTGACCAATTCAATTTCTACATCGTATACCGTAAATTCTTTTGCCTGCCCATACTGCAGAAAAATCTGACCGTTTTGGGTCGGAATGGCAACCCGCATGGCATACACCATCCTTTCTTTTTCCATATTGTATCCATCTGCGGGATTCTTGTCAAATTTTCCGCAAAAAATTTTGCGTATTTTCCAAAAACAGGGTAAAATAGGAACGAATACAGAAAGAAACCTCGAAAGGAGATGGAATCGAATGGATCCCAGAATCGAACAACTGGCATATCAACTCGTACACAATTCCTGCCGCCTTCAGGCAGGGGAAAAGATTATGATTCATCAAAACGGCATTCACCCGACGCCTTTGGTCAAAGCAATCATCAAAGAAGTATACCGTGTGGGCGCGACGCCCTTTTTGCGCCTGATGACCAACTCCCTGGAACGGGAGCTGTTGCTGGGCGCCACCCAGGAGCAGATGTCGCTGATGGCAGAAGCTGATCGGCTGCTGATGAAAGAAATGGATGCCTTCATTGGTGTACGGGGAGAAGATAATCTCACAGAGCAGGCAGATGTCCCCAACGAAAAACAAACTCTGTACGAAACCTATTATTCCGCGCCGGTGCACCATGATATCCGTGTACCGCACACCAAATGGGTCGTTTTGCGCTATCCTACCAACAGTATGGCGCAGTCCGCCCATACCAGCTTGGAAGATTTCGAAGATTTCTATTTTCATGTATGTAATTTAGACTACCAAAAAATGTCTGTTGCGATGGACAATCTGGTTGACCTGATGAACCGTACCGACAAAGTTCGATTGATTGCGAAAGATACGGATCTGACCTTCTCTATCAAAGATATTCCTGCCGTCAAATGCGCCGGTTCCTGCAATATTCCCGATGGAGAAGTCTATACCGCACCTGTGCGCGACTCCATCCATGGCGTCATTACCTATAACACGCCCTCGGAATATAACAGCTTTACCTTTGAACAGGTTCGGCTGACCTTTGAAAACGGAAAGATTGTCGCTTGTGACGGCAACGATCCGGCACGACTGGAGCAAATTTTTAACACCGATGAAGGCGCAAGATATGTTGGAGAGTTTGCCATTGGCGTCAATCCCTATATTACCAAACCAATGAATAATATCCTCTTTGATGAAAAAATCGCCGGCAGCATCCATTTTACTCCCGGCAACTGCTATGATGATGCTCCCAACGGCAACCACTCCGCCATTCATTGGGATTTGGTGCTGATGATGACTCCAGAATACGGCGGCGGAGAAATTTGGTTTGATGAGGTACTGATCCGCAAAGACGGACGTTTTGTTCTTCCGGAATTGGAATGCCTGAACCCGGAACATCTGAAATAATTCTCTTAGCGCTTTCATGTCCTGCATAAAAAACTGCCGGAAATTTTCACGGCTTTGGAAAATCCCAAATTCTTTTTCCTTTTGCACGTATATCCGTTGACAGAAAAGCCCAAAATATAGTACAATGCAAGGTATCAGGACAACAGCTGTGAAAAGGAGAGTATACGGCACACAATGCCACAGAGAGTCCGTAGCTGCTGAAAGCGGACGCAGGAATGCCGTAGAAGATGGCCTTGGAGCTTCGCACCGACTGTCTTTTCAGACACAGGCTGCGGCGGGATACGCCCGTTAGCGCGTAAAGGTATTTTTGTACCTGCTGAGGTCTTTTTTGCGAGAAAAAGGCAAAAAAAGGTGGTAACGCGGATCATGATCCGTCCTTTGTCAAAAGGACGGATTTTTTTATGCAGCCGCATCCAATGTCCCAATGATTTCTAATCATAAAAATAAACAGAAAAGGAGAGATATCCGTGGCAAAAGAAAAGTTTTATATCACCACACCCATTTATTACCCCAGTGACAAACTGCATATCGGGCATTCCTACTGTACCGTTGCAACCGATACCATGGCGCGCTATAAACGCCTGCGTGGCTATGATGTCATGTTTCTGACCGGTACAGACGAACACGGTCAAAAAATTGAGCGTATCGCCAATGGACAAGGCATGACGCCCAAAGAATATACCGATAAAATCGTGGTTGGCATCAAGGAGCTATGGAAGACCCTCTGCATTTCCTATGATAAGTTCATTCGTACCACCGATGACTATCATATCAAAATCGTGCAGAAAATTTTCAAGCAGCTGTATGATCAGGGAGATATTTACAAAAGCTCTTATGAAGGCTGGTACTGCACCCCTTGTGAATCTTTCTTTACCGAACACCAGCTGGTAGACGGCAAATGCCCCGACTGTGGTCGGGATGTGGAACTGCTGAAGGAGGAAAGCTATTTCTTCCGCCTTTCCAAATATCAGGACAGAATCATCCAATATATGGAAGAAAACCCGGAATTCCTTCAGCCAAACACGCGCCAAAACGAAATGATCAACAACTTCCTCAAGCCCGGTCTGGAAGACCTTGCCGTTTCCCGTACCTCGTTTAAATGGGGGGTACCCGTGGAATTTGACCCCGGTCATATTGTATATGTTTGGATAGACGCCCTCTCCAACTATATCACTGCTTTGGGCTATGGTACGGATGACGACAGCCTGTTCCAAAAGTATTGGCCTGCAGACGTACACGTGGTTGGAAAGGAAATCGTGCGCTTCCATGCCATCATCTGGCCTGCGATGCTGATGGCATTGAATCTGCCGCTGCCCAAAAAGATTTTCGGTCACGGCTGGCTGGTCATCAACGGAGGCAAAATGTCCAAATCTGTCGGTAATGTCGTAGACCCCAATGTGCTGGTAAATAAATATGGCGTGGATGCCATCCGTTATTTCCTGCTGCGGGAAATTGCCTTTGGTCAGGACGGTAATTTCAGCAACGAAGCATTGATTCAGCGTATCAACTCCGATTTGGCAAACGATTTGGGAAATCTGGTTTCCAGAACCGTCGGCATGATTGAAAAATATTTTGGCGGCACATTGCCTGCAGAACATGCCGCAACGGATTTTGACGAAGAGTTGAAGGCAGTTGCGCTTTCCACCACAGAGAAAGTAGAAACCGCAATGGAAAAAATGTTCTTCAGCGATGCGTTGATTGAAATCTGGAATCTGGTACGCAGAACCAATAAATATATCGACGAAACCCAGCCTTGGATTTTATGTAAAGATGAATCCAAACAGGCAGAGCTGGCAAATGCTCTCTACCATGTAGCAGAAAGCATTCGCATCATTTCCGTGTTGATTGAGCCGTTCATGCCCAATACGCCGGAAAAAATCCGCAAACAATTTTTCATAGAAAACGGTGAAGCCACCTCTTGGGATAGCACCAAAACTTGGGGAATCTTGCCTGTTACCTTAAAAGTACAAAAGGGCGAAACACTCTTCCCCAGAATTGATATGAAAAAAGAATTGGAAGAGTTGGAAGCGGCAATCAAGGCTTCTCAAGCAACCTCCATTGCCAATCAGCAAAAAGCGGCACAGGAACAGAAAGCAGAAGAACCCGAAGCACCTGCTGAAATTACCATCGATGATTTCTGTAAAGTACAACTGAAAGTCGGCGAAGTGCTGGAAAGCAAAGAAGTGGAAGGTTCCAAAAAACTGCTGCGCAACGTCATTAAAATCGGAGACGAAGAACGAGTGATTTTCTCTGGTATCAAAGATGCCTACGCTCCTGGTGCGCTGGTAGGCAAACGCGTTGTCGTTGCATATAACCTCAAACCCAGAAAAATGATGGGCGAAATGTCCTATGGAATGATTCTGTGTGCCGAAGACGGAGACGGCAAACTGTCCATTCTGACCACGGATGACCCTACATTCCGCAGCGGAAGTGACATCAGCTGATGTATTTCGAGTCCCACGCACATTATGACGACAAACGATTTCGCGAAGATAGGGAGAAGCTGCTGCAGCTTCTCCCCTCTTATGGTATTGATTATGCGGTCAATGTTGGCTGTGATCTGAAAAGTTCACAAAACAGCATCCGCCTTGCCGAAACCTATGATTATATCTATGCCGCCGTGGGTGTACATCCCCACGAAGTGGGAGAGATGACCTCCCAGACCATCGAGGATCTCCGTCGCCTCTCGGCTCATCCCAAGGTGGTCGCTATTGGCGAAATCGGATTGGATTATTATTATGATTTTCACCCTCGAGAACTGCAGCGTTTCTGGTTCCGTCAGCAACTGCGTCTGGCAGAATCGGTTCATAAACCTGTTATCATTCATTCCAGAGACGCCGCCCAGGAAACCTTTGACATTATCCAAAGCAGCGCCGTACGGCAAGGTGTGATCCATTGTTACTCCGGTGCATGGCAAATGGCAGAAGATTATGTCAAAATGGGCTTTTTGATTGGCATTGGAGGGGTTATCACTTTCTCCAACGCGAAAAAATTAACAGAGGTAGTGGAACGCATCCCTTTGAAACATATTTTGATTGAAACGGATAGCCCTTATTTGGCGCCAAATCCCAATCGCGGCAAACGGAATGATTCCAGAAATTTGCAATTTGTTGTCAAAAAGATTGCAGAAATTAAAAATATATCACCAGAAGATGTCGCAAAAGTTACGTTTGATAACGCAAAATCATTATTTTTTTAAAAAAGGGTTGCATAATTGTTACAAATATGTTAATATAAACAACGTAATAAAAATGAAGGTATATCGTTACGGTATATCTTTATTTTTTGCAGTTGTGAAATATCGGCAATTTCCTATGGAAGTGACGACTTTCATAGCCCTTACGACTGCGATCTCAAGCCCTCGCCAAGGGGTTTGGGGAAGGCATAAAATCTAATGTCTATCATCGAATACGAGAGGAACGCCATGGCGGCTTTGACTGTCAGCCAAACCGTCAAATCCCATCCTTTTCGGCTCCCGCTTCGCTTTTTCCCACAAAACGGGCGGTACAGAAAAAAGGAACACACGTTCAAGGAGGAAAACAATGAAAACACATCTTAGAGTATTTGCTATCGTGGTATCTGTATTGGCAATCGGCTGCGGCACAGCGTCCGCATACAACAAAGAAGGGATGTCATCCGTGGTACTGGACATGGACGGCGTGCCCCGCATGGTCACCACTGACAAAGCCACCGTTGGCGAACTGTTGGAGGACATTGCGCAAAACATGGATACAGAATATATCCTGGAAAACGCCAGTGAAACCGACGCGATCACAGATGAAATGGAAATTTCTCTGGTATCCGTCACAGAAAAAACCGTTTCCACTACCAAAACAGTACCTTATGAAACGGTGGAGCGGACCAACAATGAATTGGCAAGCGGCGAAACCCGAGTCGTACAAGAAGGGATCAACGGCACCGCTGCTGTCATTGAAACAGAAATCTATCATGGTACGGAATTAGTAGATACCGTCTTTGTCGAAGAGAACATTGTAACAGAGCCCGTTGATAAGATCGTAGAAGTAGGTCCTGAAAATGTCATTGACGGCTACACCTATTCCAGAGCCATCTCAGTAAAAGCAACTGCGTATACTCCGTATGACGCAGGCTGCAATGGCATCACTGCCACCGGTACCAAAGCCGGGAAAGGCACCGTTGCCGTAGACCCCAGTGTCATTCCGCTGGGTTCCAAAGTTTATGTGCCTGGTTACGGCGTTGCCGTTGCCGCAGATACCGGCGGCGCAATCAAGGGCAATCGACTGGATGTTTGTTATACCAGTCTTTCTGACGCATATTCCTGGGGCGTCCGTCATGTAACGGTTTACGTTTTGGAATAACCGCCCCGCATTCATAAAAATATACCACAAGCAAAAAACGCATGGAGTCTTGCTCCATGCGTTTTCTCGTTTCCTCTTTACCACATACTGCCAAATTTTCAAGACATGCCTTTATAATCGCATCTTTGACATTGTGACAGCATGGCGCTGTCATCCTCCTTGCGCATGATACCGGACCACTTACAGATACTGTGCAGAATCGGTATGATACTCCTTCCTTTTTCACTCAGCCGATACTCTACCCGCATAGGGATCTCGTCATATGATTTTCTCTCGATCATACCATGATACATCAATTCTTTCAAAGTCAATGTCAGAACTGCATCCGTAATATTGATCATTTCTTTTCTTATCTCACTATATCTGAGTATCCCCCGATTTGCCAGCACACAGATTACTCTTGCGTTCCATTTCCCGCCAAATATTTTCAAGCCATACTCCAACGGACATCGAATTTCTTCTTCTATCTTTTTTTTGATACATCCTACTCACACCTTTCTTTCCTCAGTATAACACACATTTGTCCCTTTGGCATCTTTCCAGCCTCCTGCCGTTTATGCTGATGGCAAAAACCGCCTATTACCGAGGAAAAAAACAGGCACAGACCAAATGCTGTGCCTATGACGTTTTTTGTTTATAAAACCTTTTTGTTGTCCGCACTCGGCGTCGTCACAATGACCTGATGGGGTGTAATGACCAGTGCACCTTTTGCAGTCGCCTTACCGCGAAATGCTTTTTCTGCCATCTCTTGAAATTGGGCGACAATCTCCCCTTCGGTAATATATTCTGCAATCCCCTTGATTTGATACCCCTCCATCGTTTTGGCATCGTATACGGAAATCGCAATCCTGCCGCCGTTTTGCTGTATATTTTTTAAGGTTGTTTCCAGCAAAACATCTCCCACCAGTAACGTTCCATCTTCCGTCACATCTTTGAATGCAACTGGAACGACATTGGGTTCTCCATCGGCACAGGTTGCTAAATCCCATATGTTCTTTTTCAGCAGTACTTTCACTTGTTCCTGTAGCATTTTGCTTTCCTCCTCGCTTCTTTTGATATCCAATCTCTTCGATATGTCCAGTATAGAAGAACGCATCATGGAAAACAAGACGTTATGAAATGAATGAGTAACTCATAAATTTCATAGTAAGTACCTGTGATTCTGCCACCTGTGAAGAACTTTCCCTCTGTCGTCCGCTCTCACCTGCCGCCACAAGCCGAAGGCTGCCCCCGAAAGCCACCATCGGTTCGGGGTTCCATTCATTGTTCTTCTGCCGTACACCACGGCGGCTGCAAACCTACGGTCCTCAGACAGTTTTCCAAAGGCCGCCATGCTGCCAAATGCGCTCTCCGCTTTTCCACACGGGCAGACTCTCCTTTTTCGCCAAAAACGATTGCTCCATGTTGTCGACGCGCTGTCCGATTCCGCCGTCTCTCCTTCTGATTTCCTCCATCTCGCTCTGCCGTCTCCCAACTACTCGATTTCAAACACCGGGTTCCGCAGTGCTCTGCCGTCCGTTTTGTCTTTCAGCAACGATGCATCCATCAAAAAAAGCAAATCTCTCCTTTTGCCAGACGACTGGCAGAAAACCAAGTCGTGTATTGGCTCTATCCAGCAGTAACCAGAAACGAGATTTGCTTTTTGTCTGTTCTCTATAATTCTATGACTTCTGCATTGGCAACGGCTTCCTCCAGATACTTGTCCAGATCTGTCAGTTTCCGTTCAATTTTTTCGATCACATTTAGCCGCGGCTTAATCTGCGGATGCTTTGCCACAAAAATGGTGCAGCAATCTTCATAAGGACGAATGGAAATGTCATAGGTACCGATTTTCGTACCAATATTGATGATTTCCTGTTTATCCATCCCTGCCAGCGGACGCAGCACCGGCATATGACAGACAGCGTTGATCGCATAAATTCCCTGCATCGTCTGGCTGGCCACCTGCCCAACGCTTTCTCCGGTAATCAGACTCATCGCCCCGTCTTTCACGGCAATCTGTTCCGCTGCCCGCATCATCGCACGTTTGAGATGAATGGTCAGCTTATCATGCGGCACATTCTCCAGCAAATACAGCTGCAAGTCCGTAAATGGCACCACATACAGCTTAAATTCTCCGGTAAAGTCCGCAATGCGCTTTGCTAAGTCAATGACCTTCTGTTTTGCCCATTCACTGGTATAAGGCGGACTATGGAAATAAACGCCTTCTACTTCCACACCACGCTTTGCCATCATCCATGTCGCAACTGGACTGTCTATGCCGCCTGACAACAGGCTGACCCCTTTCCCAGAACTGCCATACGGCAAACCGCCATATGTCTTGATCACTTTCGAATACAGGTAAATCCGGTTGCGCACTTCGATGTTCAGCACCACATCGGGTGTCTTCACATTCACCGTCAAATTGGGCATATGATCCAGCAAATACTCGCCCACATCCGCCGCCAGTTCCATCGACGATACGGCAAAGCCTTTGTTGGAACGGCGCGCATTGACCTTGAAGGTCATCGGCTTTGCCCCATACATCTCCTGCATATGGCGTAGTGCCTCCTCTTTGATGGCATCCATCGACATTTCCTGTAGCCGCAGACCGGGGCATAACGCCACCAAACCGAAAATCGGCTCTACTCTGGGAATCACCAAATCATAATCCATTTCGCCGCCGCGATCCTCCACAATCAAGCGTCCTGGTTCTCTGACGACATAATAATTCCCAACAGGGTCCAGGTTTCTGCGAATCGCCTGAATCAGACGATTGACAAAGAGATACTGGTTATCGCCGCGCATGGCAATCTCCCCAAATTTTACAAGCAATACTTTATCTGCCATACTTCCTCCTTATCTCTGCCGGTTAATTCTGCGTAAAAACGGCACCGTCTCTTCCAGTGCCTTCAGGCATTCCTCTGCTTCCTCCACCGTATTGTAACGGCAGAAACTAAAGCGTACCGCGCCTTCGATTTCCGCAAACGGCAACCCCATGGCAGTTAATACGGGACTGCCAATTTTTTTCCTGCTGTCGCATGCAGAACCAGCGGATACAAAGATCCCCTTGCTCTCCAGACTGTGCAAAAGCACCTCGCTGCGCAGTCCACGAAACGTCACATTTAGTACATACGGACTGGCTTCTTCCAATCCATCGCCATTCACCTGCGTATCCGGCATGGCTAAAATCCCATCCATCAGTGTTTTTTTCACTTCTTTGACGTGGGCAATACTTTCTTTCATACTGCGAAATGCCGCCTCTGCCGCTACCCCCAACGCTGCAGCTCCTGCACCATTTTCCGTACCGGGACGCTGCCCTTTCTGCTGACCGCCGCCCAGCATCAGCGGACGTACTTTCAGCCCCTTGCGCATATACAGCATGCCAACGCCTTTGGGGCCGTGGATCTTATGTCCGCTCATCGTCAGCAGGTCAATCTGCATTTTCTCTACATCAATGGGATATTTGCCAAAGGCCTGCACCGCGTCTACATGAAACAGCGTATGGGGGTTCTTTTCCTTGATCCGCGCCCCAATGGCAGCCGCGTCCTGAATCACTCCGGTTTCATTATTTACCAGAATCACACTGACCAAAATCGTATCCGGGCGAATGGCATCCGTCAATTCCTCCAGGGAAATATGCCCTTTGGCATCCACCCCCAGCCATGTCACTTCGTATCCCTTCTCTTCCAGTGCTTTCATCGGATTTTTGACCGCAGGATGTTCAATGGCTGTCGTAATCAGGTGCTTACCACTTCTGGCATATCCTTCCGCGGTGCCATAGATCGCCCAGTTATCCCCTTCTGTCCCGCCGCTGGTGAAAAAAATCTCTTCTTCTTTGGCATGAATGCCATTTGCCAAAATCTCCGCCGCTTTGCGGATTTCCTTTTCTACCTCCAGCCCCATTACACTGACAGAAGCAGGGTTTCCGAAGTTCTCGCACAGCATATACGTCATTTTTTCCGCCACTTCTGGTAGCGCTCTTGTCGTAGCGGCATTATCGAAATAAATCATGTTTTTCCCTCCTTATCCCAATTCATACAGCAACAAGGCAATGGCGACCATTCCTGCCGTTTCCGTCCGCAGAATCCGCTTTCCCAAGGTCACTGGCAAAATACCGCTTTCCTCTGCCATCTGAATTTCCATTTCCGAAAAACCACCTTCTGGTCCAATGAATACGCCAATATGTCTGCCCGTACCCCTCTGCACAAACGTCCGTATACCGCAATGTTCCTCTTTCTCATATGGAATCAGCGCGCCATCCATCTTTGCCGCTTCTGCAGCCGCCTGCGCAAACGTCAGCACTGACGGTCCAACACAGGGGATCTTTCCCCGTCCGCTCTGCTTTGCTGCCGCTTCCGCAATCTTCTGCCAGCGCTCCAGTTTTCTGCCTTCTTTTTTCTCCAATTTCACGATGGTGCGTTCCGTCGCTACCGGAACAATCCGATCCACACCCAATTCCACACACTTTTGGATGATCCATTCCATTTTATCTGCCTTTGGCAGCCCTTGATATAATGTAATCTGCGTATACGGCTCCGTCTCACAGGCGGCTGCCGACAGAATTTCCGTCTCCACGCCCTGCTCCAACGACAGAATCCGGCACCGATAATCGGTTCCCGCTCCGTCACAAAGGGTCAGCTCCTCGCCTTCCTTCGCGCGCAGTACCGTTTTGATATGTTTTTCATCTTCCCCTGTCAGGGTAATCTTCTTTCCCACAATATCCTGTGGGTGCACAAAAAATTTCGGCATCTGTTATCCCTCATATCTTGCCGCAATCGCAACCCAGCTTGTTTTCTCTCTCAGATCCAGCACACCAAATCCAGCTGCTTGCAGTGCAGCCAACACATCTTCCCTGCGCTCTGTAATAATACCACTGCACAAGAATATGCCTCCGTCTTTGATATACGACGGCACTTGTTTTGTCAACGCAATCACTACGTCTGCCACAATGTTCGCCATCACCAAATCATATGTTTTTTGACTGTAAGCCGCCTGCAGCCGAGAATCCTCCAAAATATTTCCCGCCTGTACATGGTATCTGCTGCGGTCAATCCCATTGCGATCGCTGTTTTCATACGCGATGGAAATGGCATTGGGATCAATATCCACCGCATCCGCTTCTTTTGCACCCAGCAGCAATGTGGCAATGGAGAGAATACCGCTGCCACAGCCAATATCCAACACACGATCTCCTAACTGCATGTATTGCTCTGCCAGTTCCATACACAGCTGGGTGGTTTCATGAGTACCTGTACCGAAGATGTGTCCGGGATCAATCTGAAGCACCACTTTATCCGTCTGTTCCGGTATCGGCTCCCAAGACGGCTGAATCAGAAGTCGGTCCCCAACGGGAAACGGCTTAAAATATTTTTTCCAGTTATTCGCCCAGTCTTCTTCTGCCACATTCTTCACCGATAGCTCTAAGGAACCCAAGTCCCATTCTCCTTCCATCTGCTTTGCCTGCTGCAGAGCACTTCTGATCTGTGCCAACTGCTCCGCGCCGTATAAGTTATTGCGCAAAAAGAAAGTTATGCCGGTCACTTGCTCCTGTTTTTCCTCTACCAGTTCATCGGCAACATAGTCCCACTCTCGATTGGGATTTTCCAAAAATTCTACAAAATCCCGGTCATCATGGATCATCAGCCCGGTCAGACCACAAGCATACAAAATGCCCTCCACCGTTTCCAATCCGTCCCGTGACGTCGCCACGAATACTTCCATCCATTCCATGCCGTATTTCTCCTTCCCGATTGCTGTATACTCAAAAACCGGACTTTCCGCGTTTGGCAAACAAAACAACAGTGAGGAAAACCCCTCGCCGCGCAAAGAATTCTCCTCTCTCCTATGTCTCTTTTGATTGATTCCTGCGCTCATCCGCAGCCTTCCGATCAAAACGCGGAACCATCCTTATTTCCCCTGCTCTCAGCGGGCAGTTTCGCGTTCTGTTTCAAACAATTTGCAGACATCCCGATAGCTGTCCGGTGTGCCAATATCATAACATTCGCCGGAAAACACATAGGCATATACCGGCTTGCGGCGATACAGCCATGCTGGGAAATTCCCAGGAGCATCCGGATTATTTCCCGCCTGCAAATACTCCAGTATCATCGGTACTGTTTCTCGTTGATAAAGATAGGTCGCAAATACCGCCAAATTGGATTTGGGATGCGCTGGTTTCTCTTCAATATCCAGCACTCTTCCGTCCGTATCCAGCAGGGCAATCCCAAACTGGGACAATTCTTCCTTGTTTGACCATTCCTTGACACACACACAGTCATGATTCTTCTGCCGATAAAAATCCACATAATCCCGCAGGGAATACGTAAAGAAATTGTCACCTGCAATCACCAGCAACTCATCATCAATCTGCTTTTGATCAATGACAAATCCAATATCGCCCACTGCGCCTTTTTTATTGGCATCGCTGGTCGTACCATCGTCTATGACCACAATGGGAATCTGTCCCGGCGCGTTTTGCGCCCAGCTGCTAAACTGCTTTGCAAATCGGCTGTTGGTCACGACATAAATCTCATCAATTTCCGGAACGGTGTTCAATTCCTCCACAATATAGTTAATGATTGGTTTTTGATTGATTGGAAGCAATGCCTTTGGCGTATTGATGGTCAAAGGGTATAATCTGGTGGCGTAACCCGCCGCCAATATGATTGCTTTCATGAAATTCACTCCTTCTTTCCTCGTCAGAAGTGTTCTGCTTCACCAAACAAACAGCTGCAAACCGTCTGCATCTGTTTGGGCAGCGGTGCTGTCATCTGTCTGCCGTACAAATAGGCGAGAAATCCTTCTTTTTCTTTCCAGACAATCCTTTGCGCATGCAGACATTGGTTAGATATGGCAAATTCAACCCGAGCCGTGCGATTCGCTTCCGGATCTCCGTATTTTCTGTCTCCCAGAACAGGATGCCCAATCGCCTGCATATGTGCGCGAATCTGATGGGTCTTTCCCGTAATCAGCTGCAGCTCCAACAATGTATATGCTGCCGTATGTGCAAGGGGACGATAGGTGGTCAAAGCCTGTTGATAGCCTGTCCGCTGTATCTGGCTCACCCGTACCTGATTCTGCGACGCCTCCTTGGCAAGATACCAATCAATTTCTCCTGCCTGGTCCACCACGCCGTTAACCAATGTGATATAGTATTTTTCCACATGTCTGGCACGAATCGCCGCATTCACCGCTTGTACCGCACGCAGTGTTTTGCCTGCCACAACAATTCCGCTGGTATTTCTGTCCAATCGGTTGCAGACCGCCGGTGTGAACGTTTGCGCTGCCCCCGGCATATACTGCCCTTTTTCATAAAGATAATACAGGATCTGATCCATCAGCGTTTCCCGGTCTTCCGCTTTTTCCGGATGCGTCAGCAATCCCGCTGGTTTATTGACCACCAGCAGATCGTCATCCTCATAGACAATGCCGAAATGCCTCTGCGCTACATTGACTGCTTTCTCTTCCATCCAGCCTTCCATGGTTTCCTGCGCCAGATATAGTTGTATGGTGTCGCCAGCCTGCAGGATCTCACTGCCTTCCGCTTTCGCGCGGTTGCGTTTGATCCGCTTTTTACGCAGCAATTTATAGATCACGCTTTTGGGTGCTTTGTTGAAATATTTCAGCAAATACTTATCCAACCTTTGATTTTCCTCGTTTTTGGTAATCCTGATTTCCTGCAACTCTTCCAAACTCCTTCGCGGAAATGCCGCCGTGGAAAAACGGCGGCGATGCTATTATTAACTGTGAATCCAAGCCAAATATGCACTGATAAAGTTATCAATGGCACCATCCATGACTGCACCTACATTCCCGGTTTCTTCTCCAGTTCTGTGGTCTTTTACCAGTGTATACGGCATAAAGACATAGGAACGAATCTGACTTCCCCATCCGATTTCTTTCACATCTCCACGGATTTCAGCCAGCTTTTGCATCTGTTCCTCAATCTTGAGCGCAAGTAGTTTGCTTTTGAGCATCTTAAATGCCCGCTCTTTATTGCTGAACTGACTTCTTTCATCCTGACACTGTACCACAATGCCCGTTGGGAAGTGGGTAATGCGGATGGCTGAAGAGGTTTTGTTGACATGCTGCCCACCGGCTCCGCTGGCACGATAGGTATCAATACGGATATCGTCCGGCTTCACTTCAATTTCATTGTCATTTTCAATTTCTGGCATGACATCACAGGACGCAAAAGACGTATGCCTTCGACCAGAACTGTCAAACGGGGATACCCGTACCAAACGATGGATCCCTTTTTCGCTTTTCAAATACCCGTATGCATTTTCTCCATTGACCTGAATCGTCACAGATTTCAGCCCAGCTTCTTCTCCATCCAGCATATCCAGCACTTCCACTTCAAATCCAGCTTTTGCCGCCCATTTGGTGTACATGCGAAACAGCATATTGGTCCAGTCGCAGGCTTCTGTACCGCCGGTGCCCGCATGGAGCGTTACGATAGCATTATTGCGGTCATATTCTCCATCCAGCATGGTTGCCACATGCAGCTGTTCATATTCCTCCAGAAACGAATCGTTCATTTCCTTGACTTCCTCATAAACGCTTTCGTCCTCTTCTTCCATTCCCATCTCAATGAGCGTGAGAATATCTTCGTATTTGGTTACCAAACCTTCATAGGTTTCCACTTTGTTTTTCAGTGCTTTGAGCTGCTGCAGCGTTTTTTGACTTTTCTGCATATCGTTCCAAAAATCCGGATCTGCAGAAAGTTCTTCTAATTCGGCTATCTTTTCCTTCGCACCAGCGACGTCAAAGTGAAGCCCCCATTTCCTTTAATTTTTCGTCGTAGGAAGATAATCCCAGACGGATCTGTTCTAACTCGAACATGCAAAATCAACTCCTTCTAAAAATCATATTTTGTTGGTTTCCTTTATGATAAACATAACGTATATCCGTAAGCAGTTTCCCATCTATCTCACACAGACAGGTTTCTTCCGTGGGCAAAAACCCCATTTTTTCATAAAAGCGTCTGGCGCGGACATTCTCCCGTAACACCCATAGGTATACACCGACATATTGCCCCATCAGCTCCTCTTTCACACATTCCAGCAATTGCCTACCGTATCCTTTGCCATAATACTCCGGCAGCAGATACAAAGACACAATTTCGCCAAAATCGCTGTAGTCTCTGCCATCGCCTGTCAGCATCCCGCCCACAGGCAATTCCATGCGTGCGGCGCCATATGCTATGGCTCCCACCGCCTGCTTCTTATCGTAAATCAGTTTCGCAGACAGACTCCCTTCCGTCAGTACGGTTGTAAAAAATACCGTCCAATGATCCGCCGGCAACTGATCCAAATAGCCGTCCGGCACCTGTCCGCGAAACGCCGCTTTCCAGCTTTTCGCATAGATGCCGCTGATAATCGCAGCATCCGCCGCGGTGGCTTGCCGTATCTCCCTGCGCATCATCAGACATTTCTGCCGCAGCATTGTTTATATTTTTTCCCGCTGCCGCAGGGGCAGGGATCGTTCCTGCCGATTTTTTCTTCTGCACGTTTTTTCGGCTGTTTCACACCGGACGTATCTTTATTGGTAAACATGGGCTTCTGTACCTCTTCTCGCTTCGCTTCTGTTTCGATGCGTACACGGTACAAAATTTTCAGCGTGTCTTCTTGAATATGATTGCTCATTTCTTCAAACATATCATACGCCGCAAATTTATATTCAATCAGCGGATCTCTTTGTGCATAAGCATGCAAACCAATTCCTTGGCGCATCTGATCCATATCGTCAATATGATCCATCCATTTCTGATCGATGACGCGCAGCATCACGACACGCTCCAGTTCCCGCATCCGTTCTTCGTCGCCGATTTCCTTTTCTTTCAGTTCATACAGCTGCACGCCCAATTTTTTCAGGTTTTCCTTCATTTTTTCTTTGGTCATCTTTTCCACAGCGTCTTCTTTGATGTTGATTCTGCCCACCGGGATAATTGCAGAGAAGGATTCGCTCAGCGCATTCATATCCCATTCTTCCGGCAGCTGCTCATCGCTGATATGCGTGTCAATGATACGATCAATGGTCTGACCAATCATCCCCATAATACTGTCACGCAGGTTTTCTCCATACAGTACCCGGCGCCGTTCCCCATAAATGACTTCACGCTGTTCATTCATCACTTGGTCATATTCCAGCAGATGTTTCCGGATGGCAAAGTTATTGCCCTCCACTTTTTTCTGCGCATTTTCGATGGCTTTGGTCAGCATCCCCGCTTCAATGGGTTCATCCTCGCTCATCCCCATGGCATCCACCAGTTTCATGGTCTTTTCTGAGCCAAACAGACGCATCAGATCATCTTCCAAAGAAATATAAAACCGGGATTCTCCGGGATCCCCCTGACGCCCAGCACGCCCGCGCAGCTGATTGTCGATTCGTCTGGATTCATGGCGTTCCGTACCAATAATTTTCAAACCACCCAGCTCTGCCACACCGTCTCCCAGTTTAATGTCCGTACCACGTCCTGCCATATTGGTCGCAATGGTTACTGCATTCATTTGACCTGCCAGTGCAACAATTTCCGCTTCTTTGGCATGATATTTCGCATTCAGCACCTGATGCGGAATTCCTTCCCGCTTCAGCAGCTTGCTCAACATCTCCGATTTATCAATGGTAACCGTACCAACCAATACCGGCTGTCCTTTGGCATGTGCCTGCGCGATATCCTGTACCACAGCGCGGAACTTCCCTGCCTCTGTACGATACACCACGTCCTGCAAATCTTTTCTTGCCACCGGTTTGTTCGTCGGGATTTCCACAACGTCCATACCATAAATATTCCGGAATTCATCTTCTTCCGTTTTTGCCGTACCGGTCATCCCGCATTTCTTTTTGTATTTATTAAAATAATTCTGGAATGTGATGGTAGCCAGCGTTTTGCTTTCCCGGCGTACCTGCACGTTTTCCTTCGCCTCGATGGCCTGGTGCAGCCCATCAGAATACCGTCTGCCTGGCATCATACGCCCGGTAAACTCATCCACAATCACGATTTCACCTTCATGGATCACATAATCCTTATCCAAATGCATATTATAATTCGCTTTCAGCGCATTATTGATATGATGCTGCAATTCCAGATTTTCCGGATCAGACAGATTTTCAATATTGAAGAATTTTTCTGCCTTTGCAATTCCTTCCTGCGTCAGCACAACGCTTTTTGCCTTTTCATCCAGAATAAAGTCCCCTTCTTCCTGGAGTTCTTCCTTCATCAAAGGATTCATCGCTTCATCTTCATTCAGGATACGTCCTTTTTTCAGCTGTTTGACAAACAGATCGGCAACTCGGTACAAATCCGTAGATTTTGAACCACTACCAGAGATAATCAACGGTGTTCTGGCTTCATCAATCAGCACCGAGTCCACCTCGTCGATGATGGCAAAATGCAGATCCCGCTGTACCATACTTTCTTTTCTGACTACCATGTTATCCCGCAGATAGTCAAAACCAAATTCATTATTTGTGCCATAGGTAATATCACAGGCATACGCCGCCCGGCGTTCATTATTGTCCATACTGTTGAGAATCACGCCGACACTCAGTCCCAGAAAACGGAATACTTCGCCCATCCACTCACTGTCACGCTGTGCCAGATAATCATTGACCGTTACCACATGTACGCCTTTTCCTTCCAACGCATTCAGATACGCAGGCAGGGTTGCTACCAGCGTTTTCCCTTCCCCGGTACGCATCTCGGCAATTCTGCCCTGATGCATGACAATGCCGCCCATCAGCTGCACGGGAAAATGCCGCATATTCAACACATGCGGGCGGGAAGCCGCTTCTCTGACTACCGCATATGCCTCAGGCAGGATATCATCCAATGTTTCGCCTTTTGCCAAGCGATCCTTAAATTCCTGCGTCTTTGCTTTCAATTCCTCATCGGAAAGCGTTTCATACTCGGGAGCCAGCGCTTCAATTTTCTTCACAATCGGTGTGATTTTTTTGATTTCTTTTTCGCTGTAATTCCCAAATATCTTTTCCAATAAACCCATTTGGTCCACCTCGTTTATCCTTTGAACTTTCTGCCAATCGCTCCATTTGACGACAGGCATACGTTTACATTGTTATAGTTTAACAGATAGGCATGGTATGACGCAAGCATAAAATGCCCGAAAACCCGCGGTTTTGTCCAACATTAAGGATTTTGTAAAGTCTTTCTTCTTTTTTTCACAGTTTCCGAGAAAAATAAACCATATCTTTGAGCACAATGCCATCCTCTACAATCTGATGATCATAATGATGGATAAAAAAATCTGTAATCCGATGAGAGAATTGGAAACCGCAGGCAATATAAAACCCCATGGTTTTCGGCGTTTCTCCTGTTCCTGCCTGCAGCACCCCTTGCCCCTCCAGCCGCCTGCACCAGTCCTCTAGCAGCCTTCTGCCATATCCCATTGCCTGATATTCTGGCAGTACCGCAATATTCTTCAATTCCCAAAGCCGTTCTTCTTCCTGCGTCACCACAGATACCCCAATCACCTGCTCTTTCTGCCATAAAGCAGTCATTTTGCCTCGATAGAGATACCGCAGGATCATGTTTTCCTGTTCATCCCCTAACAGCAGCAACGGCAAATATCGCTCCCGTTCCGTCTGTACACATCGGATTTCCAAATCAATCTGCCACCTTTCGAATATCATCCATATGCCCCAGTACCATCAAATGCTCTTCTGCCGTAAAAACATAGTGTGCACCTGGAATCGGAATCACTTCATCTCCCCGCTTCACAGCGATGATATTCAAATGATATTGAACCCGGAAATTTTCTTCCAATACCGTTTTGCCCAGCCAGCGTTCCAAAGGCTGAATTTCTGCAATATAGTAGTTCTCTACAAACGGAGTACAGTCTATGATATGATCCGAACAAACGGCAATGGCAATCTGTTCTGCCACGTTTTTCTCTGGATAAATGACTTCATCTGCACCAATGCGTTTCAGAAATTTTGCTTGAATATCCTCATCTGCCTTCGCATAGACCTTCTTTGCACCCAATTCTTTCAAAAAGCTGGTAATTTGTAAACTATTCTTAAAATTGGTTCCCATGCAAACAAAGCATGCATCAAATAAATTGATACTCAAGGACCGTAGCACCTCTATATTTGTACAGTCCCCTACACGTCCGCTCACACCCAGTGCAAGCACATCTTCCATTGCTTCTGCATCCCGATCTACCACCATAATTTCACACGGATTTCGGTTCAGCCCTTTACATAAGTGATGTCCAAAAGATCCCATCCCAATAATCAAAAAAGATTTCATTTCCTTCCGCTTCTTCATCATATTCCTCCTGTCGTCACCCAATTGCAATATGTTCTACCGGCATTGTTACCGGCGGCGCCGCTTTGCGCTCCAATAAAGCGACCGCAAATGAGATACTGCCTACTCTGCCGCAATACATCAAAAATAGAATGATGCACTGAGATAACGGTTCCAGCTCTCTGGTAATCCCTGTCGTAATCCCTACCGTTCCCATTGCGGAAAACGCTTCAAACAATACATCCGTCAAAGCCAAATTCTGCACACAGCAAATCGCAATACTGCCACACAGCACAAACAGCAAATTGATAAAAAATACATAAATTGCTTTATGCAGTTCCGTTTCTGCCAATCTTCTGCCAAACAGCGTTGCGCCACGCTCATGCCGCACGCCCGCCAATGTATACATTAATATGATCACAACGGTAGTTGTCTTGATACCGCCCGCAGTAGAACCAGGGCTACCGCCGATAAACATCAGCACCATCATCACCAGTTTGCTCCCGCCCGTCATGGCAGCTGGATCGACACTGTTAAATCCCGCAGTTCTTGCCGTACAGGATTGGAATAACGCCGTCAAGAGTTGCTCTTTACTGCTCATATCTGCGCCAAGCTGGTTTCTTTCCAACACAAACAGCAAAAATGCACCTCCAAACAAAAGCAATATAGAAGCACTCAACACAATTTTAGACTGCAGATGCAGCCGGCGGAAGCGGAATTTGTTACGAATCACATCATCCCAGACTAAAAATCCCAATCCGCCCGTCATAATCAGTCCCATCAATGTCGCATTCACCAACACATCATCGGCATATGCCATGATGGATGCATAATTGCCGAATAGATCAAATCCTGCATTACAAAAAGCGGAAACCGCATGAAACACACTGAAATACAATCCCTTCCCCCAGCCAAACTGTGGTACAAACCGTATGGCAAGTAAGATCGCGCCGACACTTTCGATCACTAGCGTCCGTAACAATATCTTTCGCGTCAGCCGAACAATTCCGCCTATCTGATCCGTATTGATACTTTCTACCATAACCTCTCTGTGACGCAGACCAATCCGTTTTCGCATCAGCAACAAAAATCCCAAAGAGATCGTCATAAATCCCAAACCGCCAATTTGTATCAGCAGCAAAATCACCAACTGTCCAAAAAGCGTCCAATACGTTCCGGTGTCCTGCACCACTAAACCGGTTACACAGGATGCTGACACAGATGTAAAGAGCGCATCTAAAAAGGAGGTTTCTTCTGTTTTCGCGGATATGGGAAGCATCAATAATATCGTTCCCAACGAAATGACCAAAAAATATCCCAGTGCTACAATCTGCAAATTAGATAACCGCACTCTCTCACGAATCATGTCTACCTATCCTCCGTTATCTGTTCCTTGCTTTCCATTTGAATTTTCTGTAGAGTATCTTCTACTGCCAAAGCGCGTACGGCTTGAATAAATGGCAGCGTCTGTGCCGCCTCTGCCAGACCATATCGCTGATTCAGATCATACTCCAACGCGATCCAGCTGGATAATGGCGCTTCATTATGCTGCAATACTGCTTCCAATTTATCCAGTGCTTTATATAACTTCGCTTCTGGTGTCTGCTGCTGTTCCATTTCTAGAAACAGCGCCCTCCATTGTGTAGACAACGGTTCCGGCAGCTTATCCAACAAACGGAATAACGCTGCATGCTCCCGCAAGGCGTCCGCCTGCGTTTTTTCAAACGAGGGAATATCCCCGGTTACCGCCTCACCCAAATCATGCAGAATACACATCTGTACTACTTTCGGCAAATCCACACCATCCGCCTCTCCTGCCAGCAACATCGCCATCAATGCCGTTCGCCAGCTGTGTTCCGCAACACTTTCTTCTCTCCCCCGTGCAGAAACGGAGTGCCTGGTGTGGTCTTTCAATTTTCCCGCAACTTGTAAAAATGCGATATACTCTCTTGGCGTCATGTTGCATTTCCTTTCTCTGTTGCTTTTTTCCAGCATTTGTAACACATCGGAACATAGCGTTCATTCCCGCCCAACATCACCTGCGCACCTTGTGTTAGTACAGTGCCGTCCTTATCCAGCCTCGCATTGACAATCGCTTTGCCGCCGCAGGCACATACTGTTTTTAATTCCGATATGGAATCTGCCAACTCCAGCAGCCGTTTGCTGCCTGGGAATAATTGGGTACGGAAATCCGTCCGTAGTCCGTAACAAAAAACCGGCACATTATACAGGTCTACAATATCACGCAGTTGCTCTATCTGCACAGGTGTAAAAAACTGTGCTTCATCCGCAATGATGACATCATAGAATTCCCGTTCTCGCTCTTGGAATATGGAAAATAGATCCATATCCGCCGTGATCACATCTGCCGGCTGTGATAATCCGATCCGGCTTGTGACCACACCGACACCATCTCTTGTGTCTACCGCTGGTTTCAGCAGCCAAACCCGCATTTCTTTTTCTTCATAATTAAACTTGGTAATCAACGCCTGCGCAGATTTGGAACTGCCCATTGCGCCATAACGAAAATATAATTTTGCCATGCAAAATCCTCCTTTTCTTCCGTCTTTCTTACCCGCCTTATCATATCACAAAACCCTTACAATAGCGAGAGCGAAGCGATTGTTTTTCAAAAAAAACATGTTCAGAAAAAATGACAGACATAACACAATCCCCTCTTGCCCTTTTGAGATGTTTTGCATACAATAGAGGCAGAGAGAGGCGGCATTGTTCCGGCACTTTGACACGACGGAATGGATTCAGAAAGAAGGCAGCTATTTATGACTACGGACTTAACTACCGGCAATACCCGTAAATTGCTATGGGCATTTTCTATCCCGATGCTCATCAGCGTAGCATTTCAGCAAATGTATAACATCACTGACAGCGTCATTGCTGGACGGTTTATCGGTGAGGACGCACTGGCAGCCGTCGGCGCTTCCTATCCCATCACCATGATCTTTATGGCTATTGCCGTTGGCAGCAGCGCCGGCTGTTCTGTTGTCATATCCAGATTGTTTGGTGCAAGATTGTATGTACATTTGAAATGTGCCGTTAGTACTATCCTCATTACCTGCATTGTCATGAGTATCCTTTTGACGCTATTTGGTGTATGGCGTGGAGAGGCAATGATGCGGATGCTGCAGACACCAAGCAATATTTTTGCCGATGGTTCCCTGTACTTAACCGTTTATATTTATGGATTTGGGTTCTTGTTCCTCTATAATGTCTGCAACGGCATTTTTACCGCATTGGGAGATTCTCGTACCCCCCTGTATTTTCTGATTGCTTCTTCTGTCGGCAATGTCATCCTGGATTTGGTGTTTGTATTGGTGTTTGATATGGGCGTCGCCGGTGTTGCATGGGCAACCTTTACTGCACAGGGGATTTCCTCTCTGCTGGCACTTGGCGCTATGCTGTTGCGGTTAAAACAAATGCCCAGCACCAAACATTTTCCCTTGTTCTCCTTCCATTTACTGGGGCAGATTTCCGTCATTGCCATCCCCAGCATTTTGCAGCAAAGCTTTGTTTCCGTCGGAAATTTATTCATACAAAGCCTGGTAAACAGCTTTGGTTCTGCCGTAATTGCAGGCTATTCTTCTGCAATCAAGCTGAATACATTTGCCATTACCTGCATGACCACCCTTTCCAACGGTCTATCCTCCTTTACCGCACAAAACATCGGTGCGCATAAAGAAGACCGAATTGCCGAAGGTTGGAAGGAAAGCATCCGTATGGGCGTTTTTGTTTGCCTGCCGTTTGTACTCATCTATCTTGTGCTGGGACGCATGGCAGTCGGACTGTTTCTGGACAGCGTCAGCGCTACAGCGATCCAAACTGGCGTAACCTTCCTAAAAATTGTTGCCCCGTTCTATTTTGTCGTCATGATCAAAACCATGTGCGACGGAGTACTGCGTGGCACCAGCTCTATTGCATATTTTACTACTACTACTTTTACCGATCTGGTGCTGCGGGTGGTTTTGGCTTATTTCTTTGTCAAAGTGCTTTCCATGGACGCTACGGGCATTTGGTTGTCTTGGCCCATTGGCTGGACACTGTCCTCTGCCTTGTCTGCTTGGTTTTATCACATCCGCCCATGGCGGGTGCACGGTCCAAAACCCAAACGCCGTTTGCTTTCGAAAAACAGTTAATCCTGTCTATATATGCGGTCAAAAAGGAGCAAATCGGAAACATTCCGATTTGCTCCTTTTCTTTCATTTCCCGGCAACTGCGCTTTTGGGGTACTGCCATTCCTCTTTTAGAAACCGCCGTTTCCCATTTTGTTTTTTTGTCTACCGTTTCTTTCTCCTGCCATCAGTTCTGATCCAGCAACCCTTGTCAAAGAAATTCTGGTTATTCTATCCTCCGGTCTGTACCGTATCGTTCCAACTTTCTGCTGAAACACCGATTCCGCATCTGCCCTTCTCCGCTTCCTGTCATAATCTTCTTTCTTATTTCACAAGATTTAATTCAAACCGTTCAAAAAAACCAATCCATTCTCCGTTTGCCCCGCGCACACCCATCATATACATCCGTTGATTGCGGGTATTCACACCGATAAAGACTTCTTTCCCGTTTCTTTGAATCCCTGCATATGCCGCTTTGATTTTTTCCTTTGCCGCTTCTGTATGATGACAGTCAAAAATACTTTTGCCAATCAAATCCGCATACCCACGCTCCTGATAATAGTGATATTTTGCAAAACGATTCATAAACCGAATGATAAACGCATTATCTACAAATACAATGGGATATGGATACGCATCTAATATTCCTTGCATGATTTCCTGCTGTTCCATTTTTCTGCCCCCTTCTGTCTGCTTCATACTGCTGCTGTTATATCGAAAAAACCGAGGAATGCCTGCGCAGGCATTCCTCGGATCACCTCTGTTTCTCCTGCCGCCAGACTTGCGGCATCTCTATCTCATCAATATTCGGGTTCAATCAGACCATAAGAACCGTTTTTGCGTTTATATACAACATTTACTTCATCTGTTTCCCCGTTGCGGAATACAAAAAAGCTGTGTCCGATCAGTTCCATTTCCATCACGGCTTCTTCCGCATCCATCGGTTTCACTTCAAAATGTTTGATCCGCTCAATTTTGTACAGCGGTTCTTCATCCAAGTCCTCTTCCGGTACCGGAATCGCTTGATACTCTGCCAAATAATTTTCACCGCTTTGACGTACTTTGGTACGCATCCGTTTTTTGTAACGCACCACTTGTCCTTCCAGAATATCTACCGCCTTATCCATTGCCGCTGTCATATCTGCATCCTGCACTTCTGCACGAATCAGTCTTTTATTGAGAGGAATGGTCACTTCCACGGTGGACACCAGTTTTTCCAGACTCAGTGTAATGGTTGCATTGGCATCCTCTGGAAACAGTTTCGCAATCCTATCCAATTTGTGTTCCACCATTTCTTTGGTCTTTTCCCAAACGTCGATATTTTTTCCAATGATGTGATACCGCATAATAACAACTCCCTTCGCAGTCCCCGCCTTTGCGGAAACCATTGTTTCCCTCCCGCCCATCTGTAAAGCGGAAGCTCCAGAAGAACTATTCTCTTCTGTGATATACTTATTCTCTTTCTTTTGGCAAAACCCTTTTTTTCCAGTAAATTTTTTCTCTCATTCCATCATAATCCGTCCATATGTTCGGTTGACCAATGTGAATGTCGAAAACGATATGATTCTTCACATCCTTCGCAAAAGCTTGAAATGATTGGACTTTTGGGGTATACGCAAAGTCTTGGAAAAAGATGCATATTTCCACAGAAATCGTGTCAAAAATCTGTGGATAATGTGTATAACTTTGTGCATAACTTTATTTTTCACACTTTTGATTGTGGATAACTCTCTCTGTTATCCTCTCTGGCTGTGGACGAGAGGGATGGCATCCCGGCTTTTTCGTTTGACATAATGTATTATGCCAAACGAAACGGCTTTATTTTCTGTCAAAAAAACGACAGCCTTCGACAAATCTGCCAACCAAAAAGAGTCAAGAACTGTTTGGGATTGCTGCCCAAACATACTCTTGACTCCAACGACACCTCTCTACCGATCGCTTCCATACAATGATGCACTGCAAACGATCATTCCTGTGTTGCTTGTTCCTGTTTATACTGTTCCAGCGCTTTGAGATACACGCTTTTGGTATCATCGTCAAAGCAAATCATCGTTACCTGCTCCATCTCTGGATGTTCCTGCAAATATCCCATGATCTCTCGTACCGCAATCTCTGCAGCCAACTCCACTGGAAAACGATATACGCCGGTACTGATCGACGGAAATGCAATGGTTTTCACACCATATTCCTCCGCCAAACGCAAACTGTTTCGATAACAGTTCGCCAGCAGTTCTTCTTCTCCCCATTTTCCGCCGCGCCAGATTGGCCCCGGCGTATGGATCACATAACGGGCTTTTAGTTTGTACCCTTTGGTGATTTTGGCTTCTCCGGTTTTGCAACCGCCCAGCGTTTCACATTCTTCCAGCAACTCTCTGCCAGCAGCACGATGAATGGCGCCATCTACGCCACCGCCGCCCAGAAGGGATGTATTGGCCGCATTCACAATCGCGTCGGTTTTGGCCTTCACAATATCTCCTTTAACAATCGAAAAACGTTCCATCACCTTTACCCCCTATCCGGGAAATCAATCGTTCCCCTTTTGTCCATTGTATCCCTTTTCCGAATCTTCGTAAAGGCATTTTTGAAAAAAACCAACATTCATAAATTTTACCTCTCACTTTATAGCAATGCGCTGATTTCTTCCAGATTTCAATATAAATTCGAATAAAAAATATGTATATTTTTTGTGCAAATCATTTTAATCTTGGAAAATCCACCTCTTTTCCATCTTCCATTCCTTCCATATGACAATCTTGCATATACTGCTCTAAATGTCTTTTGGTTTACGGTCATTTGCCCATTTAGCCAGCCAACAGTACCGCTTTCCAATAACGAATCCCGTCCTTCCTCTCTCCATTCTTATCTCAACCTTCAGCTCTTACTTACCAAAACAAAAACATCCCTGCGGCAAGAAATATCGCAGGGATGCAGGAGAGGAAGGAACTCCAGCTCAGTCTATTTCGTTACTGAGCAGATTCCTGTGGATTCAATTTGGTTTGCGGATCAACAGTATTCCCGTTTTGTTCCATGGAAAACTCCAGATGACTGCCCAGCCCTGCCTGATACTTGGTCGGCTGATCCAGGCTGCCTAACGTCTGTCCCTTTGTGACCGCTTCTCCAGTCTGCGGCAATCCGTCTTCTGCCAGCGGACTGTATGTAGTCCGCCAACCATCAGCATGTTCCACTACAAGGGTCTTGCCTGCTTCATCGTCATCCCGTATTTCCGCTACAACACCATCCGCGGCTGCCTGTACCGCAGTACCTTCTGCCGCCGCAATACAGAGCGTATCATTGGTTCGATACTGTTCCAGCGTTGGGTCATAAATTGCCTGATCCACACTATAGGGCATCACAATTTCTCCACTTACGGGATAGGAGAACGTCAATACCGCTTCTGGCATTTCTTCTGTTACAGGCTGCTGTGCAGATGTCTTCGGCTGCTGTGACTGGATTGTTTGTACCTCAGTGCCCGCATCCGGAGATTCTCCGTCATCTTTGCTTCTTTCCTCTCGCTGTAGCTGTGCTGTTTCCAGCGTAGGGGTTTTTGCAGCAGTTGCCGGAGACGCCTGCGCCGTTTCTTGAGGCGGTTGTTCCTGCACATTGCTCCATGTGTAATACGTCACACCAGCGCCCAGCGCCACGACGCAAAGTCCCATCGAGAGCAGGATTGCCGTCATCTTTTGTTCGCTTTTTTTACCGTTTTTCATTCTGCCAACACCTCCAAGGCTATTTTTGCCCGGGAGCCGATGTTTTATGCAATTTTTTCAAAAGAAATACCCGTATAATAATGCTGCAGTATCTCCCGGTAATCCATTCCCTCTTCTGCCAATGCCTTTGCACCGTATTGGCTCATACCGGCGCCATGACCATACCCCTTGGTAGTAAACAAAAACTGATCCCCCTGCCGTTGTACCGTAAAGTCTGTACTGCGCAATCCTAAGGCTTCCCGCACTTCTTGCCCTGTCAATGTGAGATTTCCTGCCTGGATTTGCTGCACATACCCCGCCTCACTGCAAACTGGCTTGGAAAATGTCAAATCCGTTGCCGATACGCCTAATGCTCCGTATTGCCGCAATGCTTCCCAAACAAACGCCGCTGATAATGCGGTCGTTGTCTCATGATCCGGCGCTTCCAAGTCGCCGCTGCTGTCCACACTGCGCAAATATGGTATCTCCTGTACCCACACGTTCTCCGAATTCTCTGTCTTTCCGCTGCTTTGCGCATGAAAGGCCGCCAGTATCGGCTCTCCCTCATATACCATAATTTCTCCTTTTGTTTCTGCTACCGCCTGACGGATGCGTGCAGCGTACGTCTCATACTGTGCACTCCATTTTTCTCGTTGTCCCTGCTCATCCAGATAGGCTTGTCCCACATCATATAACACTTCTTCACTGCCGCTTTGTTTCATGTACCGCACTTGATATGTACGCGCCGCTACTGCCTGCGCTTTCAGTGCTTCCATGGGAAAGAGGGCAGGCATCTCCGCAGATACCACGCCCGCAACATATCGTTCTAATTCTGTATCCAACGAATACTCTTTTGCATTCCAATATTCCTCCAGTCCATACAGTGCCTTTGCTTCCGTCATATGTTCTTCACGAAATCCGCCCAATGCCGCCGTTACCAGAACAGGAATCCCAATGACTGCCAGCAATACATAGCCCACCAACATGCCAACTGCTTTTTTACCCATGCCAAGCCACTTCCTCTCTGTTACAGCCTATGAATCCAAGCCTGACAACATTCCCAAAACCATTGTTCATGAAAAAAGCAGTATCTCCCAATCATCAAAAAAGGAGCCTGCTGATGGTTTCCATCCTACGCAAACTCCTGATTTCTCTTAACTTTCTTTTAAAACCACCCGTGCCCCCAGTACTCTCTTCCAAATTGGAAGCAGCAGTATCTTCCACACGGATTATCTCAGCCAATAAAACCAAATACCAAACAGTATGACAACCAACAACAAGACCATTCCTAGTTTCGCATCCCTGCGTTCCACCCGACGAGCACGCTTGAGCCATTCCGGATGCCCCAAATCCGTCACATAAATCCCGCCCAACAGTCCCGTTTCCGTCTGCAGCCGCAGTTTGTTTTCTTTACGCAACATCAAATAGGATCGCCTGGTTAATCGAAAATGATACGTTACGCCGTTTTGTATTCCTTCCAAATAATACCCTTGATTGATACCCTTTTCCGTTCCTCGTTCATTGGCAATAAAGCAGCGACAGGATAACAACTTCAATTCTGCCCGCTTGCAGTATAACCGGTCAATGGCAGTATACACCATTCTGGTATATATATGATTCAGCCAGAGCAGCGGCAATAACGGCAATCCCATGCGCCAAATATCCCATTCTCCGCCCCAGCCTTGCAAGTTCAGCAAATATCCTTGAATCTGTGCCTGCGCAAATGAGTAGAACAGCAGTACAAACAACACTGCATACAGCAGTGCAAACAGCAAATTGTGTTTCTTGCGCTGCCGAATATTCCACATTTTCACATCCACCATTCCTCGACGGCAAATGAAATACATACCCAAACAAATCAAGACCATCAATCCGTTGATCTCCATCCCTGTCTGAAAAGAAACTGTCATACCAAAAATGGGTATCAGCCAACCCAGCAGCAATATCCAACCTTTTCTGCCTGTCACTGCCGTTGTAAAAACACAGCCATATGCAGTTATCAGCGTGGCAAATCCCAGCCATTCCATGCCAAAGACTCCTTACCAAACATTCAAATGCCACGGAAAATATCCGGGCGGAACTTACTTCTTCTGCGGCTTTCCGCAATCTGTTCCAATATTTTATCTCTTTCTGCATTCAACGTGCCACCCAATGCAATATAATTGGACGCATGGTTGGCACGGAATACAGTGCCCTCTGCATCCACATTGCGGATGAACAACTCCGTTTCATCCAGCACTTCCTGTGGATCCAGCAGTTCTACTTCTCCCCGGTTATACTGGTCATACAGCTCGGTGCCCGGTTCTACCATCAAGGTTAAAAATCCCACATATTCCGGTTTGATAGCAGAAATCACCTTTGCACTGTTGAGCGCATGCTCTCTCCAGCGTTTTTTGCCGCCCAGCCCGGAAATCACAGTCATGGATAACACCATGCCAGCTTCTCTCACTTTGATGCCGGCAGCAATCATTTCTTCTGCCGTTACGCCTTTTTTCACTTCCTGTAATACGCCGTCATCTCCACTTTCCAATCCCATATAGACCATGTCTAAACCAGCGTCCTTAAGCTGACGCAGCTCTTCCGGCGTTTTCCCCAAAATATCTTTCGGCGCTCCATAAACGGAGATACGCTCTACTTCTGGGAAGTATTCATGGCATTTCTCTAAAATGTAAAGCAGATCTTTTGTCTTGACAATCAGCGCATCTCCATCCGCCAGAAAAATCCGACGCACTTTGATTCGACTGTAATACTTTCTCGCCATCTCCAAATCCTCTGCTACTTCTTCCAGCGGGCGAATTCGGAAACGCTTATCTTTATACATATTGCAGAATGTGCAAGTATTTCGGGCACAGCCAATGGTCAGCTGAATGATCAGACTGCCTGCCTCACTGGGCGGTCTGTAAACAGTTCCTTCATATCTCATGAAAACATCTCTCCTATCTTTTTCTCCATTCATATCATCTTATTATACAGGGAAACAACGGATTTTATCAATACCCATTTCTTCCATTTGACAAGCGGTCGATTTTTGTCTATAATAATGCTTGAACTTTTCGTTAATACGGTTTTTGTTTCTAAAACAGGCGGGACGGCGGCGTCTTTGCGGATAGGGAGACAGCATCTGCGGCTGTTTTTTTGTGTGCATTTCACCGCTCGTTCTGTCTGCGGCAGAATCCGTTCCGACGCATGGAAGCCGCTTTGCGGCACCCCCATTCCTTCTATGCCAACGAACGCGGCATCAAAAACCTTATTAAGCGATTATCCTAGGATAATCGAAAGGGGAGCGTCTTCGGATGTTCCCTTTTCTGCTTGCCTAACATGCCTGCTACGGTTTTTCAAAAAAACGGCGAGGAAATCCCCCGCCGTATGATTCGGTCTCTGCGCTCCGTTTACATCCATCTATGACTTAACGTACAATTTCTTCTACAATGCCGTCGTTGTCAAATACCAATTCCACGGAATCGCCTTCCCATTTTTCCAGATCATCTACATGATCCACACCACAGTTTTTCGCCAATGTGTTCTTGGATACCGTATTAAATGCCCATGTTCTGGAGTCTGTTTTGATTTGCACTGTACCGCTGTCGTATTCCACAAATTCCCCTTCTGCGGATTCCACCGTCGCAGAAATACGTTCTACTTTGTTTTTATCACTGATGGTCGCTTCTACATACACTTCAATATTCGAATCTTCCAACATCCGCTCAAACATAGATTTTGTGTCATAGCTGAAACTGCTGCTGTTAATGGAAGTCTTGGAATCCCAGCTGTAAGAGGTTCCATCAATCTTAATCTTGCTGCCATCCACAGAAGCCGTTCCTTTCACCCGTTTGGTACCACTGTTGTATGCACTGTCTGTTACAATGATCTTGCTGATTTCTCCACTGTTGTTAAATTCCAGTTCTACCGCAGAATTCCGATATCCTGTGGTTTCCAGATCTTCCGCATCGTAATCATCGCTGTCGGTTTTGGGATTGCTTACGGTATACAGCTTAAACTGGGAACCATCGGAGGTTTCCAATGTAAATTCTTTTTTCCCTTTATCATATTCCACCAGTTTACCGCTTGCAGCTGTTAATCTGGCCTCAATCTTAGTTACCTTATTGTCACTGTCTGCCTTAATTTCCGCATACAGTGTCACATCGTCACAGTTTGCCATTCTGGTCAGCACCGTTAAAGAGGAAGTCTGTGCCCCGCCGATTTCCAGAGGATATTTTACGCCGTTTTCGTATTCGTCGCCGTCCGTATCCTCATCCGCTTTCGGCTCCACATTATATCGATTTTGCAGGATATATTCTGTAGAAGATGTTTTAAATTTCAAAATGCCGTCTTCGATGGATGCTACCGTACCCTTGCGCTCCGTCGATTCCGCTTCGTCAAAAGCTGCCTCCCGGTCATCTTCATAGGCAAAATAAATGCTGCCAATCTTTCCGCCGTTGTTAAATCCGATTCTTGCGTAAACATCTTCCTCCGCATCATCATAATATTCTTCTGCTTCGTCAAAATCTACGCTGTCAAAGCGCTCTCTGCCGACATTCCAGGTATAGAAGGAAATGTTGTTGATGGAGTCTAATGTGTATTCCACCGTTTCTCCGCCTCGTCTGATCCGGATATAATCTTCGTTAAATCCATTTACACGGTAGGTTGCCGAAGAAGCAGAATCATCCTCAAACTTATCTTCCGCCATAATAATATTGGTTGCTCTGCCGTTTTTATCCACCGTAATCTTGATATATGCGGTACCGCTGTCCACCATATCGATCAGCTCATCCACATCTGCTTTTTCCTCTCCGATATAGAACGTGCATCCGGAGGCAAATTTCGCATCTTTATTGGCATTGCTGCCAGACATTTTATAGGAAATAGACTCCTCGTCCATGCTCGTTACCTCACCAGTATGCGTATACTCCTCCAGTATGGTAACATACATCGCCGTAACATATTCCACATCCACACGATTGCCGCTGCTGTTCTTTTCATTTTCTGTTTTGGTATACAACCCTGCGTACGCGTATTGATCAGAATGACTGTCAATTTCATCTTTCAACGTCTTATAGGTTGTCTTTTTTCCATCCAAGTAGAATACACAGTCGTCGTCAATTTTATATTTGGTCGTTTCCCCTGTATTCTCACTTTCAAAGTTGACTTCGGTTTCTTTCAGTGAATAAATATATCCGGTAATGTCATATTTTGCCTGTGCAGAAGTTTCCTCATTCAGCAGATATACCTTTGTCACAATATCACCGTCAAACACCAGACTGATCTTATCACCTTTTGACAAAACGCTGACAGGCATTTCTCTGCTGCCGTCGCTGCTGAGAATGCTGATATTATCATCCATCAGTGTGATTTTCTTCCGCTCGCCATTATCCATCTGCACATCAATATCATAATAATCGCCGTTATTATTGACAATATCTGTAATCACGCCCGTATCACCCTGCTCATTTGCCAGCAGATCATAGGTTTTATTCATAATAACCGCCATCTCCGCACGGGTGATATTTGCGGTAGGATTGAAATTCCCATTGTCATCCCCGCTGATAATGCCCAAACGTGTCATCAAATCCACATATGGCATGGCGTCTGCTGTAATCCGCCAAGCATCTCCGTAATCCACACCACTGCCTGCATAAATATCATATCGATCTGACAATGCCCTACCAAACATCACAACAACATCCTGTCTGGTAGCCGCATTGGATACGCCGTTTGTCACAAACTTCGGCAGGTCTGCTGCCGTCAGTGCCTGAGATGCCAATCCATATGCTACGCTAGACTGTGCCCAACCGGGAATTTGGTATAATGTCATCACAGACTGATATGCAGCCTGACTGCCCAAAGCGCTGCTTTTCAGATTTCCCGTCCGATTCATAATATTGTACAGCATCTGCATCGCTTCGCTGTAAGTTACATTATTTTTCCCGCGGAATGTATTATCTTCATATCCGCTGATCAATCCTTTGTCTGCCACTTCGCTGATGGTTCCTGCCGCCCAGGAAACTTCATTGATATCTCGAAAAGTCGCTGCCGAAGCAGTTACCGGCAGACTGCCTGCTACCAGCACGGCAGCCAGCGCCATTGCCATTTTGCGTTTCATGTTATGTACCTCCTTTGGTCACAATACTGCGCGGATGATACACCGCGTCTGCTTTCTTATTGTTTAGTTTACCATATTTATACGGTGTTGCAAAGTCTTTCCTATCTTAAGATTTTTTCAATTTTTGGAAAAGACGCCGTATCCTGTCATTCAGACGAACTTGCTGTCTGGAAAGTTCCCTGCCCCTTTCATTGGGCACGGGATCTTTCCTCTTCCTCAATCTGTGTTACAATCTCATCATTGACTGTCACAGACACTGCATAAACTTCCGTATCTGTCTGGCGTGCCGCATTTCGCACTGCCCGGGTCAATCTGCCGATTTCCTTAGACTCCTGTGCATCTGTCCGTACACCAATGATTGCCGTATGCCCTTCCACAATGACTGCGCTTGCCGAAACACCATCTACTCTGGAAATCGCTGTTTTGATTTCCAATGCCCGCTCTTCCGGCGATTTTCCATTCATCATTTGATCCGCCTTTTCCGCACGG
>ERZ1643247.428-NODE-428-length-51164-cov-6.037371_pt1 | contig 51164 bp, 35 predicted proteins | sample MGYA00579264_ERZ1643247 | MGnify/ENA primary metagenome ERZ1643247 (study PRJEB29033, sample SAMEA4952262) | chicken gut metagenome | biome: Broiler Chicken; feature: Gastrointestinal Tract; material: Caecum | place: Ireland | collected 2018 | study: Broiler... | reverse complement strand
CTTACGGCTTATACATATTAACTGCAAAAACGGAAAAATTAAATGGCTGTGTCATTAATGCGTTGTCACAAGTTACATCAACCCCAAACAGAATTATGATTGCCGTAAATAAAAATAATTTCACAACCCAGCAAATTTTGCAGACAAAAAAATTTAATGTTTCAATTTTAAACGAAGAGGCAAATTTTGACCTAATAAAAAGGTTTGGCTTTACAAGTGGGAAAAATGTAGATAAATTTGATAATTTTCAAAACTATAAAATTGCTGAAAATGGCATTCCATACATAACCTTTGGCACAAATTCATATATATCCGCAGAAGTAAAAGAAGTTCGCGACCTGGGCACGCATTATGAATTCTTAGCAGAAGTAACGGCAGAAGTTTCATTAAACGACAAGCCGTCAATAACGTATACATATTATCAGACAAACATTAAACCAAAAGCTTCTACACCGCAAAAGAAGGTTGTATATATTTGTTCTGTGTGCGGTTACGTTTATGAAGGAGACCCGCTTCCAGAAGATTTTGTTTGCCCTATCTGTTTGCACGATGCAAAATTTTTTGTAAAAAGTGAAACTTAATAAACACGCTTTAATATAAAACTAAAATTATAAAAAAGGATAGTATTTTTAATTTTATACTATCCTTTTTATTTATTTTTTCAAATATTTTTATTTTATAATAGCGGTGCAAACATTCTGAAAAATGTTTGGCCTAGCTTGCTTGTAAAGTGTTTTTGTTTGAAATACGTTAGGTCTATTTGCATGGAATTGTTTAAATCTTCATTTAAAATATCGTAGCACATCTTTATAAAATTTTTATTATACATAAATGCATTTATTTCAAAATTTAGCGCAAAGGAACGGTTGTCCGCATTACACGTGCCAACCGACACACATAGGTCGTCTACAATTAGTAGCTTTGAATGCAAAAAGCCGTTATAAAGATAAATCTCCGCTCCACACTCCACAAGTTCACGAGCAAAAGATAGTGTTGCAAGATACACAAATCTTTTATCTGGCTTACGTGGTAACATTATTATTACTTTAACCCCGCTTTTAACCGCCTGCTTTAATGCCGCCATAAAAACGTCATCTGGAACTAGATATGGCGTTTGAAGTATAATTTTACTTTTTGCCATAGATATCATTTTCATGTAGCTTTCTTTTATATAGTGAATTTTACTTTCTGGCCCACTACACACTATTTGTGTTGTAACGTTGCCGCACTTTTGCATTTTAGGAAAATAGCCAAGCGCAACTAACTCCGTGGAAGAAATGTGTTTTCGTTTACAAAAGAAAAAGTCGTTAAAAAATGCATTTTGTAAGCCATAAACAGCATTGCCTTCTATTCTTAGGTGTGTATCACGCCAAGGCGAAAGCTTCTTTTTTAGCCCCATGTGGTCGTCGCGGATATTTATGCCGCCCACATAGCCTATGCGCCCGTCTATTACCACAATTTTTCTATGGTTACGATAGTTCATTTTAAAATTTATAAGCCTTATTCCAAACAGTGGTGGGAAAAACTCCGCCACTTCTCCGCCCGCCTTTTTTAATTTTTTAAAGAAACGTCTGGGCGCGCGAATACAGCCAACGCTATCGAATATTAGCTTTACTTTTATACCTTCCCTAGCTTTATCGCACAGAATTTGCATAATTTCTTTGCCTACGCCTTCGTCGTCGAAGATGTAATATTCCATGTTTATTGAATGCTTAGCATTTAATAAATCCTTTTTTAACGCTTCAATCTTTTCTCTGCCAAAAGTAAAAACCTGTATATCGTTATCAAAGTATGGAAGACTTTTTGCGTTTCTTTCATTAAAAAGTGCTAGTTCGCGCTCTTCTTCGGAAAGCTCTGGAAGCCTTAAAAGCTCTTTCCAAACAAAACTTTCATAGGTATCTTCATAGCGAATTTTACGCTTTAACATTCGCCTTGTTTTAAGGCTAAGTCCGCTGCCAAAAATGATGTAAAAAAGGAAGCCTAAAATTGGCACGAATGTGAGAATTACAAGCCACGAGATAATAACCTCGGGCTTGCGTCTCTCTATGAACATCATTGTGCCAATTAGGACTATGTTTATTATTAAAATTGTTAAAGCAATATAATCCATAAGTTCCTATAACTTTTAAGTCGTTTCTTGAGAATCTTCTACCTTTTCTATAATGTAAGAAGTTTCAAAACCATTACCAGAATTTATGTTTATATCAAAATAATCGTTTAAATAAATGGTTAAGTTTCCTTCTTGAAGCGTAATATATTTTGGAGTTTCATTATCTTTTTGTGTAATCTTATACCTTCCAGCCTCCGGAAGAGTTATATCTAGATCGTATACACCAATACTGTTTTCATTAAGATAGTTTCTACTTAAAATTTTACTATTAGCAATATTTTTATTAAGTTCAATATAATTTGTATAAGCTTCATTAACTACAACGAAACTATACGTTAAATCGTCAGCGCTATTATCTTTATATAAGATATAATCGTTTTTAGCGGCATATGCAAAAACGTTATCATCGTCTTTTACGTTTTCATGTTTGGTTATAGTATAAGTCTGCCCTGAAGTAGGATTTTGCGTACCAAACTTAAATAAATCCGTTACAGAAATTGAAGAATCCGCTTTTACATAGATATATTTAGATTGTCCGTTTCCAGTAATTTCGTAGTAACCGCTTCCTAAACTGATAGTGCTTCCTATATTGTCAGCATTTTGGAAGGTTTGACTATCTGCATCTAACCTAGAGCCATTGCTAAAGCCTGTAGTTATTGTAGAGAACAAGTTAACTGTAGTTACGTTATTCGACGTATGATATGCTGCAAGCGTTGACTCAGTAATATTAGCTTGTTTAATTGCTGTAACCGTGCCGTCAGCATATCTTAAATTGCCGTTTTCATAGTAAACTTGGTCTAAATTTAAGGTTCCTTCACTTAGATAGAAGTATTGAAGGTCATTTTGCGAATCGCTTTCTGGGTCAAAACTATATATATATCCCGCAGTTAAAGCTAAATTCCTTTCCGCTTGAACGGAAGTTATATTAGTTATGGAAGATTCGTCTAATCCAGTAAAATAGTACCAACCGTATTTCGTTTGAGTTCCGTCTATAGCTAAATTTGAAGTAAATTGTTTAAAAGTTGTAGCGTTGCCATTTCTAGAAATAAATATATAATTTGTTCCTGATAATTTAGTTAGATCTATTCCGGTGTCAGAATAAACATAAGAATATCCTTCTTCGTAGAGTGCATCTACTGTTTGGTCGCCAACTAAATCCGAGCCCGTTGGAGTTAACACGTGAAGTTGAACTTCTGTTTTATCTGCCGTGTAAATATAATAATTATAACTATCAGACCACGTTCTTGGTATTACTTCTAAGCTATATATGCTCCCTGCATCTAAAGTTATAGAAGTACCTGCATACATAGTTGAACTTTCACCCATAGCACTACCCGTGTTTCCTATATTTGTAATGAAGTCTGGGCTGTTTGACGTTGTTTCAAACACTGTATCTTTATATTTTGCTGCAATTTCAATAAACTGCACCTTATTTCTATCACCATCCTCATAACTTTCGTTTAGCAAGAAATGTGAGCCTACGTCTGCACCATTCATAATGCTATTATCAGAAACAGTAACCTTAGTGTAGTAGTTTATTACAATTTCTTGATAGCCAGTTTTTCCTACATCTGTCAAATTTAACCTAGAAACACTTGTTTCCATTCCGTTATCTACTATATATCTAGCCGATTCGGTTGAACCATCTGCTCCTCTATAACCTAATTTATAGAAACTATACGTTGTATTTGAAGTTAAAGTTTGATAAGTGTTAACTATGCCGGTTGGGAAAGTATTAACAATATTTCCCTCTTCATCTAACGTATTTACAACGATTCCATTTTCATCAAACGTATTAATGGTTTTATAGTTTACATTTTCTTTTAAGGTATATGTATAATTACTTACAGCATTTGGCGTTCTATAATCAATTAAATCGTTAATATTCACCCCGTAGTCGTTTTCTATTTCTGAATAAGGCGAAAGTGTGTTTGTGAAGTTTCCCGTTCCTTCTATAACAAAACTTTGCTTATACTTTAAACTTACATTTATTAAGTTGTAATAAGCCGTATAGTATGCTATTTCAGTATCTCTTCTTGCTTCAAGCACCCAGCTATGTTTTACCCCTGGTGCTGTGTTACCAGTATCTAAGCTAGGAGTTATGAATTTCTCTGTTGCATCTTGGTCGTAACCTATTTCTGCAAAAGTGTCACTCAAAATTGGAAGTGTAAGACCCGTATTGGAGGTTTCAAAACGTTTTATTTGAATGTTATTCGCGCTGTTACCGTAATACTCTGAAAAAGCGCTTCTAAGGTCTAACGCCACACCACCAGCTGTTAATGGCTCATCGGAAATAAAGCCTAAATATTTAGTTGCAATCTCTTCTTCTGTATTAGAATTGTTTTTTGTGCCATAAGCCGTTACTTCAAACACAAAGATTGAATTAACTTCGTCACTATCAGAAATTACCATGTCTTCTATTATGATATTTCCGCCCGCTGTGGAAGAATAGTCTGTAACTATTAAGCTATAATCGTAATTTAAACCTGTTATAATGCTATCTTGACCTGTAAATATAGTGGATAAAGCTAAGGTTATATCGTATTCGTAGTTTCCTATGTCTCCATTAACTTCGCTGCCAGTTAAAGTTTCAAACTTGTCATAACTAACTGAACTTTGAACTTCACCCACCTTTAAATTATACCCGTTTCCGTCGAATTTGAACATAATTGGTATACTTGTTAAAACTTCGCCGGTGGTTTTGGATACTGCTTGTATGGTGGCGGTAACTTCACGGCTTCTTAAAGATGTTCTATCGTTTATAGTTCTTAAAGCTATATCTATTTTACTGGTATCATTAGAATTTGCATTGATTATTGTTCCGCTTTGGAAAAGTTCTATTAATGTGTAGTTGTAACGCCAGCTTGCTATGCTATCTGTTGAACTTCTAACTGGAAAGTCCAACTCGTTTATGTCTATTACCCTATCGTTTGGCGAATTTACGGTATAATTTAAGCTTTCGTAAAGCGTTTCAATTACTGCGCCAGTACTGCTTAATCCCGTGGATTTGCGTTGAATTGTGTAGTTACCCACAGACGGAGCTGTAAGGGTGTTCTTAGTGAGCACAAGTGCTACTGTGCCCACTTCGATTGAATTTGCCCTATCTGTAGTTTTGTCTACATATGCTCTTATAGATATTGAAATAGCGTTTGTGGTTATATCAAAGCTTGGGTCTGTGGTAATTGTTCCTTTTGAGTTTATGGTTGCAAGTCCTGCACCAAAACCGCCCGGAATTTGTTCGTCGTCTGTGTTGATTTCAAAGAATATCTTATCTCCTAAGCTAAAGTAGTAGTTTAGAAGTGAAATTACATCGCCGCTTCTACCTACAACTTGGAAGCCTTGTGTCCACATATCTGCGCTAATGGTGTAAACCGTAGGTTCGCCTGATGGCTCGCAAGCCGCTGCGTCTATTTGTTTGTAGCTTAAAGTTCCAGTATTACCGCTTGTATCTACACCATATGGGTTAGGCGTTACCGTGTAACCTATGCTGTTTGAATTATAGAGTTCACTCTTAGCAAACTTTGTAATATAGTTCTTATAAATTGAAGTTAAGGTTGTTTTTGTAGCCGTATTGAATTGGCTCACAGATAACACATCTAATACGTCGCGTGCTGCAATGTTATCTTCTTGTTCAAGTTCTAATATATTGAAGTTAGATATTGTAAGGCTTGCCACATTTCCGTTTACGCTGGAAGTTATGTTTTTGCTTCCATCAGTATTATCATTTAATGGAACATATGTTATTTGAGTGTTAAGGTTATCGTGAGTAATGGTAACGCTGTAATTTTTATAAATAGGATTACCTTCATCATCATATACAATTTTACCTTCATCATCTTTAGTAAATATATCATCTTCAGTAAACGTACTCTTGCCGATAATTGTAGAAAGTGGAATGTGAATGTAATGAGCATAAGTTTCCGTAACGTTTACAACATAAGGTGTTGTGGTTAAGTTTTCGCCATTAGAGCTAACGCTTATGCTTAGCTGTCTACGTGCTCCTGATACAAAGCCTTTTGGAATTGAAAGCGTAATTGTATCTGAGTAAATTGTTGTAGCCTTTACTTTTAATAGGTCGTCACTAGTTAGTGGCATATCACTAAGTGCAAACGTCCATACGCCGTTAGTTACATTATCTAACTGTTCTTCTGTAAGTCCATCAGTTTGTAAAACTGCTTCACTTAATTCATATCTTAACGATTTAGCCTGAGTTCCATCGTAATTTAAAGTGAATTTTACTTGTTTAACACCATAGTTTGTTCTAACGTTTAGTGAAACATTATTTTCTTCTGCAGCTTCATCGGCAGTATTTGTGCTAACAACGTCCATAGTGTTAAGAGATACTTTTTTATCTTTCTTAATTTTATCAGTTAAGTCGAATTGATTGCTGTAAGGTGTAGTTAGTTCAGTACTTTCATAAAGTTCTACTGTAAGTTTATCTGGTAAGTAATTATAATTTTCTACTTTACTTTTGTCCTCTTCCTTTTTAGTAACAAAGTTCGAAGAACTGAAGGTTATTCTTGTAGATGCTGCGCTTGAAGGAATTGCCGTAGGAGTTACAACATATGTTTCTTTTGTATCTTCTGTTCCAGCAACTTCTTCCTTTTTGATTTGTGACGAGCCATAAACAAAGGTTATATTTTCATCATTTACATTTGTTGTAGCCTGTAAATATAATGGCAGCGTTGTTGGGTTAAGAACAATTATACTCTCAGTTGTTACGCCCCTAGATGTAGATTGATAAGTGTACATTATAGGCGTGTTATTTGAGTTTGTAGAACCAGTGATGGCAAAGCTTAAAATTCTAATGTAGGTGTTTTCATTATTTAAGTCGTACTGAGAGAAGTCTACGCTTTCAAAGCCTTCAAAGTCGCTTAGGAAGAAGTATTGTCCGTCCTGACCATTAAGCTCTGAGCTAGGAATTGTAAGCACGCCAGTAGTTGCAGTAACACCAGGTCTTGACAACTCTACCCTTACTTCTAGTGAACCGCTAACTAAGTTCACGCCGGATAGGTCTATTGAATAGTCATAATTTCCAACGGTTGCATTGCCAAGGTTATCTCCAATTTTTCTATCAGAAATATTTATAAAGTTAGAAACGTCGAAGTCTTCGTTATCTAAAACGTTGTTGGAGTTTGCCGAGCTTATTGTTGTAGCATAGCGCTGTCTTAAAAAGATATTTGTGCTTATTAAAACATTTTCTGTGCTACCTTTATTTATAGTTAGCTCAATTTGTAAGGTAAGCGGAACACTAAGTGCGCCAGAGTAGAACGCCGTGTTCATTACTCTAAATTCTGCTAATCTGTTTGCATATTTCGTATAATTTTCGTCGCTTTCTTCAATTTCTGTTTTTTCAATAGAATCAGAATTCGTTCCATCGGAATTTAGCGCTGTAAAGGTTGCTGCCGGAGCAGTTGAATCATTAAATGTCTCGCCGTAACCACTAATTAATATGTAGTAGTCCGCGCCAATATCTGCTAGATTGCTACGTCTTTCTGTTGTAGCCCAATCATTTACGTACGTGTTATAGTCTAGTAGATATATGCTAGAACCTTCCCAAATTTCGCTACCAAGAACTTGTGAGCCTTCGCTGTCTATTATTAAAGCTATGTTCGTGCTGGTTGTGTTTGCTTTAAGTACTACATAGTATCTTAAAGTATAGCCAAACTCGTCTGTTATGTCTATGTAGCCGTTTATGTCGCCATAGTTTGCGGTTAATGCTCCCTTTTCAAACTGAATAACGTTACTGCCCGTGCTACTTAAAGTTAAATAGTTTTGAAGGCTTGGGCTTAATGTGTAAGTAAAGTCGGTAGCTTGGTTAGATGTATCTTGACCATTTGTGTGAGTTAGAACTACACGGCTAGTGCTACCAGTTCTAGCAAGTGTAAGTGGAAGTTCAGCTTCGCTATCCGTAGGGCTTAAACCGATTTTGCCAGTGTAGTAAATATATAGCGGTGTGCTCTCAGAGTTCTGCGTTGACGTTGCGCCTTCGCCATTTCTTAAAGAGTATTGCCAGTCTGGCATAACTTTTAACATTATATATTCAGAAACACTTTGCGAGTTCGTGTCTGAAACTTGCACTGTATACGTTACTTTATATACTACATAGTTACCTTGGTTTTTCGCGCCGTCGGCGTTAATGTTGAAGTCGTAAGTATAATAAGAAGTTGTTTGATTAGAGCCACTGCCTGTTGTGTAAGGCATTTGAACTGGAAGCACTCTTGAAGGTGGATATCTTAAAGTTGCTTCGTCATTGCCAGCCCAATAGATAATTGAATCTGAACTAAAATCTCCGTTTTCGTCAAACTGAGTATAGTCGTAATCCGTGTCTGCCACAAGATATAAGGACATTGTAATGCTTCTATTTTGTTCTGGCGCAAAGTAGTCTTGTGGATAGTTTTGACCATTGTATTTTGTTATTTCCCAAATGTTAGATTCGCCTGATACGCCAAGAACGCCAGTTAAACTTTCATTAGCTTCTACTTCAATATAGCCCTGAGAAGCAGATTTTCCGTTGCCAATTTTGAAGTCGAACACTGCTTTGTAGCCATAGGTTACAAAAGTTCCGTTTACGCCATCTAAATTGAAATCTAATGTAGAGTTTGTAGTTGGCTCGCTTAGGTCTAGTGCAATATCATCTAGTCCACCACTAACTCCACTAGCACTTAGAGCGCTATCACTATATTTAGAGTAATCTACAAGGTCGCCCCTATAATATACGCTTATTCTTGTTGCAACTTCGGCTGTACCAACCGTGGCAATATCGCTGAAATTTCTATTGCCAGAAATTGTAAAGTATTTTGCAAAGGTGTTATCGTCGGTTGCATTGCCGTAAGGGTCTATTCTCTCTGTTGGAGTGTCTCCAAGTTCTGTAAAGCGCATTATAAGTTTTACTTGTGTGTTTCTGTAAGTGCTATCAAGCGTTACAGAAGTATTAAAGGTAGCTCCGTTATCTATGGAGATTTCTGCAAAGTTTCCGCCAATATCGTTTGCAGAAATTATAGTTCCGTCGGCAAGGTCACTTTTGCCAATAAAGGTTAGGCGTTGGTAGTTTGCCGAGAAGATTGCATCTTCATTGTCATTTAATATGAATATTTCATATTCTTGACCGTCCGAAGCAACTTCTGTGTCGCCAAAGTAGTTTACTTCTGCGCCGTATACGTTTCCTAAGTTCTTGTCTACACGTACGGTGTAGGTATCACGTTCAATGCCGTCTATAATTATTACAAAGGATAGGTCAAGAGAGTTAACCGAGCTTACGCCTTCTTTCCATTTTAGTGTTATAGAAGTAGTCGTCAAAGTATAGCTTTCGCCTTCCGGTATTCCTTCTCCTTCGTTAGCATTATCTGGAACTATATATCTTTGCCAGTTTGTTCCGCCTAATCTAATTTGAATACGATTATCGTTTAATGCAATAGGATCATTATTAGCGCTTGTAACGTCCCTTACAATTACTCTGTGGTTTTCACCAAATAGAGCTTCGTTGTTAAAGTCTATTGTATAGTCAGCACCCGATGGTAAGTAGATATATTCAGCTGTTCTAGCTTCTCCACTTGCAGTTGGGTAGTTTAATTCCACGCTAGTATCTGGAATAACTTCAAAGTAAACGTAAGCGTTGTAAACTACGTAGTTTATTGTTAATTCTATTCGAATTGTTACAGGTGTAATATTATCGATGGCATCTGTTGTTACAACTAATTTAGGAACTCCGTCTATTAATTTTATTTGTGGTGCATCTTTAATTGCACTTATGCCATCTTCTACGAAAACACCTAAGTTATTCGTATAATACCCAGTTCCAGTTGAATCTAAAATTTTAAATAGAGAAGAATTGTCTGGTTGTAACAACCCGCCAAGGTCTGTTGCTATGCTTTCAATTGCCACAATTTCTGTTTCTTCGCTATTGGCATAGATATTATCAGTATGTGGATAAGGGTTTTCAGCATCATAGATTGTTTCAACGTTTGGATAAACGGTTAAAGTGAAGTTATATATAAAAGGGTCTGTAATATCTTTTAAGCTTAAAGTTAACGTAATGTTATATATTCTTGCCGACGTTAACTGTGGAACGGAAATTACGCCGTTTAGCATTGTAATGTCGCTAGTTACTAGTCCGTTATGGCGAGCTACAAGATTGGTATTAGCATTTTCCCAAACAATTGTTGGGTTATCTCCGTCTGTTCTAGTTAAAGCTAATACATTCTTTAAATCTATTGTTCTATCCGAGTAAGTTGTAAATTCTGTGCCTGAGCCGTAGATTACATAATCAGTTTGAGCAATTTCTGCTTGAATATTAGATTTAAATACCACATTAAGCACTTTATAAGCTGTGTTTGCGCCATATCTTGTGTATAAAAGCACTTTAAAGGTTAAATCGCTAACAAGACCGTTTTCATACTTATCTGATAGTGTGATAATAGACCTAGTTGCGTCGAATTGAAGGCTGTCTTCTTGATTTTCATTGTAGAAATAGAAGTTTAGTAAATCTGACTTAGTGGCAAGCCCGCCTTGAATTCTTGCAAGAGCTACTTTTTCGTTTAAGTTTAGTGTGTAACCACTTTCGCCTTCCTCTCCACTTTCAGCTTCAATTACTATTGGGTCTTCGCTATCGTCGAAAGGTAAGCTTAAATTGTCTGGGTCTCTAAAACTAAATTCGCCGTAGTCGTAACCTACAATAACCGTATAATCGGCAGAAGCACCAAGAGAGTTTTCTCCAAGGTAAGCTTCCACGTGTAAGCCAACAGTAATCATTGTTCCAGCAAGGTAGTAGATAGATAGATTTCCGTCCTGCGTAACGCTGGCAAAGTCAGAAATGTTGTTTCCAGTAATTGGGCTACTTCCCACTGTAAGCGAAGATACAGAGAACCTTAATGTGTAATCTGTTTCAACGTCTACATAAGCACCGTTATCTTGGCTTTGAAGAGCAAATCTTTTACCTACTGGGTTGCCGTTTTCATCTTCCCTATAATTTGGAATATTTTCTGCAAAAACTTCATTTAAGTTTAGGTGAATATCTGTGTTTGGAGTGAATTCTAAGTATTCGGCTACGCCTGTGCCCGTTGGGTTAGCGCCGTAAATGTACGGATAGTAAACGTTAAGGTCTGCATTTGGCACTATTTTAATTCTGTAACTAAATATTACTGTTTGGTCTGCGCCAGAATAGCATTCTATTCTAATAAACTTTTCCGTTCCGTAGGTGTAAGTGGTTAAAATTCCTGTTGAAGAATCGAAGGTTGCATAGGCATTTGGGTTAGACGTTCCGTCTTCGTTTACAATTCTAAATAGGAAGTTTGTTTTGTTTTTATAGTATTCAGATATACCAAAAGTTGGTTTTCCTTCCGTATCTGCGCTACCTGGTTCTGGGAAATATATGTTTTCCGTTTTTCCGCCAAAGTAAGAATCGTAAACTTCTTCGTCTTGTAAATAGGTCATATCGTTTAATAGATATATATTTCTATTTAAGTTATTTATAAGGTTAGCATAGTCGGAATCTGTACGCTCGTCGTTTTGTGTGTTATACTTTACAAACTCGTAGCTTCCTGGAATTATTACAACGTTAAACCTTATACTTGCAACTCCGTCTTGAACTATTTCAAACGTGCTTTGGTTTGCGTTAACAATGGAAGAGTTTACAGATATTGTACTTGTTTCGTTGTTTGCCACATAGCTAGAACTATTTGCAAAGCTTAAGTTAAATTTGCCCGCATTTTCTCCTTCCGTTAACCTGCCGGCATCGTTATTAAATAGATATAAAATATCGTTATATGTGTATGTGTAGCCAGATACAAGCACTAAGTGAAGCGTATCTTCTTCTTGTGTGGAGTTATAGTTTGCAAAGGCTTTGTGAGTAATATCCCCAGACGTAGATGTTCCTTGAAGAGAGCCATTGTTTGCACTTAGGTCTGGAACAATAACGTTTGCAGATACATTGAACTTAATTTTAGCTATGCTTGTTAAGTTCCCTTCCGTACCATAAAGTATATAAAGTTCTAACGTTTCTGTTTCTGGAAGCTCGCCCCTTATTTCAACAAATGCACCCGTTGCAGTGTTATTGTCTATAAAATATCGCTCGGTTTCGTGCGTTGGGAGAATACTTGTAGGGTTAAAGGAAAGATTTAAGTTTTCAAACGACGTTAAAGTGCCGTCGGTATCAGTTTCTTCAAGTAATCTTTTTACTATATTAAGTAAAGCGCTGTCTGCCGCAGAATATATTTCTATTCTTTCATATACTCCCGCCGATTGTGAGCCTTTTAAGTAAATTGTACCAAGGTTATATGTGCCGTCACTTTCTAAGGTGTAGTTTCCGTTTACTTCTACTTGCCTATTTGGCGTAACGTTAAAGTATAGGTTTTGCCTAAATCCAAAGCCTACGTTATTTGGGTCGCTGCCCGTATAAAGCGTTACTACTTGTTGCCCAAGTTTATCTGCACCAAAATTTATTTCAAGCGAAATGCTATTGCCGTTGTTATCTATTATAGCAGAAGAATAAGCTGTATTGAAAGCTTCTCCGTTTTCATTGCAAACTTGTATACCTGCCGCTGATGCGTAAGAATAGTTTTCAAACGTCAATTCTACATTAATTATATTATCAGAATAAACTCCCCTGTAAACTGGGTTTTCGCCAACACTTTCAGCCCCAGTTTGAGTAGGCGTTATTTCGCTACTTGTAAGCACAATTGCCGGGTTAACTGTAAAGCCAATAACTTGATTTATAAATAGCTCTGGCACAGATGCCGTTATGTTAAAGTTTAAACTGTTACCAAAACTCTGCCTAATTTCTAAGGTATCTCCACCTTCATTAAAGCCAAGCCAATCGGAGTAATTTTCTATATAAGAAGCTTCAAAATCAGTTACATTGTAAAGGATATATTCCGTGCCGTTTAAAGAGTAAGTAATTCTAAATAAAGCTTGTGCTCCCTTTAACGTTACCATTCTATCTTCAACGCCAATTGTTTGCATATTAACAATAGTGTTAGAAGTGTAAACGTTATCTTCGTTATCAAAAGAGATATCTATATCAAATTCTCTATTTTCAGACCCGTCAAAATCAGATACGTATTCAATTCTACTTACATATCCGCCCTGCGACTCGTGGAAATAGAGCGTTGCAGAAGGATAGTCTGACGTAGAACTACTAAATTCAGAAGATTTTACATTTGTTCTAACAATTACAGTATAGTTGCCGTCTTCGTCTGTGCTAGAAGTTTCGGCATAGTTTACCATGCCAGTACCATCAGTTAAGTCTCCAATAAGATTGTTGTATTTATCATACACAAGAACGTTAAATCTGCCATCAGAATTGAAGAGTTCGCTTTCTAAATCTCCACCATAACCAGTTAATGCATAAGCCGTACTTATATCTGTGGCTATATATCTACCGTCTCCTTCAACTTGGCCATTGTCTTCTATTTCAATACTCTTTTCAATTCTTGAATTTTCCGACGTTACAATTCCGTTGTTTTCTGTGTTGCCAAAAACAATTTTATTTGGGTTGCCGTCGTAAACTTCAAAGGTCTTTTGTACGGTTGGGCTATCATAATCGTAACAAGATAGAGTTTCTAACTTGCTTTCAGTTTTTTGATATAAAAGCTCAAATTGAACTTTGGTGTCTTGCGTTACGTTCCTTGCTATAAATGGTACATAAATTGCGCTGTAACCGTCGCCTAAATCTCTAATATTACCTACGGATATTCCTAGTTTTTGATAAGTTAAAACGTTAGAAAGCATATCCGTGCTTGTGTTTCTAAACTGAATTGTGATTTCGTTGTTATTCCATGCGTCTATGAATATAGCTTCGTCGCCAGTGGCAATTCTTATCTCCATTACAAAGGCAGCAGTTTCCGTTGTGCCTGTAAAGGCGTAATGACTACTAAAACTAGAGTCTAACGCATTTTTAGCCCCTTCTATTGTGTAGTTTAAGTTGTAGTTTGTTAATTCTTGTGAAGATAAATTGCCTTTAACTCTTGTTAAAACGTCTTCGCTTGCAATAACATAGCTTGAAATTGTTTTTAAAGTTTTTGTTATTGTAAATTCAAGCGGCTGGTTGCTGAGCGGGTTATCTTGACTTTTTACAAGGGTTACAACTTGATAGTATCCATCTTCACTAAGTATTGGCGCGCCAAGATAGTTGGTTTGAATTACAACGGCTATAACGTTAAACGTGCCCGTGCCCTTTGTTTCAAATTCGCCGGTGTCTACAATCTCCGCCGCCGAAGCATATGTTCCTAAACCATAGCTTTGGAAGAGCGAGGTAAAATTGAATAGTGAGTTGTCTACAACCCCGGAAATCATATCCGTAATATTTTCGCCTTCTACGCTTGTGTAGGCTATATATCTAATTGTGGTATAAGAGCCCTGAGTAATGCTGATATTGTTATAAAGGTTATAGCTTCTATGAACTATGTCTTGTTCATTTTCAGCGTCTTCATATTTAAGCGTTACTGGGTCTTCGTTTTTCCATGTTAGGCTTGTAGATACAACGCCTGCCGTAGACCAAGAGCTTGTTTGCCTTACCCTGTCTTCCGCTGGGAAGCTTTCAGAGAATTCGTTTTCATTTCCAAACACTCTTACTTCAATGTTGAAGTTTACGCTTGGGTTGTTTGCAGCTAACGTCCAGTAGCTATTGTTCATGTTTTGCGTGTTTGTGGTTGGCAAGTAATATATTGTATCTTCTGCCGCATCTATATCTTCGCCTGTTACAACATCGCCTTCCGGCGTTACACCAATCATGCTAGAATAGCCAGCTACTACCACTTCGTTGCCGTTAGAGCCTTCTGGAAGAACTATTCTAATGCCCACGTCGGATAGCTTATAGGACATATCTACGCTTGTGTCCGAAGTATACACTCTAATGCCAAGAGAGTAATCTTCTTCGTTTGCAGAGTTAGCATACACTCTGGTAGTTTTATTGAATGGAAGCTGGTTACTTAAACTTGAAATTTCAAAACCTTCTATTGTTTGTGTAACAAAGTTCACATTTACACTAGAAGATTTTCCAAACGTAGCGTTAGAAGCCTGTCTAATTAAGTCTGCTTCCTCGGTGTAGAGAGCTTCGTTTTCTAGTTCTATTTCAGAGTTGTTGAAAACGTACGCCGTGATTGTTATAGGCTGCTCTGTTTGCATAAGCGCTCTAAATGTTCTTTTGCCTTCTATAACACCAAGGTCTTCAATGTAGTTGTTAACGTTTCCTTGTGACGTTGTGAATGCGTAGTAAACGGATTTTGTTTCCGTGCCGCCAAACATATAGGCACTTAATGCTGGCGTGAATTCCGGCTCTACTGTGAACGTGGAGTTTACCGAAAACGTTGTTGCTTCCACGCCGTTTACTTTTGCAACTGCCTTAATTGAATAAACTGGAACATCTACATTAATGATGGTTTCCGCTTGGGTTACGCCAATAATGTCTGTTCTAGCAACAATTGTGGACGCTCCGCCCTTGTTCCAGTTGCCGCCCGTTTCGTCCATATATTCTTGCGTAACATAAACCTTGAAGGGTTCGCCAATGTTGGCTTTTTCCGGAATGCTTATAATGCCGTTAGAAATTCTTCCTTGCACAACAGGAAGAGTTTGATTTTTAAAAGAAAGCTGTACCCTTTTTTCAGTTACATCTTGCGTTGAACTTTGAATAGTTATTTCAAAGGATACGTTTCCGTCTTCATCCAGCGCGCCCACTTCGTTATACACGGACTGCTCGAAATATATATCTTCCGGCTCAATTCTTTCCTGGTCGAAATAACCTGTGGCAAGCATAATGCCATAGGTAGCTCCGCATACTCCTACTAATGAAAAAAATACAATTAAAAAAATTTTAAAAAATCTCATTTTAATTTCTCCAAGATTTATTTACATTATTTGCAATATTTGACAAATTAATTATATATTTTACACAATTTTAAGTCAAACAAATGGCGGTAAAATTGTTTTATTTTATATATTTTTTATATATTCATAAATTGACAGCGCTTTAAGTTTGTGTTATACTAAGAAAAACAAAGGGGAAAAGTATGGCAAAAAGTTTTTATATTCCAGTTAAAAGCGCAGAAAAAAATTCAACCAAAATAATTGGAAATCAACAAATTACTTTTGACGAAAAAAGAAAAAATAATATTTTTATTTCATCAAATAATAAAAATGAGCCTACAATTAATGCAGATTTAAATAAAAATATTTTAACAATTAAATTTGAACCGGGTTCGCCTGCACTTGAAAGAATGCTTAAAGTGGAAGGCGCGTTAAAATTTTTGAAAGCAGACGGCACTTTCGAGTTCCCTATTAAAAGCGTTACCGTAGACGGAAAGGAAAACTTTTCTTTTGAAATTGAAAGCATTAAATACACCTTTAATGTAACCGCAGACAACTTTGTAGTTCAAGATGAAAACAAGGTTAAAACGCAAATATCCGCCACACCGGATAACGTTTTTAACGCAAGTTTAAGCGAAGACTTTTTTGCAAACCTTAACCTTGGCGCGAAAGCTCCCGCTCCAAAAATTAATGTTACAAGCCTTCCAATTCAAACCTTTGACTATTTAAATACTAACCCAGAAGTTGCAAAAAAATATGGCTTAGAAAGCTTTCATTTAAGAAATCTTCACCTTTTAAAAGTAGACGGGCAAATTTTAATTGCTAGGGGCAACACCATAACGCCTATTGCAGATAAAGACGTAGATAGAGCAATTTTCTTTGCAGAAAACGGAAGTTCCTTCCGTGTGGCATTTGGTATGCAAATGAACAGAAACGGTCAGATTACGGAAGCCGTAGGCATGGCAAGTTTAAGTAGAAAGGAACTAGAAGCTTTGCAAACTTTCCTTGGCCACTCCGATAAAGTTTTAACACAAGCAGAATATGACGCACTAAAAATTTACCCCAAAAACTTAGTTAGTTACAAGGAAACCACAAAACGTGCGGACAATGCAAGCCCATTGCCACCAAGGCCACCTAGGGATAGAACGGGAGTAATTCCAGAAGATACCATAGTAGACCCGCCACCACCAGAAGACGGCGGAAGCCCTGACGATACAGTAGAACCACCACCAGAAGATAAGGACAAGAAAAAGAAGAGCCCAGAACAAGAAGACGGCGGTAAAACTGACGACCATGTTGAACCAGAGCCACCAAAAGACAAAACTGACGGGCAAGATAAAGGCGGAGATAAAAGCGACGATACAGTAGAGCCAGAACCACCGAAAGACGGAGGGAAAAAGGGCGACACGATAGAACCAGAACCACCAAAAGATGGTGACAAAAAGGGCGACCATGTTGAACCAGAGCCACCAAAAGATAACCAACATGATGTCACCGTAGACCCACCACCTAGCGAGAAGCAAGATGATGGCGAAGGCAGAAATAAAGGCGACGGCGGAACGGGCGGCGGAAATGGCGGAAATGGTGGAAACGACGGCGGTAACGGCGGAGACGGCGGAGATGGCGGAGAGCACGGAATTGTACCATTCACCCCTAACCTTCCACAGCAATCGCCAGAACAAGAACCCGAAGAATCCGGCGACCCAACACCACTTAATCCAGGCGGAGACGGCGGGAATGGCGGAAATGGCGGTGGCAACGGCGGAGATAGCGGAGACAATGGCGGATCCACTAACCCAGAAGGAGAACCAGAACAAGAAGGCGGAAACGGGCAACAACCCGCTGCGCCAGCGCAGCCAGCTCCAGCACCTGCAAAATCTAAAAAACCAGACTTTAAAAAGGACGCGCTAAAAATAACGGGCGCGCTAACAAAGCTATTAGGCTTCGGCTTAATTATGGCATCTATTGCAGTGCCAGGGCTAGTATTTTTAGGCGCATTGCTCTTTTTAGGCGGATATATTTCAGACGACGTTGTAGACCTTGTTGAAACGATTTTAAAATATAGATACGATAAAAAAGAACGCAGAAGAAATCAGAACGCAAGACAGGCTGAACGCACGCAAGACCGACAACAAGAACAAGCACCAGAATTAAGCCAAGCACAAGAACAGACGCAAGACGAACAGCTTGCACTTACCGGAGAAGATAAACTTCTTTTAACAGACGGCAAGGAAAGATCGCAGGATTCTAACCCAGAACTTCCAGGCGGCACTCCACCACTTCTTGGCGGCAAGGCAAACGAACTTGGCTTAGACGAAGAAGGCTTAAGAGTTCAAGATGAATACGAGGCTGGCTGGGACATTGTACACCAAACTCACGATAAATACGTACAAGAAAAGAACGAATTATTTGCCGCAGCAGAGCAGGCTATAAGCGAAGAAAGAGCAGAAGTTCAAAGGCTTCAATCTAGAGCGGAAGCTTTAAGAGTAGCCGCAACCACACCAGAGCAAAAAGCCAAAGCTGAAAAGCTAGCTATGGAAGCATCTTCAAGGCAAGCTGTCCTAACAATAAAAGAAGCGGAATTTAATAAATACAAGGAAGAAATTGCTACTATTGTAGAAACAGATATGGCACCAACCGTTAAAGGTATTGCCGCAGATAGAAAAGAAGTTGAAACCTTGTGCGAAGAAATTCTTGCACAAGAAAACGAAGGCGCTGTAAGGCTAGACGACGGAACGTTTTACTACGAAGCCGCATCGGATAGAAAGAAGAAAAGAGCAGCCGAGCAAGCTGCAACGGCTTCACAAGACATTTTAAGAACAGAGCTTAGCGAAGAAGAAAGAAAAGCACAAGTTGCACAGGAAGAAGTGGTAAGAGAAGACCAAATGGCACAAGCTAGACACATAGAAGAAGAAAAGAAGACCTTAGTTGAAAAAATGAAAAAGGTTAATGAAAGCCAAGAGCAAGCTGTGCAACAGGATTCTGGCCCTTATGCAAAAGTTAAATCTGTACTTAATAAAATATCCCAGCTTTTTGGAAAAAATAAAACTCAGATTGCTGTTCAAAATGTAGACATGCAACAAAATTAAAAATAAATTTTAAGTGCACCTTTTTGGTGCACTTATTTTTATGCTATATTTATAAATAAATTATTTAAAAAAATATTAAAGCTTTTGAAAATTAATACAAAAATCGCCATTTTTTAATAAAAAAAACTAAAAAAATTGATATTTTTCAAATTTTTTCTTCATTTTTTTATTTTAGCGAATAAAAAAATAATCTCTGAACAAGATAAGTGTAAGCAAAAAAGCTTAAAATTTTTAAAAGGAGATTACTATGAAGAAAAAGTTTAAACTTTGGGCTACAATTGCTTCCCTTGCGCTTGCCGTTTGCATTATGGCAGTAGGCGTGTACGCAGCCGCATCTGTAAGCTTAAACGTTACCTCTACCGTAACCTTCAATGCACAGTCTGTATTCGTAGGTTATAAGGGCAAAATCGAGCGTGCTACAAGTGCAGAATTTTCATCGCCTGAAACATTAGTAGAGGAACACGAAGATTGGGTTACAAACGGCTCTACAACAAGCACATCAAGCGGAACACTTACAGCTTGGACACCATCAGAAGTTAGTTTTGAAGAAGGAAAACAGTTCATTAGATACACAATAACCTTCCAAAACAACTCTGGCTTCAACATTAAGGTAACACCATCAAGCGTTCCAACTACACAGAGCGGAGTTACAATTACAGAAAACAACAAAGCTCTTGCTTCCATAGCCCCAGATGCAACTGCCACATGGACGTTGACCTTAGAGCTTACCGACGTTTCTGGCTCTGTTAACATTCAAGTGAACCCAGTTTTCACAATTACACAAGCAGCATAAATTTACCTTTTAAAAAATTCGCTAAATTCTTATGAAAATTCTAAAAAATTAGAAAAAATCATAAAAATTAGCGAATTTTTTATTATTTTTTTGTGAATTTTATATATTTTATCCAATTATTACATTATCTTCAAACCAAGAGTAAAAAAAGCTCTCTAAATTTTTGCCCGACGCCTTTTCAAAAGCAATTACCAAACTTTCCGGAGTGGCTATTTTATATTTATTTTCATTAAAATATTCTTTTAAGCATTTTTCATATTTTTTTGCGCCAAGTAACTCATAGAGTGTGTCGTGCATTAAATACGCTTTAACATAGGCGGTGTAAACATATTCCTGTTCGTTATCAAATTCATTAAGTGCTCTATTGAAAGAAGTATCTATTTCACCTAGCACGTTCGTGTAAATTTTTTCAAACACTTTAAAGTTGCTTTGATTTCTAAACGTAATCTGCTCTCTTGTTACATTGTAACTAGGGTTTTTATCATAAAACAGCGCCGTGCTAAATTCCGCCAAACCTTCGTCTAACCAACCATAGTTATATTGGTCATTCCCAACTATTCCGTACCACCACTGATGCGCAATTTCGTGAATTATTACCGTGGTGTAAGTTTCGTATGAGCCAAGGGAGTCTGAAATGAGCACAAGGTTTGGAAATTCCATTCCGCCATGAACAAAGCTAGCTTCCACTACGCTCAATCTTTTGTATGGATATTCTCCAAATAAACTATTAAAAGTTTGAAGCGCAAGCACGCTTGTTTCTAAGCTCTTTTCCGGCTGCTCGTCGTCGTAATAGTAGTACGAGACCTGCGTGTTTCCAACGCTTTCCGTTAAAACTTCAAACTTATCTGAAAGCACAAACATAAAATCTCTTACGTTTTCCGCTTTTATCACGGCGCGAGTTAACTTTTCTTCTTTATATTCATTCACCACTTCCCCGCTTGAGGCAAGCGTGTATTTTTCCGGATAAGCAATCTCTACGCTATAATCTGAAATTTCGCTGTAAAAAGGGTCGCCGTTAGAGTGATAGCCGTTCATATCAAAATCCCCATGCTCGTACACGCAAAGAATTGGAAAGGCATTGCCAAAGTTTATAGTGTTCTCTCCTACGCCAATTCTATGGTTGATTTCCGGAAGCTCTGTTTCAAACTCCACGTTTAAAATAACAAAATCGTTGGGCGCAAGCGGATTTTCTAGTTCTAGCTTTAAAATGTTTTCGTCTTCGCCCGTTAAACTAAAATTTTTGTTAGAGCTAATTATCTCTATATCTCCGTAACTTTTTCCGTTGTAGTACGCTCTATTATAGTTTGCAAGGCTTACAACGCTTTGGCTAGACCCTTCGCGAAAAGCGTTTGGGTACAAGTGAAAGCATACATAGTTTAGCGTTTCGCCCGTGGTGTTTGTATAGTTTACGCTCATTTCGCCAAGAAGCTTATGCTCTTCTTCCATGTAGGCAAGCTTTATTTCATATAGCGTTTTAACGTCTTCGCTATTATCCGCGCAGCCAAACAAGCAAAAACCAAGCGTAAAAGGAATTAAAAACAATAAAAACTTTTTCATAGTGTATGTTATGAAGTCTTGTCCAGCAAAATGACAAATTAGCTTTGACATTTTCTACTTTTATGCTAAAATACTTCCACGAGGTTATATTATGGCTTTTTGTAAATTTTCATCAGAATACGTTATCAGCAAGGAAACCCCTGTTGACAACCTTTTTATAAACGAGTTTTTGCCTTACGCGCCGGCAGAGTGCGTTAAGGTGTATTTGTATGGGCTATATAAGTGCACAAATTCAAGTTCCTACGATAACACCATAGAAAATTTTGCAAAAGTGTTAAACCTAACAGAAGAAGAAGTTGAAGACGCCTTTTTATATTGGCAAGACGAAGGCTTAGTGCAAGTTTTAAACACCTGCCCCATAGAAATAAGGTTCATGCCGCTTAAAAACGTTATAAATAACACTAAAAAATATAAGCCAGAAGAGTTTTCCACCTTTAACCGCCAAGTGCAAGAAATTTTAGAAGGTAGGCAAATAACGCCAACGGAGTACGACGAATATTACTATTTGCTAAAAACTATGCACTTTCAACCGGAAGCTTTACTTATGATTATAAAATTCTGCACGCAGATTAAAGGCGCGAACGTTGGCTATAAATACATAGTAACAGTTGCAAAAAACTGGGCAAACGAAGGCATAACTACCACAAAAAGCGTGGAAGAAAGGCTTTTCACCTACGAACAGGCGGGCTCGGACCTAGAAAAGTTGCTTAAAATTTGCGGCGCAAAGCGTAACGCCACGCTAGAAGAGCGCGAAATGTTCTTAAAGTGGACAAAAGAGCTTGGCTTTAACTACAACACAATTGAATATGTGGCAAAACTTTTAAAGCCAACAAAGGTTAACTTTGAAAAGCTAGACGCAAGGCTACTTAAATATTACGAAATGAAGAAGCTATCTATTAAAGAGATAGAGGACTACGAAAAAGAAAAGTCTGAAATGTACACTCTTGCTAGGGAAATCAACAAAAAAATGGGGCTTTACTACGAAAATTTGGAGCCCGTTGTAGAAAACTACGTTTCTAAATGGCTAAATCTTGGGCACAACTCCACTTCACTGCTTGCGCTAGCGGACTATTGTTTTAAAAATTCTATAAGAACTTTGGAAGGCCTAGACAGCACAGTTTTAAAGCTCTACAAGCTTGGAATAGTGAGCATGGAAGCCATAGAAGAATATATGCAAGAGCTTATCTCGCTCGACAAGGAAATTAAAGAGATTTTAGAAAAGCTAGGCATATCTAGAATGGTAACCAACCAAGATAGAACTTACTACAAAACCTGGAAACAGGATTGGAATTTAAGCTCTGAGCTTATAGCACTTGGCGTGGAGATGTCCGCGGGCAAGTTCCAACCTTTGCAATATTTAAACAAGCTGCTTTCCAACTGGCACACAAATAGCGTTAAAACATTAGACGAAGCCAAAAACTATATAATTCCAGAAAAAGCGCCGGAAAAAGTAAGCAAAAATAAAGGAAGAAGCTATAAAAAGGAAGAACTAGACGCACTTTTTGATAGTTTAGAGGAGATAGAACTTTAATGGAGAAATTTGTTAAAGATATTTTAGAGCAAAGAAAATTAGAGGCGGAAAAAAAGGCATCGGACACGCTTAACAAGGCGCTTAATGACGATGTTTTTAAGGTTATCTACTCTAAATACAAAGCTCTAATGATAGAAAAGGCAAAAAATGAGGTGTACGGCAAGCCTTTTGACAATAAAAAATTGAACGACGCCTTAGCATCATTAAAAAAACGCTTAAACGAACTTGGAATAAAATATTCCGACATATCTCCAAAGTACACCTGCAAAAAATGTGAAGATACCGGAATTTTTGAAGGCAAAGAATGTTCTTGCGTAAAAGAAATAAAATCTAGCGAACTCCTAAAAAAGAGCGGGCTCAGTTTTAAGCCGCATACCTTTGAAGACAGCAATTTTAGCTTGTTCGATAAGCCCGAACTTTTACAAAAGTTCTACGACGTTATGAAAACGTGGTGCCAAACGCCAACCACTATAAAAAATATAATAATAAGCGGCGCTAGCGGCGTTGGAAAGAGCTTTTTACTTGAATGTATGCTCTCCGAGCTAATAAAGCAAAAAAAATATGTGCTTTACACCACGGCATTTACAATGTCGCAAAACTTATTAAAATATCACACCACTTTTGATACGTCTAAGGAAAGCATACTTTCGCCGTACTTAGAATGTGACGTGCTAATTATAGACGACTTAGGCTCTGAGCCAATTTTTAAAAACGTTTCCGAAGAGTACTTATACCTAATATTAAACCAGCGCCTATTTGAACAAAAACCCGTAATAATTTCCACTAACCTAACGCTATCAGAAATTCAAGACCGCTACGGCGAAAGAATATTTTCACGGTTAGTTAGCAAAAACGTATCCAAACTTTTTAAAATAGAAAACAGCGATTTACGCTTAAAAAAGAATTAATTTATTAAATTTTAATAAAATTTATTAAAAAATAGCCAAATTTTTATTATTTTATTAAAAAATGCGGAATATTTTATTATTTCGCATTTTTTAATTTATTTTAAAATGTATTTTTTATAATAATTCAACACCCTTTTCTTTGCAAGCTTTTAAAGTTTCCTCGTCCCAGTAGGAAGCTTGAACTTCGCCTATGTGAGCGCGGCCTAGTAAAAGCTCACATAGCCTACTTTGGCCAATTCCACCACCAATTGAAAGCGGTAAGGTTTCAAAAATAATTCCCTTATGAAAATCATATTCAAGACGCTCTTCCTTTTTTGTGATTTTTATTTGCTCTAAAAGCTTTTCTTTATCCACGCGTATGCCCATGCTGGATATTTCTAGCGGCGTGTCGAGCACTTCATGATAGAAAATAAGGTCGCCGTTTAATGTCCAATCGTCATAGTCGGGCGCACGAAGGTCGTGAGGTTTGCCGTCGGAAAGAGCGCCGCCTATTCCTATTATAAACACGGTTTTATATTTTTTTACAATCTCATACTCGCGCTCTTTTGGCGTTATATCTGGGTACATTTTTAAAAGCTCTTCGCTTGTTATAAAGTGTACTTTATCCAATAGCTTCACCCCTTTAAAACCCTTGCGACCCACAAACTTGCTTGTGGCAACTATTGCCTTGACTATATCTTCTACCGTTTGCTTTAAGTAGCTAATAGTTCTATCTTCTTTTGAAATTACCTTTTCCCAGTCCCATTGGTCCACATAAATGGAGTGCAGTTCGTCCATTAAGTCGTCGCGTCTTATGGCAGTCATATCCGTATAAATGCCCTTATGCATAGGAATGTGATACTTTGCAAGCGCAAACCTTTTCCACTTGGCTAGCGATTGCACAACTTCAAGCTCCTTTCCGTCCTTTAAAATATCAAAACCAACTCTGCGCTCTACGCCGTTTAAATCGTCTTGAAGCCCAGATTCTTTTGTTACAAATAGCGGTGCAGAAACACGCGTTAAGTGAAGGCGCTTTGCTAGTTCTCTTTCGAATTTATCTTTAATTAATTTTATGTATTTTTGTTTTTCTAACACTGTTAATTTTACATATTTTTCTTTTACTATTTCCATTTTTTATTCTCCTTGATTTTTAATTAATTTTTTAAATTTTTATTTTATATTTATTTTACTTCGCCCGCCACGGCGTTAATTATTTTAATATGATACATAAAACTCTCCTTAAATTTTTATAAAAAAACACCTTCTAGAGTTTCTAGAAGGTGTTAAAATTTTTTACTTATTTTTAATTTAACAACAAAAAGAAACCCATTTTAAATGCGTTTAGGTTATTATTGTTGTTATTATTTAAAAATAATTTTGCCATATCTTTCCTTTTTTATTTTATTCTATTTTAACAAAAAAATTGAAAAAGTCAACAATTTTTTATAAAATTTGCTAAAATTTTTAATAATTTAGCTATTTTTTTGTAAATTTTTCAACTTTTTATAAGCAGCCGAGATTTCTCCACTACATAACATTTTAGTTTCTATTAAACCTTTTCTTCTGGCATAAACTAAGACTAAAGTTAAACATTTATTTCTTCCGGTCGAAATGACTAAAAGTACGCAAGAATTTTGAAAACTTTTGCAAGATATTACTCTATACCTGCTAGGAATTTATATTTTTCTTCTGCCAAAGAAAATATTTCTTTACATTCTTCTTCTGTAATATTTTTTAAGTTGCTCTCTTTGGGTTTGCCCCAAACGCCGAAAATTTTTGGCCCTAGCCAGTCGTGATATTTTACGTCTTTAAAGAGCCCGAGTATTACAGAAAGGCTAGCTTTCTTAGGCGAGATAAAAACACACTTCATAGGAAGCTTAATTATACCTCTTAAAATTAAAGGAAAGTGGCGCGTGATGTTCGTAGGTGTAACGCCCGGGTGTACCACACTTAACTTTACTTTTTCTTCATTCTTTAAAAGCTCGGAAAGCGATAGCATTAAGCAGCGCTTAGAGTTTCCGTAAATTTTGTTGCGGCTTTTTGATGTGTTGTAGTCTACGTCATTAATATTGAACCTTGCAAATTTGTACGCAAGGCTTCCCACCACTATAACCCTAGCCAAACTTGAATTTCTTAATTTATTTAAAAGGCTTTTAGTTATAAAATAAGGATGTAAAAAGTTTACCTTAAATGGAGTGTTGTAATCTTCGCCGTCTTCTAGCGGCAAACTGTAAACACCGGCGTTATGTATTATGGCGTCAATGCTCTCTAAACTTTCAAGCATTTTTACGCATTCTTTTACGCTATTTGCGCTTTCTAAGTCTAAAACAACTTGTGTAATTTTAGCGCTTGGATATTTTTTTAATATAAGTGCTTTTAAGTTGTTGGATTTTTCCATGTTTCTATCGGCAAGCACTAAGTCCGCCTTTAAATAGGCAAGGAATAGCGCTATTTCTTTTCCAAGCCCGCCGGTAGAGCCTGTTAGCACTACTCTTTTTCCTTCCAAACTTTTTGCATTCTTTTTAAGCCAGTTTTTGTATCTCATGCTATAAAGTTTAACATTTTTAGTTTAAAAAACAAACTATTTTAATAAAAAAGAGCGCTTTTAGCGCTCTTAAATTTTTTATTCCTGCACCCCAAATAATTGTTCAGTCAATTCTTGATAACCATTGAAATTAGGAAAACTTATCTCTCCGGAATACTGCTCTATGGAATAGGAGACGTTACCATAGGAAAGATATATACCTTGCAGTGCGCTATTATCGAAAAGATAGTAATAATTATAGCTTTCCGCATTTTCTTGAGTCATAGTAATTTTGTAATACACTTTACTTTCACTTGCTGCTTTTTCTACACCAAATAGTTCATCGGTTAGAACTGGAAGCATTTCGCTTACAGCAAACGTTCTTGTTATATACCCAAACCCTTCTGGCGTCATAATACTAGACGGGATATAGTCAAAAAGGTTTTCAAGGTCTACCTGCACCTTATACTTTCCATTCATATTTAAAGCGGTTTTTTCACTAGTAGCAGTTCTAGAATAATTGATGTCCATATACATGAAGTTGCCTTCAAGAGTGCTATCATAATAAACTGTGGCGTTCGTAGTGGAATTTTCTTCTTCCGTATATAGTTTGTATGCCATTTTATAGTTTTCGTCTTCACCCATTAAAAGCATACCTTTTATTTCCTGTGTTAAACCGTCTTGTTCCCCAGTTATAACAATTTTGCAAGAAGTTATCTCGGAATTTACCGGAGTTTCTTCATTTTGAACGTAAGAAACAAAATCTGCTACATTGCTAGCTGCATATTTTCCCGCAGCATCTATGTTTAAACCAGAATTAAAATTAAACTGGTCGCCGCAAGCAGAAAGAAGCCCAACCGGCAATATAAGCGCGCCAAGCGCAAGTGCTTTCAAACTTTTTTTCATAAAACTCTCCTTTTTATTAACTTTAAATTATCAAACTTAAATGGAAAAGTCAAATAATAGGCATAAAAAACGCTAAATAATGAAATACACCCCATAATTTAGCGCTTTTTAAAAACTATTTTATTAAAGATTGTAAATATTCTTCATAGTTTACGTAGTTTTCAAAGTTTGGATACTTTATTTCTCCGTCAAACCTTTCCATAGCTATTATTCCATATTCAGTTTCAAGTTTTACACCCACTAAAACATCATTTTCAAACATAATATAATATGTATCAGGTTGATAGGTGGAATCTGATTTAATTTCTATTTTATAGTTTAATTTATCTCCGCTTTCCGCCTTAGACACCACGGCATCCGTATATGTGCTAAGCATTGCTGCAATGTTATCCACATCCACACTTGAAATCATGCTTAAAATTTCTTCAGGTCCCATTCCGCCAGGATAAGAAGATGTGTTTACATCAAAGCTGTATTGTCCTTTAATATTTCCTTGTGCAGCCTGCCCTCTATAAGATATATTCATATCAGCATAAAAGGTTTCTTCACCAGGATAATACATAGAAATTGCAGCATTTCCGCCATTTTCGCCCGGCATTGAAGCCGTCATTTTAGTTGCCATTTCAACTTTGTTTGCATCCGTCATTTTAATAATTGCATTAACTTTTAAATTAGTGCCATCAGCATTAGCTTCATAAACAAATTTCAAACCGCTTGACATGTCTTTATTTACAACATCTTCGCCTTCAACTTCTTGACTTACATATGTAGTAAATTCTGCCTGCATAACTTCTTTGTAAGCTCCTGCGTTATTTACATTAGCCATATAAAAGTAATTAAGTCAAGCAAATAACAAAAAAATATTTTAAAATGCAAATAAACAAAACGCCTTATTATTTTGATATATATTCCTTATTTGTAAATATGGTGAATTTAACTTTAACTCCCTCCATTTATTTTAGCACGCCATATTTTTGTCAAGATACTCAAAGTGAAAAAGCACAAGTAAACTATTCTAAATATTTTGTTATATAAAATCTTTTTTTTTAATAAAATACAATATGACTTTTTTAACAATAAAAAAACGTTATTTAATTTTAATATTTATATTAATATTTGTTTTATCTGCCTTTTTAGCGCTACCTGCTATTTTTAGTAGCGTTCCAAACGCTCAGCTAACCGTGGTTATAGATTGCGGCCACGGCGGCATAGATGGCGGAAGCGTGGGAAAAACAAGCGGAAAAGATGAAAACTTTTTGAACTTAGAGTACGGCAAAACACTTAAAGAAATTCTAGAAAGCTATAACGTAAACGTTGTTATGACACGCCAAGACTTAAACGGGCTTTACGACATTACAAGCGCAAATAAAAAGAAGTCCGACATGGAAAAGCGCAAGGAAATAATTTTAAAAAGCAAGGCAAACCTTGTTATTTCTATCCACATGAACAGCTTTCCAATAAGAAGTTCGCGCGGCGCGCAAGTTTTCTACAAAAAGGGCGACGTTTCTTCTAAGGCACTTGCAGACAGCATACAAGAGATATTCGTGCAGACGCTTCCAAAGGCAAGAAAGAACTCTGAAATTGGCGACTACTACATATTAAATTGCTCCAATATTCCAAGCGTGATTGTGGAATGCGGGTTTTTATCCAACGCAGACGAAGAGCGTCTTTTAATTACGGAAGACTACAAAAACACCGTTTGTGGCAGCATTTTTGTGGGTATTTTAAATTATTTGTCAAAAAATTAGGTGCAAATTGCATCCATGAAAAATGAATTTGCTTCAAACATATTGTCATTATAGAGCTTTAAAATTTCAGCTTTACTTGCCCACATAACATTTATAACCTCTTCTTTTTGAATTTTAATTTCTTCAAGACTAGAGTTACATTTAAACAAATAAACTTCTAAAATATCTGGGCAACCTTTAAAATATCTTAAAGTTGAACCAACTAAGCATGCAGTTTTTCCATCTAGTTTTAGCCCAAGTTCTTCTTTTATTTCTCTTATAGCCGTTTGTAAACCATTTTCGCCTGCAAGTGCTGAACCACCAGTACATTCCCACATTAAAGGAAAACTTTTATTAGGCGCTCTTTGCGTTATTAAAAATTGCCCTTTATCATTCTTGATCCAAGCATTGATTACTAGGTGAAATTCATCGTCTGAAAGACTTTCACCACGGCATATCTGTTTGTCAGTTTTTTCTTTTTTGCTATTGTATATATCCCAAATTTCCATAACAATATTATAGCTTTTTATAAAAAAAATTGCAAACTTTTTATAAAAATTTCTCTAAGCCCTTGAATTTCCTCGCAAAATAGTGATATACTTATTTTTTGTGAGGATAAAATTATGATTAACGAAAAGATAAGGAACGTTGCAATTATTGCACACGTTGACCATGGCAAAACTTCTATTGTCAACGAGATGCTAAAACAGGGAAACGTTTTTAGAGAAAATCAAGTTGTAGAAGATAGAGTGATGGATAGTAACGCGCTTGAAAGAGAGCGTGGTATAACCATATTTTCAAAGAACGCAAGTTGCAGTTTTAACGGCGTTAAAATAAACGTGGTGGACACACCGGGTCACGCGGACTTCGGCGGCGAGGTGGAACGTGTGCTGAAAATGGTGGACGGCGTGCTACTTGTTGTGGACGCGTATGAAGGCCCTATGCCGCAAACTAGGTTCGTGCTTGAAAAGGCACTTGAACTTAATTTAAAGGTTATAGTTGTGGTAAACAAAATAGACCGTCCAGACGCCAGAATTAGCGAAGTTCAAGACGAAGTTTTAGAACTCTTAATGGATTTAGATGCTTCTGACGACCAGCTAGACGCACCTTTTGTATATTGTTCTGCCCGTGAAGGCGTGGCTAGTTTAGACGCAAACACAAAAGGCGACAGCTTTAATCCGCTTTTCGAGACCATTTTAAAATATATTCCAGCTCCGGAAGGCGACCCGAACGCTCCCCTTCAAATGCTAGTATCTTCCGCCGAACACAACGACTATGTTGGAAAGCTTGGCGTTGGAAAAATTGAAGCGGGCGAAATGAAGGTAAACGACCAAATAATTGTTTGCAACTATCACGACCAAAGCAAGCTTGTTAAAAGCAAAATTGTAACGCTATTTACCTACGAAGGTTTAAAGCGCGTGCCGGTAGAAAAAGCCACCATTGGCGACATTGTTTGCGTGGCTGGCGTGGAAGACATTATGATAGGAGACACGATTTGCGCTGTAAACTCCCCTAACCCGCTTGAATTTGTAAAGATAGCAGAGCCAAGCGTGGAAATGACATTCTTAGTAAACAACAGCCCGTTTGCAGGCAAAGAAGGCAAATTCGTAACCAGCCGCCACCTTCGCGACAGGCTCTATAAGGAAGCGGTAAAGGACTTATCTTTGCGCGTTTCGGACACCTCTTCAACGGAAGCGTTTACCGTTTGCGGCCGTGGCGAAATGCACCTTTCAATATTAATTGAAAATATGCGCCGCGACGGCTACGAGTTCCAAGTAAGTCAACCAAGAGTACGTTTTAAGGAAATTGACGGCAAAAAGTGCGAGCCTATCGACAGGCTTACGATAGACGTGCCGGAAGAGTTCGTTGGCACAATAATGAACAAAATAGGCACAAGAAAGGGCGAACTTATATCCATGAGCCCAAAGGGCAGCAGAATAAAGATGGACTTCTACATTCCAGAGCGCGCGCTTTTCGGGTTTAAATCGCAACTTCTTACCGACACCAAGGGCGAAGGCATAATGAGCTCCGTGTTCCACGACTACGAACCCTACAAGGGCGAGATAGCAAGGCGTGAATATGGCTCGCTTATAGCGCACGAAACGGGCGAAGCTGTAACCTACGGCTTGTTCTACGCGCAAGAGCGTGGCGACCTATTCATAACGCCGGGCACACCAGTTTATGCCGGCATGGTAGTAGGCAGGAACCCTAAGGGTGACGACATAGTAGTAAACGTATGTAAGAAAAAGCACTTAACAAACTGCCGTGCTTCCGGAAGTGACGACGCTCTCCGCTTAATTCCGCCTATTCTAATGAGCCTAGAAGACTGCCTAGACTTCTTAGGTGACGACGAATACTTAGAAGTAACGCCTAAAAGCATACGAATAAGGAAGATAATCTTAGACCACAACATGCGTCTCCGCGAGCGTGGCAAAATTCTCGCCGCACAAGGGAAGTTATAAAAAAACTCTATAAAAAAATTTGAGGCTCGCTATTTAGCAGCAAAGAAATCTATTCGCTAGAAAAATTTCTGCACTTTTGGCGGGTTTGCTATCCGCAAACACTCGCCTTTAACGTTTGAAATTTTTCTTTATACCGACCAAACGCAAGTTCCAGCCTAACGGCTTGGGAACTTGGTCGGTACTCCCCTAGGAAGCAAAAGCTCCGAAGAAAAAGAAGATTTAATATCTCTCAGGATGACGCAAAGGATTAATCCTTTGCGCTCGCAGCGGAGAATAGCCTACGAAGAGCCTTCGAAGACTCTTGCAACGCCCAACCCCGCTGCTGTCATTCTGAGGAGCGAGCACTAGCGTCAGCGGTGCGACTATCTCCGAAGAATCTCCTTACTGCCTCAGCTAGCGAGACTCCTATTCCACGTTCGCGAAGTACAGCCCCAATGCCGTCACCCTGAACGCAGCCCTTAAATCTTGCCAGTGCAGAATAGATAAGAACACAGCTTGCAGAGTTATCTAGCGCCCTACACTAAAAAACAAAAGCCTAAAATTAATTAGGCTTTTAATTTTTTATTTTTCTCTATCACTATTTAAACTTGGTTCGTCGTCAAAAAATATGCCGCTCTTTATTGTATCTTCACAGGTTTTTAACTCCTGCTTACACTCCTTGAAAAAGTCCGCTTTTATGTCGCATAAATTGCCTTGATACGTAAACGCCGCCATGCTTTCATGTCCGCCGCCACCAAACTTTTCCGCTATCTTTGCCACGTTAACTCCGGCTTTACCGCGAAGGCTCACGTAGTACAAATTATTATCGCGCTTAATAAATATGCACGCTATATTTACGCCCTTGGTGCTTATACCTTGGTTTACTATACCCTCTTCTTCGCCGGGTTTGGCGCCCGTCTCTAAAAAATCCTGCTTAGATAGCTTCATTAAGGCAAGTCCGCCGCCAAAATAGAATTTCATAGAGTGAATGGCGCGCTCTAAAAGCTTGTTTTTGGAAATTGAATTATTTTTGAAAAAATATTCCGATATGCTTTCTAGGTCTAACTTTCTATCGTAAAAGTCGTTTAAAGTAGCAATTGTACTCTTCTTTCTAGAACCCTGCGTGAAATTTGCCGTGTCTGTAATCATGCCCGCGTACACCATTTTACATACGCTGTTAGATATCTCTAAATTCATGAGTTTGGCTATTATGTAAATTATCTCCGTGGTGGAAGACGTGATATACACAAGATTGTTTTCCGCAAAATATTCATTTGTTATATGGTGGTCTAGTTGCACTGTGGCTTTTGCATTTAAAAATATATCTTCAAACTTTGAAAATCGCTTTGAATTTGGAGCATCTAGCCCAATAGCCAAATCGTAGATAGGCGCGCGCTGAACGTTTAATTCGTCTTCTTTTATAAATTGTTTTAATTGGTCACTAGAATTATCAGCATCTGCAAATATATCTACGGTTTTACCACTAAAATTTGTTTCTATTAATTTCTTTAACGCCGCAAGCGACGCAATAGCATCGGTGTCGGGCTTTTCATGAGTTAGGAGTGCAATTTTTTGACTCTCTTCTATTTGACGTTTAAATAGCTTTACCGAACGTCTTTTACTTTCTATATTTCTCCTCCTTAAAAAAGAAGACAAGGAATTATACCATAATATTACTTTAAAGTCAAATTTGCTAAAACTAGCCGTTTTACATAAAAAAACTTGGGCTAAATTACCCAAGCTTTTTGTTACGAATTTTTTTTAAGCTTCTACTGCTTCTTGCTCTGCTTTTTTGTAAGCTTCCAAAACAGCATCACGAATCATTTCACGTGTCTCGGTGTTAATTGGGTGAACAATGTCCTTGTACTCGCCGTCTGGAGTTTTTCTGCTAGGCATAGAGATGAATGGACCTTCGCTTCCCTCAATAACTTTGATGTCGTGAACTACAAAGCATTCATCAATTGTGATAGATGCAACTGCTTTAAGTTTTCCGTCATCTTTCTTTACAAGCCTAATTCTGATGTCTGAAATTTTCAAGTGTTCGTACCTTCCTTTTTAAGTATTTGCTTTTTTAGCTAGATATATTTTAATATCTTCACACTAAAAAAGCAAACGATTTAAACATATTTTTATCAAAACGCCATATTTTTACATAAATATATGGTATGAATTGCTATCATTTTATTGGAGTGGGCGGCATAAGCATGAGCGCGCTCGCTTTGGAGCTAAAAAGAGCGGGCTACTCTGTTCAAGGCTCCGACCTTAAACCCACGGAAATTACAAGAAAACTTGAAAGCGCGGGTATAAAAGTATTTTATGGTCATAGGGCTAGTAACGTTAATGAAAACTGCACTGTAATTGTTACAAACGCAATTTCCGAAGATAACCCAGAGCTTATTGAAGCCAAACTTTTAAATTTGAAGATTTTAACACGCGGAGAGCTACTTGGCGAAGTTTCAAAGCGCTTTAAAAACGTGATTGCAATTAGCGGCGCGCACGGAAAGACCACCACCACGGAAATGCTTGCGGAAATTTTTATAGCGGCAAATAAAAACCCCACCGTGCATATTGGCGGAGAATCTAAGTCCTTTAACTCTAACCTAAGGCTTGGCGGGAAAAAGTATTTTATCTGTGAAGCGTGCGAGTATAAAAACAGCTTTTTAAATTTAAACGCAAACGTTGGCGTTATTTTAAATATAGAGCCGGAGCACTTAGATTTTTTTAAAAATTATAAAAATGTTGTAAGAAGTTTTGAAAAATTTCAAAAAAATTGCAAAAAATGCGTAAAAATTGATAAAAAACACTTTATTGCATACACAAATAATTTTTACGTGCAAGCAAAAAACGTCACGCATTTAAAAAAGGGCAAATATGGCTACGACCTATATGCTAAAAACGCATACCTTGGCAAAATTTACTTAAACGCCATAGGCAAGCACAACGTGTTAAATAGTTTAGCAGCAATTTGCGTGGTTCTTTTATATAAAATAGATTACAACACAATTTGTCATGCGCTTTTTAACTATAAAGGTGTAAAAAGGCGCTACGAAATAATTTCCGAGCACCCAAACCTAATTGTCTGCGACTACGCCCATCACCCTACGGAAATTAAAAAGATAATTTTATCCACAAGAAAATTTTGCAAAAATAAAATTATAGTTGCCTTTCAGCCGCACACGTATTCGCGCACTAAAACGCTTTTTAAGGAATTTATATCCGCCCTAAACCTAGCAGACGAAATACATATAATAAAAACTTATAGTGCAAGAGAAAAATACGATGCTTCCGGCAGCGCGGAAAGGTTAGCTTCTAGTTTAAACGCCAATTATTATGGTGGCATGAAGAGTGCGTATAATGCAATAAGCAAGCGCTTAAAGAGCGATAACACCCTTCTTATACTAGGTGCCGGCAACATAGACGAGCTTGCGGAGATGTTTAGGGGGAAATAGGGGTTACTTGAAGTTTTTTACTCCGCCAGCCCGACGGAGATCCTTCGGCTCCGCTCAGGATGACGAAAGCAAGGGCTAACGAAGAATTATAGTAGAGTCTCGCTAGCGCGGGCAGTAAGGAGATCCTTCGCGGATTGTCGCTAACGCTCGCCGCTCAGGATGACGCGAAAAGAAACAAGCCTTTTCGCTCGCAACGGAGCAAAAGCTGCTGCAAGAGCCTTCGAAGACTCTTCGTAGGCAATGCTCCTACACCCGTCCACGAAGCCTTAGCCCCGCTACCTGTCACTCTGTGTAGAATAAGTCTTCTTTAACTTCGAAGCATTCACTTCGCTAGGGGAGTACGCGCAAGCGTCCCAAGCCTTTAGGCTGGCGTTTTCGTTTGGCGCGTATGAGAAAAATTTCAAGCGCTAGCGGCGTGCTTTTGCTCCAGCAAAACCGCCATAAGCGCAGAAATTTTTCTAGCGAAGAATCTCCTCCCGTGACCCGCGCTAGCCAGACTCTTATTAAAAAAATAGCCAATTTTGGCTATTTTATATTTCTTTTATACTTCTCCAAGCTCTCTTTAATAGTTCTTTTGGCATCTTCGTGAGAGCCTACCTTTAAAACCTTAACCACCTTGTTTTCTAACTGCTTGTATACACTTAAAAAGTGCCTGAGCTCGTCTATTATATGGCTTGGAAGCTCGGATATATCTGTGTACTCGTTGTACTGCGGGTCACCAAAAGGTATGGCTATAACCTTTTCGTCCGTTTCGTTCCTATCCGTTAGGTAAATAATGCCAATCGGATAGCACCTAACTAGGCTCATCTTTTCTATGGGCTGGCTGCAAAGCACGAATACGTCTAAGGGGTCGTCGTCGCCGGAGAGCGTACGCGGAATAAATCCGTAATTCATAGGATAGTGCGTGCTTGTGTAAAGCACTCTATCTAGAATTATCATGCCCGTTTCTTTATCTAGCTCGTACTTGTTTTTACTGCCCTTTTCTATCTCTATGCACGCAATAAAATCTTCCGGCTGAATACGCTTTTCGCTGATATCGTGAAGTATGTTCATATTTTACCTTCTATCTACATCTGCCATGTGTGAAATTAAATCTATAACCTTATTGGAGTAACCCATTTCGTTATCGTACCACGCAACTAGCTTTACGAAAGTCGGCGTGAGCATTATGCCCGCCGTTATATCGAATATACAAGTTCTTTTATCGCCAATAAAGTCCGAAGACACAACGGCGTCTGACGTGGTGCCAAGAATGCCTTTAAGCTCGCCTGCTTCCGCTTTTTTCATAGCTTCTACTATCTCTTCATAGCTTGTAGCCTTCTTTAAGTTGCAAGTAAGGTCTACCACAGAAACGTCTAAGGTTGGCACGCGCATACTCATGCCCGTAAGCTTGCCTTTAAGCTCTGGTATAACTTCCCCCACAGCCTTAGCTGCGCCCGTTGACGATGGAATAATGTTGTAAGAAGCAGCCCTGCCGCCGCGGTAATCCTTTTTAGTGGTGCCGTCTACGGTAAGCTGTGTTGCCGTTGTGGAGTGAACTGTGGTCATAAGCCCGTCTGCTATGCCAAAGTTATCATTTACAACTTTGGCAAGCGGCGCTAAGCAGTTTGTTGTGCAACTTGCGTTAGATACTATATTCATATCTTTTGTGTAAGTCTTTTCGTTCACGCCCATTACAAACATTGGCATATTTTTGCCCGGAGCTGTAACTACTACCTTTTTAGCGCCAGCCTTTAAGTGAGCTTCCGCGCCTTCGTAAGATGTGAACTTGCCCGTAGCTTCTGCAATGTACTCTGCGCCCGTTTCCGTCCAAGGAATAAGGCTTGGATCCTTTTCCGCATAGAATTTAATTAAGTTGCCGTTCACAACAAGGTATTCGCCCTTTACTTCAACGCTTCCCTTGAACCTGCCATGAATACTATCGTATTCAAATAAATATTTTGCGTAATTTACGTCTAAAAATGGGTCGTTTACTGCAACCACTTCCACGTCGCCACGCTCGGCACAAACGCGAAGTAATAGCCTTCCAATTCTACCAAATCCGTTGATGCCAATTTTTACTTTTTCCATAATTTTCTCCTTTAAACTAAATTTTCTGGATTTAAGTCTAGTAGCTCGCTAACTACAAACTTTCCGTTATCGCGAATTAGCACGTCGTCAAAAAATATCTTTCCGCCGCCGTATTCTTCGCGCTGACACATTACAAGGTCCCAGTGAATAGCGGATTTATTGCCATTAGACGCGTCGTCGTAACAGCTGCCCGGCGTTAAGTGGAAAGAGCCGCAAATTTTTTCGTCGAAGAGTATATCTAGCATTGGCTCGCGAATATATGGGTTAACGCCTAGTGCAAATTCGCCAAAATATCTTGCACCTTCGTCTGTGTTTAAAATTTTATTTAGCTCCTGCGTGCCTGCGCCCGCTTCCGCCTTCACAATTTTGCCGTTTTCTATTTCAAAGCTCACGCTATCAAAGCGCTTGCCGTTATAAAGCGTAGGAATATTATAGGTAATTTTGCCATTCATGCTAGTTCTAAGTGGGCTTGTGTACACTTCGCCGTCCGGCACATTCATTTTGCCGTCGCACTTAATGGCTTTTTGCCCTTTTATAGAAAAGGTTAAGTCCGTGCCGTTACCAATAATATGCACTTTATCCGTCTTTTCCATGTACTCTACAAGTTTATCCATGGCTTTACTCATTTTAGCGTAATCTAGCGTGCAGACCTTATAGTAGAACTCTGTAAACGCCTGCGTGCTCATGCCCGCGCTCTGCGCAAAGGCTGGCGTTGGAAAGGATAGAAGACTCCATTTGGTGTTATTTACACGCTCCTTCATTTCCACAGGTTCTGTGTAGTAGATATCGTAAATTCTTTTAGTTTCCGCGTCTATATCCGACGTTTCAAACTTGTTGTTAGAACCGCGAAGAAGTATAACCGCGTCCATATCCTGCATTATGGGCAAGTCGTACTTTTTATTAAGCTCGGCGTATTCCTTGGTGGCGTTCTTTAAAAGGGCTTTGGAAATTATGGAATTTCTATCCCATACAAACGGATACGCGCCCGCCTTCCAAACTTCTTCTATTAAAATTTCTAAAAAGTCGTTTGGAATATCCCTTGCTTCTATTAGCACTTTTTCTTTGGGTTTTACACTACAAGAGTAGTTTACTAGCATGCTTGCTAGTTTAATCATATTTTCACTGCTCGTCATTTTTAACCTCCACAAAGTCTATTATTGCCACTTTGCTTGCAGTTAAGTCACCCACGCGATAGTCTGTATAGTATCTAAGTAAATTGTACACCGCAATAGTTGCCACCACGAAGTTTAAAAATATTAGCCCCAAAATTGCTAGCCACGGAAGTGATACTAGCACCCCAAGCACTATTGTGCCAGCAAGAATTAAAATAAAGGCTAGGAAATTAAAAATTGTAATGAGTTTTAAATTGCTTTGCTTTTTACTTTTAAAAGTCTTTTTCTCCACGTCTGCGTTAACGTAACCCACGCTTGCGCCAACCCAGCGATTGATTTTAGCTAAATTGCCAGTGCCGTTCGTCTTTAAAATGTTTATAGCGTTTGCGCCAAACACTTCCACAGTTAGTTCCCCGTCAAAGAAGTTAAAGCCAAACATTTTAGCCGCCGACGCCTTTAAAATGTTAGAAAAGAAGGTTTTAAATTTATTCTCGCCCCTTTCCTTTTTTAATAGAACTATATCGTAGCCTTCGCGCTGCTTTACCACAGCGTTTTTTAAGTCTTCAAAAATTATGGGCTTTTCGCAGTCGCGCACAATTACAAGCGTTTCCGCGTTCACTCTACTAATTAGGCTCTCTATCATATCTTCTTCGCGCGTATCTTTATTAAAATACGCTATATGTGCGCTAACTTCTGGGCTAGGGGTAAGGTTCAAATTTTTCCCTTCTTCCACGGCAATAAACACTTCCTTTTCGCCGTAAAAAACGTTGAAGCGCTGTAAAAAGTCTTCTTTAATCTCTCTTTTTTTAACTGTGAAAATAAATGTTATCATAAACTTTCCTTAAACCATATTGTTAAGTTTTCTTACGCGAATAGCGTGTCTGCCCTTCTCGAAATCCGTAGTAAGAAAAGTTTTAACAATATTTATCGCCTTAATTCTGTTCATGTATCTTCCCGGAAGAATTAACACGTTTGCGTCGTTGTGCTTTCGGGCAAGGCTTGCAAAGGTAGAGTTCATGCATAGCGCCGCCCTAATTTTAGGATTTCTATTCGCAGCAATGCTCATGCCTATGCCCGTTCCGCAAATGTATATGCCAATGTTTTGCGGGCTTTCTAGCACGCGCTCGTTGCCAGCCTTGGCAAAGTCTGGGTAATCCACCTTATCTTTGGAATACGTGCCAACGTCTATGGTCGTGATGTTCTCGTTGTTAAAAAATTCTTTTATCTGCTCTTTTAGTTGAAAACCTGCGTGGTCGCTTGCTAAAATTATCATAATTGCTCCTTTATACTTAGCATACTATAAAAAAATTTTTTTAACAAATATTTTTCAAAAATTTATACTTTTCCCTTTAAAAAACACACTTTTAGCTTGTAACGCATAGTATATTACGAGAATTAAAGGAGGTAATTTATGTCTTTTTACATCAATAACAATAACCCAAACCGTCCTGGGCCAATTAATTCTAGCGCGCTTAGCAACATATGTGAAAGGGTTTTAATAGAAGCAAACAAAGTGTTTGATGCCTGCATAAATCGTGACACCGTTACAGGCGCAATAATAACCTTAACAAACTTCACGCCAGCAGGTCCAACCGAGCCACTTACATACGTATCGGCTCAAAGCGACCCCTTAAACCCCGCCACAATTTCAAACGTGACCATAGACAGAATTGATTCTCGCCCAAACTACGCAAACGTTAGTGCAACCATAACCATTCCTATCACGGTTTCCTATCTAGACGCAAACCGTATTCCAGGAACGGCTACTGGCACAATAACGGTAGATAGGTCGGCGGTGTTATTTGTTCCACAAGTGGCATTAACGCCGGTTGAAGTAAAGGTAGTGGCAGCGGTAAGTAGCGAAATAGGCACAATATCTGGCACAACCGCAACAATAACGTATTGTATACAGACGATACTAAAAATTGTAAGCGAAGTAGACATTCTAGTGCCATCGTTTGGCTATCCAGTGCTTCCACCATGTCAAATCCCGAACCCAGCCCAAACAGAATGCCCTGGCTTCTTCGAACTACCTGTATACCCAACAGCGCAAAGAAATGGATAGAAATATAGGGGGCAACAAAATTCAAAAAAGGCGCAGAGCAAACTCTGTCGCCTTTTAATTTTGTTTCCCCCTTATAGAGCCCCTTTCACTAAAGCTGTCGCCATATAAGGCGACTCGGGCAAAGCTCGAGCACGCCTTATATGTTGCTCCCAGGCTGTTTCATTCCTACATTTTTTCGCGGTTCTCTCGGATTGATTTTGTTTATTTGTATTTTCTAGTTATGGCTAGAGTATTTAAAAAAGGCAACAAAATTCAAAAAAGGCGCAGAGCAAACTCTGACGCCTTTTAATTTTCCCTACCGAAGTAAACGCTCCGAAGAAAAAAGATTTATTGCCGCTCAGGATGACGCGAAAAGGAAAGCCTTTTCTCTCACAACGGAGCAAAGCCTACGAAGAATTAAGCGGCTAAGATTTCTCCACTGCATAATATTTTACTTATACTTAACTTTTCATTTAGCATTTACTTTAATTTATAAAAAAGCCCTAGGCGTTTGTTTTGCTTAGGGCTTTTGCTTTTAAGCTGTTTATTTGATTTCTATTCTGTTTGAACCTTCAACCTTTTTAGGCTCTTTTGGTACTACTATTTTTAATACACCGTTTTCTAGGCTGGCTTCTATCTCTTCCTTCTTTACGTCACCAACATAGAATGAACGTGTGAATTCGCCGTAGCTGCGCTCCCTACGAATGAAGTTTTCCTTTTTATCTTCGTTTTCTTGCCTATGCTCTCTGCGAGCGCTAACTGTTAGGTAGCCGTCTTTAAGGTCTAGGGCGATGTCCTTTTTGTCTATGCCCGGCATTTCAATGTCTAGCGTATAGCTGTGCTCGCCTTCCTTAACGTCCGTCTTCATCATGTTGTTGAACCTGTTCATTTCCTTCCTAGAAAACATTGGTATGTCAAAAAAGTCGTCGAAGAATGGGCTGAATAGTCCTAGTGGCTCATAGCCGTTATTTCTTGCTACCAAATCAAATTTATCGTGTTTCATAATTTTTACCTCCTGCATTTTTCTAAATGCAAGCATATTATAGTACCGTCTGCTAGCAATGTCAAGCAAAGAGTGCCAATTTTTCAAAAATTTTTTAAATTTTTTTAAGAAATTTTGCCTTTAATATGCCCTGAAAGTAATTTTTGCCTAAATTTACAGGAATTATCCTTAATTATTTTTAAAAGCGAATTTTGTTTTAAATTTTTTTATTTTTTTTGTTTCAACCGGTAGCATTTCTAAATTTGAACTCTTACTTTGCTTAGCTACATTTAAACATAAACCTACTGCGCTCATGAACACAATTAGCGACGTGCTGCCTGCACTAATAAATGGAAGCGGAAGACCTGTTGGTGGAATGCTGCCAGTAACTACGGCAATGTTTAAAATTGTTTGCACGGCTATAACACTTGCCACGCCCGCAACAAGAAGCATAGAATAGCGCGTTTTTGCCCGCCTTGCTATAATTATAAGCGCTACAATTAGCGCCACAAATGCAAGCATAATAAAGGCGGCGCCAACAAAGCCAAGTTCTTCGCCAATTATGGAAAATATGAAGTCAGATTCCGCAAAGGGTAGAAAACTATACTTTTGCCTAGAATTAAAAAGCCCTACGCCGAAAAGTCCGCCTGCGCCTAAGCCATACAAGCTTTGAATTAGCTGAAAACCTTCCCCTTGCGGAGAAGCCCAAGGGTTTAAAAACGCCATTAATCTTTTAATTCTGTAAGGCTCCATAAATATTAGCGCGGGCACGGCAAGCACGCCGGGCACAGCAAGAAAGGCGAAGTGTTTTGCGCTTATTCCACCTAAAAATAGCATTATTACAAGCACTAAGCCTATGCACATTGTAATACTCATATTTGGCTCTAATATCACAAGCCCGCAAAATAGCCCGCCAACCAAGAGCGGCGCAAGTAGCGTTTTAAACTTTTTGACCCTATAATAGTTATCAGAAAGGTGCACTGCGCATAAAAAGACTAAGGCAAACTTGGCTATTTCGCTAGGTTGAAGTGTAAAAAAGCCTAAGCCTATCCAGCGCTTTGCACCGTAGTTTTCTATGCCAACGCCCGGAACAAACACAAGCACCAAGAGCACTGCGCTAACAATAACAGCCAGCCACTTGAATTTTTTTAACTTTTCCACGTCTATAAACGTGCACACAAACAAACATAGCGCGCCCAAAACTACGCCCAAAACTTGCTTTGTTAAAAAGAAATATTCGTTGCCATAATTCTTTCCCGCAGAGTAGTAGCTTGCGCTATACACCATTATGCAACCAAATATACACAAAAAAGCCACGCAAAGTATAACGGTAAGCTCGGCGCCGCCTATAAAGGATTTTCTTTTTTTCATCGCTCACCCATCTTTACGCTGCGAACAAGACGCTTAAAATAGTCGCCGCGCTGCTTGTAGCTAGTAAACTCGTCGAAGCTAGCGCACGCGGGAGACAAAAGCACAACGCTGCCCGGTCTTGCAAGCTCATACGCCTTATTAAACGCCGCCTTTAAGTTTTCTTCGTAGGCAACGCGCTCCGCCCTAGCCACCTTTAAAATATCTAAACCGCACTCGCCAAAACACACCGCGGCATAAAGCTTATTTTCAAATATGGGCGCAAAATCCAGTTCTTTTCCCCTTCCGCCTAAAAGAAGAATTATGTTTTTGCCCGTAAATGCGGATATTGCATTAAGCGTGCTTGCAACGTTTGTAGACTTACTATCGTCCACAAAGCTAACGTCGTCCACAATGTCCACAAGCTCTAACCTATGTTCTAGCGGCTTAAAAGACGTTATGCCCTTAATAATGTCCGCATTCTTTATGCCGCCAAGTTTGGCAAGAGTAATCACGGCAAGCACGTTTTCTAAATTTTTTTCGCCGCGCAAGGTAACAAGCTCGGTTTTCATAACCTTAGAATTTTTATAATAGATATACTCCCCTTTAACGTACGCGCCGTTTGTGGCTCTATTTTTAGAAAAGAGTACCGCTTTATTAAAACGCTTTGAAAGGTTGTAAGAGATTTCGTCGTCTGCGTTGAACACCTTGTGTTTTGCCTGCTCTAATAGTTTTAGCTTTAAATTTATGTAGTTTTCCATTGTCTTGTGCCTATCTAGGTGGTCGGGTGTGATATTTAGAAGGGCGCTTGCAAAGCTCTTTAATTTTTCCGTAGTTTCCATTTGAAAGCTGCTCACTTCGCACACGCCATAGGCCGTTCTTTTAAAGTTGTCCACAATGCTAGTTATAGGCGTGCCCACATTTCCAAAAAGCTCCGTCTCTTTTCCCGCCTGCTTAAAAATGTTATATAAAAGGTTCACGCAGGTGGTCTTACCGTTTGTGCCAGTTATAGTAAAGAGCTTGGCTTTTAAGTTTTCCGCGCCAAGCTCGAGCTCACTTTTAATTTTTACACCGCTTAAAAGTAGTTCTTGAATTTTAGGACTGTTTATATCTACGCCCGGGCTTAACACCACAAAATCTAAGTTTTTGCCACTAAGTAAACTTAAATTTTTTATAACGGTGGCGTTTTCAACAAAATTTTCTTTGTCGTCGTAAGCGTACACTAGTGCGCCGCGCTCACTTAAAAACTTAGCCGCACTTTGCCCACTTTTTTTAAGACCGTATACAAGAACTATCTTTTTATCGTATTTCATTATACCCCCAAGGTAAAATATGCTATTAGCGTGGTTAAACACACTAAAATTATGGTTATAACTATATATACGATAACAATTTTGTTTTCATGCATTCCACTTTTCTCAAAATGGTGGTGAAGCGGCGCCATTTTAAATATGCGCCTTTTAGTTCTTTTGTAATGCAGCACTTGAAGAATATCGGAAAGCGCAGTTATTACGTACACTAAGCCTATTATCAGCACGTATAAACTGAGCCTTGAAAATATTGCAAGCGCGGCTATAAATCCACCCAGTGCTAGCGAGCCAGTGTCACCCATAAACACGCACGCGGGGTGACCGTTTAGCACCAAGAACACAAGAAGCCCGCCCAACATACAAGCAGAAATTAGTATCAAATTGTTTTGCTCTTGGATAAAATTTAAGGCTTGTCCGGTTTGCGCACTTAAATGGAGAGCAATAATTCCCATAAAACCTATTAAATACACAAAACTAACGCCGCCGGCAAGCCCGTCTAAGCCGTCTAAAAGGTTCACGCTGTTAGTTATAGCCAAAAACACAAACACGCAAAAGGGTATATACGCCCAGCCTAAATTTAGCGTGATATTTGTAAACGGAACATATATTTCCGTGCCCACCAAGCTAGAATAGTACGCAAAGAAAGCTATTAGCACGGCAAGCCCAACTTGTCCAATTATCTTTTGATAAGCTTTAAGCCCTTGGTTTTGCTTGTATTTTACTTTAATAAAGTCGTCCAAAAACCCGAGTATTCCAAAACCGAACATGCTGGCAAGCGTTATAATTGCAAGTGTGATGTCGTTTTTTAGCACGAATATAGAAGTTATAATGGCGGCAAAAATAAATATAATTCCGCCCATGGTTGGCGTGCCCTGCTTGCCTTCGTGCGCTTCCACGTAGTGAAGAATGGTTTGCGACGCGTGCATCTTTTTTAAAAGTTTCATAACAATTGGCGAAAGAATTGCCGCCGCCGCAAAGCTCAAAAGAAAGGCTATTAAAATTTGTGTCATAGAATTTTTTCAATCTCCTCAAAATCATTATATGGAGTTTTAACGCCGTTTATATCCTGATACGTCTCGCCGCCCTTGCCTAGTATTGCTACTACGCCGCCGCCTGAAACTAGCCCAAGCGCATATTTAATAGCTTCCCGTCTATCCACAATTTTTACATGGGAGTTTTTCTTCATGCCCGCTTCAATATCGTCTAAAATTTTCCCCGGGTCTTCAAAACGCGGGTTATCGCTTGTTATTACCACAAAATTGGAGTACTCTTCCGCAATTCTTCCCATAATAGAGCGCTTGCCCGTGTCCCTATTGCCACCGCAGCCAAACACGCACACAAGCTTTTCAAAGTATACGCCCTTTATTGTTTTAAGCACATTTTCCATGCCGTCCGGCGTGTGCGCAAAATCTATAATAACTGTAATATTCTCCGAGAGCTTTATAACACTGAACCGCCCAAGCGGAGCTTTTACCTTTTTTAGCGCTTTAACAATCGTCTTTTCTCCAATTCCCAAGCTAAAACACGCGGCAATCGCCCCTAAAATGTTGTACACGTTAAATTCCCCAACAAGCGGACACTCCACATTAAAGACGTTATCAAATGCATTCACCACAAACCTAGATTTTTCCAAACTCTTTTCCACGTCCATGGCGAAAACGTCCGCAGGGTTGTTTAGCCCGTAACTTAAAACAGGTACGTCTATTTTATTAATATTTTGCCTAATTCTAGCGTCGTCTATGTTCACAACAGCAGTTTTTATGTGTTTAGAATTTAAAAAGGAAATTTTTGTACTTTCATACTGCTTCATGGTGTTAAAAAAGTCTAAGTGGTCCTGCGTAATGTTGGTAATTATGCCCACGTCAAAAATTATGCCGTCTAACTTTTTAAGGCTTATAGCGTGCGCGGACGCTTCCATTACCACGTAGTCCACCCCCATGTCGCACATTTTGCTAAGAATGGAATAAAGCTCCGTTGGGTCGGGCGTTGTGAGGCTAGACTTATAACTTCTTCCGTTAATAAACGTGCCTTGCGTGCCGATAACACCTACTTTATAGCCCGCTTCTTTTAAAATGTGGCGAAGAATAAACGTTGTGGTCGTCTTGCCGTTCGTGCCCGTAACGCCAATAAATTTTAGCTTCCTTTCAGGGTGGTTATAGAAGTTCGCGCAAATTTCACTTAAGCTACGCCTTGTATCCTTTACCAAAATTTGCGGAATGTTTACCTTCTGCACGCGTTCTACAACAATTGCACTCGCGCCTTGGCTAGACACAATTTCAGCAAAGTCGTGCCCGTCAAAACTTTCCCCTTTTATGCAAAAATACAGGCTGCCGCCGCGCGCTTCACTGCTTTTAAAAGTAAGGTTTGTAATTTCTACGTTGCCGTCGCCAATAAGTTTTGCGCCGCTTGGCAAAATATCTAATAATTTCATACGCTCTCCAATAAATAATATTCAAATTTTTCTTTTCCCGTGAACCTTTAATCTCGTGCTAGAATATTTTAATATGACTAAAAAAATTTTATTTGCACAAATTAAAAACAGACAAAAATTTACAAAAAGCTTGGCAAATAGCCACGCCATATGTTAAACTAACTTTACTTAAAAGGAAATATATGAGAAAAATAGATTTAGAGCGCAGGCACGGCAACATAATGAAAAACAGCTTCGATCTATCACTAATTAACCGCGAAGCAAAAGAAAACTTAACCGAACTTATAGAAACGTCGGAGTATCTATATAGAAGTCAGGTTCGCCACATAGTAAAGGAAATTGTAGAATTAAAAACCCGCATAATTCTTCTTGCCGGGCCGTCTTCTGCCGGAAAGACCACAACTTCGCACCTTATCCGCGAAAGTTTGAAGGCACAAGGCATAGATAGTTTAGTGGTATCCTTAGACGACTTCTTTAAAAACCGTGAAGATACCCCACGCCTTCCGGACGGCAGCCTAGACTTTGAAAGCATTAACGCCATAGACCTAGACTACTTGAACGTATTTGTAACCGACCTACTTGAAAAGCGCGAAGCCAAAATGCCAGAGTTCGACTTTTTAACAGGCAGACGTAAAGAGCAATTAAAGGACGTGAAGATAAACGAGCACACTGCGGTTATATTTGAAGGCATTCACGCTTTAAATCCAACACTTATTAAAAATCACGAAGAAGATATATATAAGATATACATCTGTGTAAACAGCAACTTTTTTATTGGCAAGGAAATAGTAATTCCAGCCAAGCGCCTAAGGCAAATGAGAAGGCTAATTCGCGACTTCTACACGCGCGGGCATAGCCTTTCTAAAACCTTTGAAATATGGGGTAACGTAGTTCGCGGCGAAGATAAATTCATAAAACCCTACAAAACCACCGCAAACTATATACTAGACTCCACGCACATGTACGAGCCCTTAATTTACGCAAGTTACCTAGCGCCGCTTCTTGAAAACATGGAAGAGCCGGAAGCCAAGGAGCTATTTAGCATGCTCAATAAATGCGGCAAGTTAAAAAAGGACATAATCCCGAAAGATAGCCTATTAAACGAGTTTGTGATTAGGAATTAAAAAATACGTTTTAAAAAACGTATTTTTTTAATTAATATTACTTATTAAATTTTATTTAAAAAATTATATTTTTTAACAAAAAAACACGTAAAATTTTATTTTTTTACGCGTTTTTTATTTTATTTTTATTATTTTTTCTTTTTTTATTTTAAATCTGACGGAAATACAAAGGTGTCGACAAGCATGGCGCGGTCGCCATTCTTTATTACGTCTTTATAATATGATGGGTCGGGAAGGTCTAGATCGTTCTTAATGGAATATTTACAAAATTCTTTTAAATAATTCTTTGCAAATAAAAAGGACTCCTCGTAAGTATCCCCCTCTATCACGAGTTCTAAATCTGGAAAACTAACAACTATTTCATCTTCACCCTGCACAAAATATGCCGGATACACGAAATACATAGGCTCTTTTTTATTCACTTGGGCTTCTCCTAGCATTATTAGTATACCACATAATTTTTGTTTTAGGCAAACGTTTTAAAAAGAAAAATGACTTCTTTTAAAAAGAAGCCATTTTCCCAAACAAAAAAAGTAATGAAAAAGAAATCATCTCTCAGGGTAGACTATATTGCCAAGTTTATGGCGTCTGGAATATATATCTTGCCTAGTAGCATTAGAGCCTTTGCCCAAAGATTTAACGTTATGGTATTTCTTAGAATATTTAAAATCGGGTAAGGGTTTTGATTTTTGAATATCCACTCCGCCTGCAACTTTACAGTTTTCAGGAGAGATTGTGTATCCGTTAATAGATTGGGTTAGCTTTAATTCCATATATCCTCCCTTTGAGTACTTGTACTATACCATAAAAAAAAGGTTTTGTAAATACCTTTTTTAAAAATTTTTTTAATTTTTTTTGTTATTTAAAAATATCTATATATATTATATATTTATATATTAATAATATATTATTCTATTTATTTAAATTTATTTTTTAAATTAATTTTAAATTTGTTGCCTTTTTTCTAAGGCTCTAGTTAAAGTAACTTCGTCGGCGTATTCAAGGTCTGTGCCCATAGATACACCTTGGGCGAGCCTTGTAACCTTTACACCAAGCGGAGTTAAAAGACGCGCTATATACATTGCCGTTGCGTCGCCTTCTACGTCGGGATTGGTTGCCATGATAACTTCTTTTGTTTTTAAAGTTTGTATTCTAGAAAGAAGTTCCTTTATTCTAAGGTCGTCTGGCCCCCTGTTTTCAAGCGGGCTAAGCGTTCCACCAAGCACGTGATATACGCCATTATAATTTTTTACCTTTTCCATTACGGAAATATCCTTGGGCTCGGCAACTACGCATATCGTCTCCCCGCTTCTACTTCTACAAATTGAGCAAACGTCTGCGTTCGTATAGCCGCCACATTCCTTACAAAACTTAACTTCGGTTTTGGCTGCAAGTATGTTTTTAGCCATGTCTTGAACTTCGGGTAAGTCTGCACCAATCACATAATAGGCGTAGCGTTCCGCTGTTTTGTAGCCAACGCCCGGCAAATTCCTAAAAGATGCTATAAGCTTTTCTATCGGCTCTGAATTTCTCATTATAACCCCATATTTGGCAATTTTTCTTTTTCAAGCTTGCTTATTTGATTTAAACAGTCATTTACCGACGCCACAATTAAATCTTCTAACATTTCAACGTCGTCTGGGTCCACAACTTCGGGCTTTAACTTTACTTGTTTTAAAACTCTATCACCCGTCATGACTGTTTCCACCATGCCGCCACCTGCGCTTGCAGTAAACTCTGTGGCTGCAATTTCCGCACGAGATTTTGCCATCTCTTCTTGCATCTTTTGTGCCTGTTTCATTATGGCGCCTAAATTGCCGCCACCAAAACCGTTAAATCCACCTCTGTATCCGTTCATTTTTTATTCTCCTTTACTGTGTTTTTTGTAAAACTTCGCGGATAGCTAAAAGCCGAAGGCTTTTAGAGCGGGAACTTCGTTCCCGCAGCGAGTGCTTCCGCACTCGCCTATCCGCTACACTCTTCTAAAATTAATGCCAAGCCTAGAAAGTTTAGCTAAATCTTCTTCCACAAGCTCTTCATCTTTTTTAAGTTTAATAACTTCCACGTTCAAGCTTAGCCCTTGCCAAGCTATCGCGTTTTTAATCTCTTGCATATTTTCGCTAGACGTTATCATGTCGTACAAAAACTGTTCCGCCGTCTTTAAAATAAGCCTGTCACCTTCAAGCTCCAATTCCGTAATGTCTCCACATACCACATGCAGCGCTACATTCTTATGCTCGCGAAGATATAGCACCACCTTGCCCCAAACCGTCTTTACTTTGGGCGGCTCAGGTGCCGTCATTCGTTTTTTTTTACGTCGAAATCGCCTATACACTTTATGGTAGCCGTCTCCACAAGCGTTTTAGGTGAAAGCGAATATCTAAGGTCGGCTTCAATGGAACTAAATTTTTTAAGAGAGTCTATAAGCCAAGGTGCGTCCATTCTATCCGCCTGAGCCTTGTATGCCGCATACATTTCGCTAGAAATTCCAAGCATTCTATTTGCGTCTGGAAGCGTTTTTATTACGAGTAAATCTCTAAAATGCACGCTGACGTCCTTTGCAAACACGCTCATATTTTTGCCACTTTCTGAAACGCTATTCACAATTTTAAAGCACTCGCCAAGGTCCTTATCATAAAGCGCGTCCGTAAGGCGCACAACGCTTTTATACTCATTTAGTCCAAGCACGTTCATAACGTCCGCAAGCGTAATTTTTCCATTAGTGTACGCCACAATACAGTCCGCCACAGAAAGCGTATCTCTCACGCTGCCCTGACCTGCGGAAGCAATAAGCGTTAACGCTTCGTCATCGCACTCTATCCCTTCTTTGTTAAATATGCTTTTTAAATGACTTACAAGAATATCGTTAGGCACAAGTTTAAAGTCAAAGCGCATACACCTTGAAAGTATTGTGGCTGGAATCTTGTGCACTTCCGTTGTTGCCAAAATGAACACCACGTGTTTAGGCGGCTCTTCAAGCGTCTTTAAAAGTGCGTTGAAGGCGCTATCTGTAAGCATATGCACTTCGTCGATAATATAAACCTTGTATTTACCCGAAACCGGCAAAAACTTCACATTCTCACGAATTTCGCGAATTTCGTCCACATGGTTGTTAGACGCGGCGTCAATTTCCACAATATCTATATTAGAAGGCTGTTCTAACGCCTTGCACGTTGAACACTCTAAGCATGGCGAACCCGAATTATTATGTTCGCAATTTATTGCCTTAGCAAAAATTTTTGCCGTACTAGTTTTACCCGTTCCCCTGCTGCCCGTAAAAAGATAGGCATGAGAAATCTTTCCAGACGCAACTTGGTTAGCAAGAGTTTTAACAATAGCATCTTGCCCTATTACGCCCGAAAAGGTTTTAGGTCTATATTTTCTATAAAGCGCTTGATATTCCACGGGAATATAATAGCACAAAAACGCGCTTAGGTAAAGTGATTATAAAACAAAAGCGCTAAAAAAATTTGCCTTTAAATTTAAAGACAAACGTTGCTTATTTTATAAAACAAAAAAACGTACAAAAATATTAAACCTTTTAATTTTTGTACAAATTTTTTGTATATTCACAGATGATATGGTCTTTTGTCATTTCAAAACCAACAAAATAAAAAATCCTTTTGCTTGCGAAGGCTCTCCAACGACTCTATCATCGCCGCCCCTATTGCTTGCGAAGCCCAACCCCGCTGCGTCACATTCTGAGTGAAATTAATCTTATTTTACTTCGCAGAGCTACTTCGCAAGAGAGTACGCACCAAACTCCCAAGCGAAGCTGGAGTTTGCGTTTGGTGCGTATTAAGAAAAATTTCAAAAGTTCGCGGCGAGTGCTTGCGTATAGCAAATCCGCCCAAAACGCAGAAATTTTTCTATGCTTTATATCCTTTCAAAAGCAACCTATCTGCCACTAAGGCAATAAATTCACCGTTA
>ERZ1643247.425-NODE-425-length-51378-cov-39.249693_pt1 | contig 51378 bp, 34 predicted proteins | sample MGYA00579264_ERZ1643247 | MGnify/ENA primary metagenome ERZ1643247 (study PRJEB29033, sample SAMEA4952262) | chicken gut metagenome | biome: Broiler Chicken; feature: Gastrointestinal Tract; material: Caecum | place: Ireland | collected 2018 | study: Broiler... | reverse complement strand
TGAGATAGTATTTTTTGTTTTCCGTCTTGCCGTCCATCGTGCCGCGCTCTTTCTCTATCTTCAAAACCGAGTAACCGAAGCGATTGAAAATGCGCAGGTTTCTCCGCCAAAGCCATGCGACAACACTTTTGAGGATATGCACCAGCAAGATATTGTCCCCGCGCCTGAAACGGAAGTCATAGTACAACGACAGGAAGCGGTTGAACGCCCATTCGGAGAGCATTTCCTCTATCGTGTAGAACGGCAATGCCAGCCGCATATCTCCGCACGAAGCGATATTAATAATGTCCGCAAGGTCGCGCGCATCCGCACCCCAAGACTCCGGTCTTTGCTCGTCCGTGAATACCTTTATAAACGGAAAGTTGTCCACAGTCGCGGAGTGCCGGCACATTTTCAGCCACGAGTTAAAGAGGTCGTTCTTCTGGTTGGTATCTTCCGCGCCTTTCTTGATCTCCCGTAGTTCCAGATTGTTGCCGCGCTCTTTTCCTATCTCCGTAATGCCTACCACGCCGAACTCAAAACTGCCTGCCTTCGGGTTGTTTTCCAAGACCTTGCGGCCCAAGCGCAATACATCGAAATCAAGGATATGCGCGTGCCTGCTTTGAGGCCGTCTGTGCCTCGGGAAGAAGTCCGTGAGCCACATCGGGAAGTTGCCGTTGTCCGCCATAAGATTGTCCGTGCGGACGGAATAGTTTGCCACGATGAGGCTGCTCTGAATGACATAGATGAAGTACGCTTGCGCGTAGGTTTCCAGCACCTCGAACAATCGGCTTATTTTAAGCGAATCGTCAAAAATGGTACCGTAACGCGCATAATCGTATCCGTAAAGTTGCGTTTGCGCGTTTCTGTGCCGTATGAACCTTGACCGCTTCAACGCCACCCAAGCCTTGACCGAAGCGAGATTATAGACCGTGCCATACTCCATACAACGCCGCAGTTCGTCCTCAAAGGCGATCCACGGGAAGTACGGGAATTTCATGTCGTTCTGTTGCAAAATCTCCAATGCTTTTTGCCTGAACATCACCTCTTGCGACAGCACCATATCCGTGATGAGCGTCGTCTTTTTCTTACCCATTGAGCCGCACGCCATAGACACGATAGGCAGCTCGTTTATGAAGCCGCAATTCCTTGCCTCGAAGTGCCGCAGTCTATTCAAAGCGACGCTCTTCCGCCAATGGTCGAACAGCAGCCAGCAGACGAACGCGATGCACCACCACGGGAAGTGTCGGAAGATGACCTGCAAGTCGATGAACAGCTTGCACACCTGCACATAGAGATTAGTCACATCGAAGCTCAACACGAAGTAGAAGTAGTACGCGAGAAAGTCCATTACGATGCTTGCCGCGTTCAGGTGGAACGCCCACATCACCGCCCAAAGGATCCATACCGCGCGATGCTCCGTGAGAAAGTCCCGATACGACAATACAGCTCGTTTCAGCGGCTGATAGAACCACCTCGACAGCATCTTGAATACCCGGAGAGGTACGGTGTCCCTGTTGTGCTTGGTGTTGCCGCTTTTATACAGCCGCCAGATGACCAGCCCCAAGATAAGCAGGCACGGAAGAATGATAGCCACGACTTTCAGCAGCACGAGCATAACATCTCCGACCTTCGCCCAATAGCCCGAGAAATTCTCCCCATCCACAAGCAATGAGAAAAAGCTCGTTGCCTGCGAAGTGAAGCCCTCGAAGTCCGACGGGAGCAGGATGTCCCAATCCATTACGGAGGAATACTTCGTGACGGACGGCACGATGTCATGATCCAAGCCGAACAGCGTGCAGAAATAGTACCCGACGGACAGTCCGAAGTCTTTGGCGGTCTCGCCGAAGCGTAGGTAGGAGTCCCCGAACACAAACGCGCCGAGCAGGATAAACGCCGCCGTTATAACAACGGTAAGACAGATATTAAATGTTCTGCACCTGTTCATAGACCACCTCCAAGATCGCCGTGCTCTCTTCAACGGAAGCCGTTCGGCTACCGGTATAAACCAAGTAGCCGACGACCAATACCGTTACGACCAAGAGGGCAACAGCCAATATTCTCCTGACCGTTTTCATTTACACCTCCAATCCGTCCATATCATCGGGCCGTTTCTGCGTTTGCTTTACGGCAGGCTCTTTCTGCGCCTTCGGTTCCGTTTTCCGCTTTCGTCGGTTGTCTATCCCCTTGAACAGAGCCGCTATCGCCCTGAACGGCAGACAGATGAGCCAGAACAGGAATTTGAGGATATATGGCAATATCGGGAACAGAATGATGATGAGCAGAACTATCAGCACGATGGCGAGCAGGATCTGCCACCACTCCCACTCGGAAGGCATCTGCACGGGCGGAGTTATCGCGTTGACGATATCCATAGGGCTGGACACCACGGGGATGACCGTATATACGCCGTCCCGGTTGAAGGTGAGCTGGATGATATCGAAATCGAAGAACACGCTCTCCCAAGCCCTGTACGCCTGACCGCTTGTATGTTTGTCCGGAAGAATGGTGCGAAGTTCCATAATGTCCACCGCTGCGGAATAGTAATCCGTAGTGGCGAAACGGAACAGCACGACCTGCTTTTTCTCGTCGTCCTTACCGCTGACAGTCGTTGCGTCTTTGAAATAGTCCCGAAGTGCCCGCACATCGTTGGCATTGATGAGGAGCCTGTCCGCCACTTCGTTGTCGTTGCCGTCCAAATCACTTTCCTGCACAATGCAGATGGGCGAAACCGTCTTGCTTTCCTCTTCGGGAATGCCGCCGAATATCGTGTCCCACAAGCCCCAATTCACCCAATTATCCCAAAAGGACGGATCGGTTTCCTGCCAGCTCGTCAGCTTCTGCAAGTCCACATCGGCGTCGAAATCGTAATACGAATAGCCTTGCTGTATCTTGCCGAACTCGGTATCCATCTTGCGGTAGTCGTCGATGTCGTCCGCAAACAGGTCCGCACTGATCGTACCGTCCTTGATGGGCAGTGTGCCGTTTTCGAAGGTCTTGTTGTAGTTTCGTATGTACTCGTACAGCGCGTTGCTCTCCACGCCGCCGATGGACACAATGTCCGCATACGGATCGTACTCCTCGATGTTGTCCACCTTGAACAGGTAATACAGCGCGTCCGCAGGAACATGGAGATAATTGTTACCGAGATTCCAGCCCCATTTTGCGACCATCATTCCGCCACCGCCGTCACCGGCTTGCTGACCGAGCGAAAGCACGGAATCGTTATGGTTGTAGCCGAATAATTCCCCGATATGCGGATATGCCTGATCGTAAAACTCCTGATTGCTCGTGACCACGATGTCCTTGGTCTTGTACTCATACCACTCCGCCTTGATGCGCTGCAACTTGCCGTAAGTATCGAAGAAACGCTGCGGAACGGCGAAATATACCGTATCGAGCTGATTCTGATACCCTGCGCCCTTGCTCGAAGTCTGCGTGCGGTAGAAGGTGTGCTTGACATCCAGCGTGATGGTTTCGAGATACTCCACCGAACTTTCCAGCGTACTCTTCGCGCCCGCGTCCGGACCGTAGCATGTCGCATAGCCCGTGAATTTGTATGTGCCGTTCACGGGATACTCGGTCGCGTTACTTGCTCCGTAAATCAGAAGCTCAATGCCTGAAACATCGTACCTGCGCTCGTTGCTGTTTACTCTGTCCTTGAATGTCGTACCGTTTATCTCGCGGTCTACAACCTTGAATTTGTAGAACAGGTTCTTGTAGTTGCTGTCCTCGGACTTGCTCAAAAACAGAAGGTCGAACTTTGCGTAGTCGTTCGGGTTCCCCTCGGAGTCATACGACACCGCTATCTGTATCTTGTTGCTCTTACTGTTCGTGGAGATGTTCAGCCCCTGCGGATTATACACATAGACATACAACCCGTAATTGCCCTGCATATTGCCCTTGTACGAGTAGCAATACTCCACGAAATTGACGATCTGCGCCTGACTGTCCTCGTCATACGGATAGTCCTTCACATCGAAGGGCTGCCCGTTCACGGTGGAAGAGGTGAGGTCGTCCATAACATTTGTCTTGTCATAACTCAGTTCGCTGCCTGCCGCATAAGCGATATCCGGCGCCGCCGAAACGACGACGCCGAACACCATAACTATCGCGATAAGACAGACGAAGATTCTTTGCCTTACCGTGCTCAAAACTCTATCACCTCCTGATCCAATGTGACTCCCGCCACTTCCTGTAACACGGAGAAGTAGAGCGTAACGCTCGCTTTGCCGTTATACGACGTGACGATGAGCGCGTACATATCCTCGTAGCCCTTGTCGCTGCAATCGCCGATCTCGTTGTTCGGGTACACCGCACGCAACACTTCCGTAACGCCGCCTTTGGGCGTTATCGTGAAAGAGGTTTCCTCGCGCGCTATGTAGAACCCCGCCGTCAGGTCGGTTTCCGCCTGAAAGGAATACACCTGATCGTCCAGAGTGAAGTCGAAGTCTTTGCCTTCGACGGCATGGGGGACGACCTTGACGGAATATCCGCTGACGTCGCCTCCCGCCGAGCCGAAGGTGTACTTCACATCGACGGTAAGCGGTTTTTCGTTCGTGACTTCATAGCCGCCCGCGCTCGTGAGGACGTCTTTTCCGTCCACCGAAACGTAGAAGGTCTTGAAATCGCTCGTGAAACCGCCCGTGAACCTGACGATGACTGCAATCACGCCGGCGACAACAAGCAGAACGAGAATGTACGCTATAACTTTGCCTACGGTTTTTCCTGTTTGCTTGTTCGTGCTCATGGCTCACCTCAGAAAGTTACGATGTCGTCCGCCAGCACCACGTTCGTGACCGTCTTGACGGGACGGACTTTGAAAGACGTGCTGACGCCGCTGTTGGTTTCGGTGACGATGACTTCGTAGTACCAGTTGTCGTCCGTGTACTCGCGGAATCTGTTCTCATAGGTGATCATGTTGCCGTTACGCACCGAACTCGTGTAGTAGCTTTCCAGCGTGCAGTTGACATTGACAGTCAGTTTGTTGCCGCTCACGGACCAGTCGAACACGCTCGGTTCATACTTGGAAACCGTCGTGACATCCGCGATGTTCACGGTCTGTTCCGTTCCTTCTTCCCATGTCTTTCCGTCATTCACCGTGTAATAATACTGCGTTTGTGTCTTGAAGCTGCCGTGTCCTTTCACCTCGAAGGTGTAGTTGCATTCCGCACCCACCGTGCCGAACACATTGTCCGGGGTGATGTCGAAGGTGTAGGAATTGCCGGCTCCGATCTCGTAGTAGGTGCCGAAGCTGCCGCTCTTGAGGGAGAGCGCGTCACACGATACGTTTACCGAGGAAGGATTGCCGACGAACAGCACACGGCAGGTGTCGAAGAACGCGCCTTCACGTGAAGTCACCGTAACGAGTGCTTCGCCGTCAAACGCCTGCAAACAGGTGAGCTGCGCGGTCGCGCTTCCGTCCGAGTCGGGAACAAGCGTCAGATAGTCCGAAATGTCTTTCGTCTCTTCCGTATCCAGCCATTCGATCGTCCAGTCCACGGCTTTGTTTTTGGCGTCTTCCGGATAGACATATGCGGTAAGCGTTTTACTGACCGAACCGTTTGCCGCCGTGACGGCAGCAGCGTTCATGGAAAGGGATACCGCCTGCACTTTTGCCGTTCCATACCCGTAAAATTCGTCTTTGTCATTGCTTTGCAACATTTCCGACGAAGGCACATCTGATTTCCAATGCGTGTAGCCGTCAGTGAGAATGCCTATAAGCACCGTACAGACGATAAGAGCCAAAACAAGCAATACTCCACAAATACGGGAGATCCATTTACCTTTACTCACATTCATACGCATACCTCCTTAAAACTGCATTTCGGTCGTATTAACCGATACGCCGGTCACAACTTCGTCGTCAAAACGAATGTTAAGGACTTTCGTCAGACCGGACGTATTCTCTTTGACCGTGACTTTGAAATAGCAGTCGTCCACGAAAGAGCGGAACTTATTGTGATACGCCCTCGTGCGTCCGCCGTCCATTCTTTGCACGGATTCGTAATAGCTTTCAATGGACTTGATGGAGTTCACCGTAAGCACGCCGCCCAAATACGTAACGGAAATGAGCGCGTCCTTGATGGAGTCTATGGTGATCGTCTCGTCGCTTTCGTCGTACCATTTATCCGTGCCGCTCTGGTTGTAGTGTTCCATATATCCGACAACGATAGAGCCGACGCCGGAAACTTCGCAAGTGATGTCGTTGAACTGACTTCCGACCGAGCCGAAAGGATTCGTAAGCGAGATATTGAACTTGCTTGCCGTACCGATACCGACGTTGTACGCGTCGCCTTCCTTCGCAACGGATGTGTCGATGAGTATGTCCGTAGGCATACCGACAAAGGTGATGACGCAACTCGCCTGATACCCGTTTTCGCGGGTAGTAACGGTAACGAGGATATTGCCCGTGAACGCTTTCTTGCAGGTAACGGTAGCGGTGGTGCTGCCATTGGAGGAAGGCGTTACGGTAACATACTGCGTAACGTCCTCGCTTTTGTCTTCGTCGCCCCATTCGACCGTCCAGTCCACATACTTATTGCTTGCCGTTGCGGGAAGAACCGTGGCGGTAATGGTCTTGCTGACGGAGTTATCTGCCGCAGTCACGGCTTGAGCGCTCATTTTCAGAGAGACAAACTCCGTGTTGTGCATTGTTGCTTCAAAATCATTAGCTGCCGCTTCCGCATTGACGCCGCCTTCGGTTTCCTCGGTTTTGTCCGGAACGGACATGACGAGGGAGGCGATCATCCCTGCGAACAGCACGCCGATGAGCGCGAACACGATGATCCATTTCACCGCGTTCGATTTCTTGTGTTCGTAAAATTCGTTGTAACTCATAAGAACCTCCATGAAAATTTTGATAATTTTGGGAATACAGAGCCTGCGGTTTTCTCCGCAGACTCCATTCCCGAACGTACCTATGCCGCCGTCATTCCACGAGCAGCATCTGAAGCATAGACCTGTCCGACGTGCGCGAAGGCTTGACGGGACATTCATACACCTTGCCGTCCTCGTCCACCGTGCGGACAAAATAACGATTGCCGCGGATGACCTGTTTAGTCTTGTCGTCCGTGATCTCGAACGGCTCGACGATAAGATCTGCTCTGTCCGCGTCGCCGAACACGATGTCCAGAACGGCGTAACCGCCCATGTCGGTATACTTGTACATTCCGGCGTGATCGCTTTGCGCTTGCAGATACCCCGAACGGATACCCGCTTCAAAATCCGTCAGCTCCTTGCCTTCCTTAGGACCGTAGGTATGCACTTTTGCCTTACGGTCTGCCGCATACCCTTTCGCCCTCTTGGAAGGCACCGACCAGCGGCGTTTGTTGTACTTACTGTTTGCCACTATATAAGCCTCCTGCTTTTGAAAAAATTTGCCCGTATCGCCGTTAGCCCAGCGTTCTGTGCCCGTGTTGCCGTTAGCTAAGCGATATGAAAATATTAAATCGTCCGCACGCTTACGCCGAACTCGAACGCCAGATTGTCGCACGTTTCGTACCGCCGCACGCTCAGCGCTTCCAAGATCTTGCGCCGACGCTCGTCTGCTGCCACCCGTCTCTCACCTCCTTTCGCTGTTTTCTGAGCGTATTCTAACTGCCAAACCTGCAGGTTTTCTTCAGGTTTGAAAAAATTTTTTCGACTTTTTTCAAAAATTTTTTTAAATGCCCGGAGAACGAAAAAAAGCCCCGACAGACAAGACCACTCAAAAAGTGATCTGCCTGTCGGGGCCTCTCGCGTATGTCCGGTTTAACCTTCCGACTTCTTCTGAGGATATGACCTGTAATAGGATTTACGCGCGGCGCTGTTTCAGCCGCGACCTAAAACGTCGTTATCCCGTATTCAGTTGTCTATATCGTTGCCCTGCGGCACATAAAAATCGCACCGCTCGTGCCGTCTGCCGACTTTCCTTCCTACTTCTTCCAGCCCGCATACGGGACATTTCAAAAATTTTTTCATCTTTTTTATATACAAAAAGCCGCGGGTAAATCAACACTGAACTTAATTTACCCGCGGTCTTTCAATAGATTCTTTACACTATTTCATTATACTTTCGCAAATATCCGAAACCTGTTCTTTCCTTCTTTGGGCGCGCGGTACTCTTTTTTCAGTTCCGGTCCGCAGGAATTGGTTCCCACGCCGCTCATCGCTATATCCAAACTTACGTATACGTTGCCGTCTTCTTTAAGTTCGAAATCGTGCGCGGTATTAGCAAGCGTTTGCGCCGAATACGGCAACACAGAAAACGAAAACGGTTTTTCGGCGGTTATCTTTATGCCACAGTCAAACGCAACTTCCGTGCTCGAAAAGTGGCTTCCGCTTTCTTGCGGTTTTACATAGCGGAAATATTCTTTTTCCGCCGTCGTTGTATATTCGCCGTATTCACTGCATAAGCGCTTGTCTATATAGCTCTCGTGCGGTCCGTAGCCTTTGTAAGTAAACTTGTTCACCGTGCTTTTAGGCAGTGAGAACGATAAGCCTATTCGCGGCAAATACGAAATATAATCGGCAACTTTGTAAGATAGTTCCGCGTCTATCGCCGTTTCGTAAAACGTATAGGTAAGCGTAAAGTCCATGATCGGTGCAAAACAAGCTTTCAGCATTTTGCCCGTCACTTTTACCGTATTGCCGTTCTTCGCAATATCATACGCAATTTGTTCCGCGTTTTCGTATCGCCGCCACTCGTTGCGGATATTTCTGTCGTTATCTATATACGCGCGAAAAATATTCACTTTTAGCGGCTCGGTGAATTGTATATCGCCGACTTGCAACAGTTCTCCGTTTTTGCCGAGCGTATAGTTCAGCGGCTTATCCGCCGCAAGTTTATCGAGCTGCAGGCACTTCGGCAATTTATACTCTTTTTCCCGCTTGCCGCCGTACACCGCCTGCATTTCATAGTAGCCGCTCTTGGGCGTAAAGTCGGGATTTAAGAGACCGTCCACGCAAAAATTGCCGTCGTGCTCTTTTTCCCCGAAGTCTCCGCCGTACAAATACCCTTTATCCGCCTTTATAGCGTGGTCGCGCCACTCCCACACAAATCCGCCCATAAAGCGGTCGTTAGAGTCTATGAGTTCCCAATAGTCGTTTAAGTCGCCGTTGCTGTTTCCCATTGCGTGCGAATACTCGCAAAGCACGAACGGTCGCGTTTCTTTTTCATCCGCCAGTACTTCTCTCATTTCATCAAGTTTCGGGTACATACGCGACGTCATATCGATACGCGTTGTATAATAATTCGTTCTGTCGGCAAGCCATGTTATCCCCTCGTAGTGGATAGGGCGATTATCGTGCGCGTGTATATAGTCCGCGCCCGAATGAAACATTTTGCCGTAGCTCGACTCGTTGCCTAAACTCCAAATAACGACGCACGCACGGTTTTTGTCGCGCTCGTACAATGTGATTTCCCTATCCGTAACGCCTTTATCCGCAATGCCGCTCTCGGCGAAATCTTGCCAACGCCTCCAAGGATCTACGCCGCCGCACCGTTCCTCCATGCCGTGCGTTTCCACGTCCGCTTCGTCCATGACGTAAAAGCCCATAGCATCGCACAAGTCGTAAAACTCGGGGCTGTCGGGATAATGGCACGTGCGAATCGCGTTCACGTTCGCCGCCTTCATCAGTTCAAGGTCGCGCACCGTTTCTTCGAGCGTTACGGTGGCGCCGCCCGTAGGAGAAAACTCGTGACGGTTCACCCCTTTGAGTTTTATTTTTTCGCCGTTTATCTTATATATGCCGTTCTCGATTATGCTTGTTCTGAAGCCGATACGCTGTAAAATCTTTTCGCCGCTTGCCGCAATAATAATATCGTATAACTTTGGGTTTTCCGCCGTCCATTTTTCTACTTGCTTTACCGTAAATTCTATTGTTTTATTAGGTTCTACGATTTTATTATCGTTTTCAAACGAAACCGCAAACGGAATATTGCTATCGTTGCGCACGGTAAGCACGCCGTCTTTGCCCGCAAATATCGTTTCTATCTTAAAATCGCGGATATGCTCTTGCGGGCGAGCAAGCAGATACACACTGCGAAAAATGCCCGAAAACCGCCATTTATCCTGACACTCCAAATAACTGCCCGCGCACCATTTGAGCACGATTACGTCGAGCGCATTTTCGCCGCTTTTTACATACGCGGATATATCCCACTCGCTCGTAGTGTGAGATATTTGACTGTATCCTATCTCTTTACCGTTTACATACACATAGAAAAAGCTATCCACTCCCTCAAAGTTCAGATAGTATTTCTGCGTCGTATCCTTAATCTCGAACATACGGCGATAATGAAACGCAGGGTTTTTCACTCGGATATACGGCGGATCTACGGGAAACGGATAGCGCGTGTTTATATATTGAATTCGGTCGTACCCGTGCATTTGCACGCAAGACGGCACGGGTATGGTGTCGATGAGTTTTTCGTTTATCTCTACGCTCGCTATATCTTCGTGCGCCTTGAATTCCCACATGCCGTCGAGCAAGATAAACCTATCGCTTTTCGTCCTATCCAAAATGCCGTGCGCAAACGCAAACTCTTGTTTTTCACCAAAAGGAATATAATAACTGCGCGGCGGCTCTATGCCTACGCGCTCATAAGTTTCGTATTCGAGATTATATTTCATTTTTCATCGCCCTTATTATTCATTATTTTGATCCGAACCATTATTATCATTCCGTACGCCGGCATCGGCGGCTACTTTAAGCTCTTCAATTACCTAATAGTTCTTGTATAAACGCCGTGAGCGTTTCGGCCGCCGCACGGTGCCCTGCCACCGAAGGGTGACGTCCTGCGCCGTCGGTGTTGCTCGGCAAAGAACAATAATATGCTTTACCCGGCAAGTCCTTGATCACCCGTTGGATACCCAAGTCGATAAACGGCTCGGTACCCATCATGCCGTAACAAAGTACGAATTTCGCCTTTGTGTATACCGCAGTCATAGCGTCGAGCATAGCCCGATAATCTTCGGCGAACTTTTTGCTCTTATCGGCGTTCGTGCCGCTACCGTACGCGGCCGCATCGTTCGTTCCCAAATTGATGACCACGAAATCCGTATCGGGATCTATGGAATATTTCGTTTGGTTGAACGTGGAATACCAGTTCCAAATTTCGAACATCGTATACTCTTGCCCGTTCCACTTACGCGCTTTTACGGTAATGCCGCCATAGCCGACAAAACTCGATTCGCTTCCCAACGCCGCCGCCGTAAATGCGGCATAGGTTTGCGTCCCGTCGGAATTGGCGACCGTGATCTCGGCGCTCGGCGATTCGATGAGATTCCCCTCGCCCGCCGTGATTGAATCTCCGTAAAAATCGATTTTCAACTTTTCTTTTTTGGGGTCTTCCCGAAAGCGGTTCAAAAGAACGCAGTCCTCTCCCGTTTCTATCTCGTCGAAACGGAAAGAATACTTTGCGTAAAAGTTTTGTTCGGTCGCTTTCATGATACGGATGCGGTGCACGCCTTTTTCAAGCTCCTTGGCAAACGTATACGTGCGCTGCCCCACTCCGGAAAGCAGCACGCGAGCACCCTCCGTATCTTCGTCGACATAATAGCGGACGTAAGACGCACCGTAAATATTCATTATACTGATTTTACATTGCGTACCGTAAAAAGCAAACCCGATACCCGAATTGACGTTATCCACTACGATCCCGCCGTCCTGAGTATAGGTTCTCCCGTACGTTTGCACCGAATTACTCGTCATATCGTCGGATGATGCGTACTCCCATACGCGCACCGAAAGCGTAACGGACGCGTTTTTGCAGGACACCGTAACGGAAGTCTCCCCAACGCCTACCCCTTTCAGTTTTCCGCCTTCGACGGAAACGATATTCGTATCTGCCGAGGCGTATCGCAAATACGCGGGATCGGCGGCCGCGCCGTCCTTGGTAAACTCCGCAACCGCAACGGAGACTTCCTCCCCATCGACCAGATCGACGTAATCGCGATCCAACCGAATAAAATAATCTCCGTCCGGCGCTTCGGCAGGCGTCCCCGCACACCCCGAAAGCAAAAACATCAAAACCAACAGTATCGAAATCAGAATTTTTTTCATGTCTTTTCCTTTTTTGAAACGCTTTGCGCGAAAACACAAATACTTATCGAATTGCTTCTCCCGTAACAGGATCGAATAGATATATATCGTCAAAGGAAAAACTTACCGCGATCTCGTCTTTCGTCGTCATTTTGTCTTTTGCGTCTATTTGCCCGACCATGTTGATGCCGCAGTATTCGAAATGCACGTTATACTCGTCGCCCAAAAGTTCGCAAACGGTCGGTTTGACGACAACGCCGTTTTTATATTTCTTTTTCGCGTCGTATTTTTCGATTTTGATCCGCTCGGGACGGATACCCGCAAGCAACTTATGCGACGAAGTCAAACATTCCTTACACTCGTTGCGCTTTTGCTCGGCGATTTCCTTTTCACGGGCGTAAGCGTCTACGGAAACATCCTCTTTTTTACGTTTGAACCAATCGAGAAACCGCCGTTTTTTCTCCGTGCTCTTTTTTACTACGTTATCCCCCGTCGCCGATAAAACTTTCAATATCTTTTCGCTTGCTTTCTCGTCGAAACCGTCGAGCATGGACGAAAACTCGGTGACTTTATCTCCGTAAAACGCATCGTGCTTTTGCAAAAAGTCGTCTTTTACCGCTACTTTCAAGTCTCCGTATTCTAAGCATTTGCTTTCACGGTTTAAGGTAAGCTCGAAAATATTCATAGATGGCGAACCGATAAACTTTGCCACGAATATATTTTGCGGATTGTTATAAATTTCTTCGGGCGTCCCGATCTGCTGAATAAAACCTTTGGACATAACCACGATCCGCGTAGCCATTGTCATCGCTTCGGTTTGGTCGTGCGTAACATAAATCGTGGTGGCGTTGATACGATCATGCAGCTTTACGATCTCGCTGCGCATGGTAAGCCTAAGTTTGGCGTCCAAGTTACTGAGCGGCTCGTCCATAAGGAACACAGGCACGTTCTTTACGATCGCTCTGCCCAAAGCCACGCGTTGCATTTGCCCGCCCGACAGTTCTTTGGGGAGCTTGTCGAGATAGGGCGTAAGGTCGAGCTTATCCGCCGTTTCGTACACTCTCGTTTTGATTTCATACGGCGTATATTTACGCAGCTCGATAATCTTATTCCCGTCCCCGTCTACCTCGCAAAATTCGTCGTCCAAACGAATCCCTTTTTGCGAAACTTCGGCAATTGCGGCGTCCACGCGCGGCTTGAGCTCGGCTCGGATCGCCGCTTGGATCTCTTCTTCCATTTCCGTCAAGCGTTCGAGCGGCTGCCCTTTATATGCGGCAAAAGCACTATACAAAATTTTAGCCGCATAAAGCGTTATGCCGAACAACGTGGCGATCAGCTCGTCTTTCGCTCGCCCCTTGCCGTTGCAAACGTTATACAGTACGCCAATAAACTTATTCCAAGGCACGTTACTTAGCAGGTTTTCGATTTCGGCGTTCGCTTTCAAACAAGCGTTTATTTTCGGCATGGGATACATATTGATGGTAAGCGGGAACGCAATATTGTTATACACGTTCATTTGCGGATAAAGAGCGTAGCTTTGGAAAACGATTGCCATGCGCCTGTCTTTGCACGGCTTGAAATTGAGCAACTCGTTTTCGAGATAGATATCGCCGTCCGAAATGTCTTCCAAGCCCGCAATCATTCTGAGCGTGGTGGATTTGCCGCAACCGGACGGCCCGACAATGACGATAAACTCGTTCCGCTCTATATCCAAATCGAAATCGAACACCGCTTTTTCGCCGCCGCGATACACCTTGACAAGGTGTTGAAGCGATATAAAACTGTTATTTTTTCTCTCGTTATCGACTGCGTTTTCCATATTTACCCCTTTATGCCCGTCGTTGCCAAGCCGTCTATCATTTTGTTTTGCGTGATAATGAATAAGATCACAATGGGGATCAGCGAGAACACGCTCGTCGCCATGGCGACGCCCACGTAACTCCACGCGGATCCGCCGGTATAACCGATCAGTCCCACCGTGATCGTTTTCCAATACGAACTCTCTCCCGTCAGCATCATTTGCGGACCGAGCAAGTTGTTCCACGAGCCGTTAAACGTAAACAGAACAATTAGCATTACGGTCGATTTGGCGAGCGGGCAAACCACCTTAAAGAATATCTTGGCGTTGCTTGCGCCGTCGCTTCGGGCGCTTTCCACAATGTCTTTGGGGATCGATGCGAAAAAATTACGCATGAGCAGCATATTGAAAATTCCCGTAGTGCCCGGCACGATCAGCCACATATAAATATAGAAATAGGCGGGCATTCCGGTGATATGCAAGCTGTTACGTATGGCGGCGAATATTGCAAAGGAAGCCGCCGTGCCGATCACGCCGGGAACAGCCATCCACAGATACAAAAACTTCATTAAAACGTCTTTGCCCCGAAATTTCAGGAACACCACGGCATACGCGGTAATCAAATCCAGCAATACGGTAAGCCCCACCGAGGCAAAACTCGACCACAGCGAGTTGAGCATCCAAATCGGCAACCCCGATACGGCGCCGTCTTCGCCCACGAAAAAGCCCGCATAATGCTTCAAAGTCCACTCGCTCGGCGAGGAAGGAAACAGGCTGTCGGGATGTAACTGTAAATCGAGTTCCGATTTGAACGACGTCCCCACCATATACACGAGCGGAAAGACCCAAATCAGAGCGAGCACCGCGAGACATATAAACGAAACCGTTTTTTCTATCCGCCCGTTTCTTTCCGATTTCGTCAGTCGCCTCTTATTCGTCTTTGCCATTGTAAGCGTCTCCTATTTGTTCTGTGCAACACTCGTCGCAAGCGTACGCAGCCCAATTCCCGCGGTTAGCCAAATACAGTTCGCACTCCGCGGTATGTTCGGTGTGCTTTCTTCTGTCGTTCATAGCCACTCTTTGCGCGGTACTGATAACGGCTACGATGACGCCGAACACAATGGCGCAAGCGCACACATAACCGGTTTGCCTTGCGTACACGGTACCGCCTGTAAGATACTTTTGTATAAACATCATCGGCGAAACAAGCTCGCCCTGATTTTCTAAGGTGTATAAAACCGTAGGCTGTCCGTACAAGCCGAGATAGGCGATCAGCGTATTAAACAACGTGAGCGACAACGCGCCTTTGATATTGGGCAGCGTAACGAAACGCAGTAAGTGCATCCGATTGCCGCCGTCCATTTCGCACGCTTCGTACAAAGAATTGGGTACGTCGCGCATGGCGCCCGACAATATGACCATGTTTGTTCCCACGCCCCACCAAAGACTGACAAACACCATAACGACCCAACGCAGAATATCGTCCTTAAAAGGCATACCGCCCAACCAATCTATCTCCGTTCCGAGCCACGAATTGAAAAGTCCGGCGCTGTTGCTTGCGAACATATTGCCGAAGATGACGCCGGTAACGCTCACCGAAATAACGCTCGGCATAAAGATAATGGCGCGAAAGAGCTTATAAAACGGCGGTTTTTTATTGACAAGGTACGCGCACGCGACCGACAGCACCATGATCAGCGGCACACCCACAGCATCGAACAGCAGCATGGTACTAAACGATCGCCAAAACGTTTTTGAGATCGGCAACGAGAAATTGAAGATATTGATGTAATTTTGAAACCCGTAAAACGCGTTTCCCGACGAATCGTAAGGGTTATATCGCATAAACGAAAATCCGATTCCCATCACGATCGGGATCGCCGTAAACAGAATGAAGATGATGAGATACGGGGAAATCATCAGCCAGGCGACCAACTGCTCGTTTCTTCTCTGCCTTTTCCGTTCTTTGATTTTTTCAGCATACTCGTCCATATAATACCTACATCTCGATAAAGTCAATGACTTCATTCACGCTATCCTGCGCCTGTTTGATAGCGGCTTCGGTCGCAGCTTCGGTCGCGGTAGTTTGCGTAGATACAAACAGTGCGGCTAGCTGCGATATGGTATCGTTGAAATACGGCGTAAGCCCCAAACATTCGATTTTGTTGATATCGGAATAGAATTTACTGATGAAATTCTCCACCCAGGCGTTTTCTATATATGCCGGATCGTTCACGACGATCGTGGACGCGCTCATATGCCCCGCTTCCGCCCAAGCCGTGCCCACCGACACGGTTTGCGTATACCATTTCATAAACTCCAACATAGCCGCTTTTTTGTTGATATCGGTCACGGTCCTACTCATAGAGAAGCAGTGCGCGTCGCCGAAAACGTAGTCGGCACATTCGGCGTTTTCATCGAGCGCGAACCAACCCGAAAGCGACGTTCCGCCGATATATTCTTCCATGACCTTAGCGTCGGTCAAATTGTTGTTTTGCTTTCCGTAAGCGGAGATGACTTCTTTAAGCTCCCACGGCACACTGATATAAAACAACGCCTTATTGCTCAGAAAACTGCCAAGCGCGGCAGATGCGCTCATGCCGTAGTCCATCAGTTTAGGAGCCTCGGTAAGTTCTTTCATGCTCTGTACGGCATCCTTAAAAGCCTTGAGGTTGGTTGCGTCCGACGCCCAGTCCGCGCGGAACGTGTCGTCATAGAAGTGCCCGCCGTTCTGTACGATCGCCGTAGGAAAAGAGTACGTTGAAAAATACTTGCTGTCGAACGACGTGTCGATGGCAATGGGGATAAATCCGTTGCCTTCGCCGCTCGCCGCACTTTTGCACAAAGCAATCAGTTCCGACCGCGTTTCGGGCAACTCGCCGCCGTATTTATTGAGCAGCTTTTTATTGTAATACGCCACCTGCGAGCGCACGTCTATCGGCAAACTGAACAAATATCCCTCGTAGCCGAGCGAACTGTACTGCGTCAAACTTGCGGAATAATCCTCGAGCTTGATCTCGATCCCGGACTTTTCCATCGCCTCGTCGAACGGCTGTATCAACTTGTTTTCCACGAGCGAGGCCTGTCCTTTTTGATGCGACATGATAAGGTCGGGCGCATTGGAATTGTTGACAATATTGGAAGCCACCGTGGTTTCGAAATTGCTGTCGTTCATTTGCGTAATGTTGACGGTGATCTTGTCTTTGTATTCGGTGTTGAACCGATTGACGAGCTTTTCGAACGTAGTGTAATCTGCCCCCGTAACTACGGTAACGAGATCTACGTATACATCATCGAACACGACGTTCTTCCCCTCTTTTTGGAGCGTACCGGTCGTGTTCCACCACGGATCGTCTATGGTATACGTTCTCTCGAACCCGTCTCCGCCGCCGCATGCCGCCAAGGATGCGCACATAATCATGCCCAACAAAAATGTAGTGAAACGCAGAAATATCTTTTTCATACTCTGTCCCGTCCTTTTAGTTTTTTACAAGTCTTACGGCAAAACCGCCGTTGCTTTCCATTTTTATCTTTTCGCTCGACGACTTCGTCACCGTTTTGTCCGTCTTATTCACCGTATCGCGGTTTTCGCCGTCGGTGAAGATTTCCGCCGTATAATCGCCGTCGCCCAAAAACGCGTAGTCGAATTCGATCTCTCTTTCGCCGTCGGCGTTGATACCCGCAACGAACCAAGCGTCTCCCGCTTTTATCGCGGCGCAATAGTAGTCGTCCGGCTCGCCGCCGATAAATCTCGTTTCGTCGCGCGCGGCGGGCAATGCCTTATAAAACGCGTTGATCTGCGCGTCACGGTACTGCTCGATCGTACCCGCCATAGACGACATTCCCGTTTCGTATAATAGAGCCAAAGCCATTTGCTGCCCCATGGTCGTATTGCTGTTGTTGACCCAACCGTCGATCGTGCCGCCCGTCTTTACGAGCGGAGTAAAATCGGTAGGCCCGACCACACCGCGGGTAAACATGGCGTTTACGTTGAGCGCGCCGCTCGTTTTGTAACTTTCTTCGCCGCAAATCGCTTCGCGCGTAAGAACGTGCGGATATTTGCGACGCTCGCCCGTCGGCTTGTTCGAGCCGTGACAGTTTACTACCATTTGCAGTTTGGCGGTTTCTTGATATAGGGTTTCGTACCACGCTATCGTATTCGCGTCCTCGCCCTGATGCTTAGGGTGCGTCCCTGCTGCGCAACCGTCGAAGAAATCGGGTTTGATACCGTCTACGCCGAGGGACTTCCACTTTTTGAGCGTATTGACAAGCACGTTTTTGTCGCCGCCGCCGAAATCTTCGAGCCCGTTGCACCAAACTATGATCTTGACGCCTTTTTCGTGCGCGCGCGCCGTGAAATTCTTGAAATTGGTTTCATTGAGACCATCTTTCCATCCGCCGTCCAATATGAGATACTTCCACCCCATCTCGCCGGCAAAGTCGAGATACTCGTTTTGCATCGTCCAATTGTTCTGCTTCTTGTAATACTGAAGCCAACTCCACGCACCCACACCGGGTTCGACCCAATCGTAGTCGTACGTTTTCTTTTCTTCGGCGGAAAGCGAATCGTAATCGTCCGGCTTCCAATATTCTACGTCATCGTACAGCTTTTCGGTAAGTTCGCTTTCTACCACCGTAGCAAGCGTTCCCGTGATGCCCAATCTCCACGGCGACGTAAACGGGTATGCGATCACGTTGTTATCTTGCTGAACGCCCGCCGGCGACGGCACCGTTTGCAGTTTGCCGCTGCCCGGCTCCGAAGCGACTTCTTTTAAGAACGAGCCGTAATATCCGCTGCCTATCAGTTCCGATTCGGTAATCAGCGACCAATAATCGCTCGCGCCCGCCTTGTACAGCATGGGCATGGAAACGGTTTTCCCGCCGAGCGAGTCGGACTTGAACCGTTTGTAAGCATCCTCATACGAGAAACAGTTCGTATCCGCCGGATTGGCTCTGTATGCCTGCATCCACACTCTCGAACCAGTCGGAAGCGCAAACTGCGAATTTTCTTCCGACACGGTAACGGTACCGCTGCCGCCGTCTGCGTCGCGAATCCCGTAGCGGAACGCATAACCGTCGTCGTACGCGCGGAGCGTTACGTTGAGATAAAACCGCGCGCCGCGCAAGGTGAGTTTGGTCTCGTTCGCCTTACATTCCACTTTGCTCGATTTGCCGCTTATGTTGTTGTACGAGAGCGAGATAACTTTGTCTTCTTTTTTCTCGAACGCAAGTCCGGAGGAAAGATCTTCTTCGGCAAGCGTAAAGCCTAGCGCCGAGTATTCGACTATAGGCACGTTGCCCTTAAACACGCGATAATACAGCGATCCGGCTTTGTCGAGCACCGCTTCCGCTTTAATGGTTTTGTCGGGCGATTCCACGGTAAAGGTCTGCCCCTCGATCGTTTTGCTCCCGTCGTCGCCCTCGTTACCTGTATTGTCGCAGCCGACAAACGTCGCGGCAAACAGCAAAACCGATAAGACGACCGCGCAAAGTCGAAAACCCTTTTTCATAAAGTTACCCCTTTCAGCGTGTCGAGTATTAACTCTTTGACGGTTTCGGTAAATTCCACGGCTGCCTCATGCGTAAATTCGTCTTCTTCGAGCAAATAGTAAATGTGATCCCAACCTATATTGTAGAATATCGCCTTTTCGTCCAAATAACCGTCGTGTACGCGGAAGTTTTCGGGATCGCCGAACTTTTGCATAGCCTTTACCGCCGCGGATTCCGTATCGGTGCAGTTGATGATCGCGGCTTCGGCTTGCTCCTTCTTGAGCGGATACCAACCGGACGCCGCGAACGCGCCCGAATTTTCGCTCACGTAATTTGCGAACAGCGCAGCCGCCGCCAACTCCGTCGCCGATCCGCCCGACTTACGGAACTGAAATCCGATCGGCTGCACGGGAATCGCGTCTTTATACATCTTGTCGTTATCGGCAAAAAGCCCGCTTAAAGGCATGATGCCTATGCCGTCTTTTGCGCCTATCGCTCCGGCGCTGCTCGCCATATTCACAAGTCCCATAAACGCCGCGCCCGACGAAACATCGGCAATCACAACGTCGTCATGGTACTCGTCCCACGGTCTGCGTTCGGCGTTGTCGCCGCCCAAAATACCGAAGATATTTTCTATTGCCGTAACGGCGGCATCGAACGAACTCGACTGCTTGTCGCCCCATTTGTTTACATAATTGCCGTTATTGTACGTGTAGTAGTCTGCGCCGTTTTGGAAATACGCCGCGTAACTCGCCGTTTCGATAAACGACCAGTTTGTAGCGGTAATCATTTTTTTGAACTTAGCGTCCGGCGCTTTCTCGACTTCGCCGTCATACACCGTCTGCAAAAGCGTCGAAAATTCGGTATACGTCGAAGGCAACGCCTTATCGCCGTTGTATTCGTCCATAAGCTGCTTGTTGTAAATAATTGCGGGTACCGCCGCGATCACCGGCACGGTGTAAAACACACCGTCGATATACGCGTCTCTCGTCGCGTCTTTATACCAGTCGTCGGCGGAATATTCTATACCGGCAAACGCATACACGTCCTCGGCGGGAACAAGCGAGGCATACTCTTTGTTCGCGCCGGGCGTATGCGTAAAACGCAAGAGCGCGGTGCTCTCAAACGAGGCTGCGGACGAAACTTCTATTTGGATTTCGCCCTTGTGTTCTTTATTGAACGCGCTTGCCAGTTTGGCGAGATCGTTCACATATCCATAATCGGAGGCATATACGCCCACGGTAACGTTCTCGAACACTATGTTTTCGTCCGCATCGCGCTTGACCGTTTCGTCGGCTGCGTATTTGGCATACAGCGTGGTGTGCCCGGCAACTTTGTCCGTGCTCATATTCCACGCCTGCGTACACGCCGCGTCTTTATACCACCCGTCGTATCGCATGCCCAAACGGGGGCAATAAGGAATCTCGGTCTCGGCGATTGGCTTACCCTTGTCTACCGACACTACCGACGGCCCGCGCGAACCCGCGTAATTAAAATCGAAAGTCACCGTAACTTTATCGGCGTCTCTCTCCCACAGGGCGTACAGATCGATATCGGCGTTGATCTTTTCGGTAAAAACGAAAACGTTTTGGCAATCCGGCTCTTTGTACCAGCCTTTCAGCGTATAGCCCGCGCGCGAAGCCTTGTAAGAGGACGTGCGCGTTCCCGCCTTGACTTTTACGACATGTGTCTCGGCGTCGCCGTAGTTTAAGTGAAACGTTACGTTATAGCTTTCTTTCGCGACCGGCTCCGGGTTGCCTTTACAGGCGGCGAGCGGAACCGTGAGCGTCAACGCGAGCAGTATGGCTATGACTGCTTTCAAACCTTTCTTCATACACATTTTCTCCTTTTTGCTTTTTAATATCCCCTACAGGTACGTAAGCGTACACTGTTTATAATAACAATATCAGTTTACCACATTGGGAATTTTGTGCACATGATTTGTTGTTCTGCATACTATAATTTGTTGCATATCGGCTACAAACGCCGCTTCCGCCCCGCCGAGTCCGCAAGCTGACCGACGATCGACGTTACCGCGCCCAAGATCGCGACCGCGAAAATGAACAGAATGACCGCCGTCCAAGAATAACGATCCCGTATAAGACCTATGGCATACGACGCGATCGCCGACCCGAGATAGGTAAACGCGTTCAACGCGCCCGAAACCGCGGCGACTTTGTTTACCGCCTCGAACCTTAGCGGTATGAGCACGATAGACACCTGATTAAACCCGAACATGGCGGTGGTGATCACCGACAGCAAAACGGCGAATCCGTATTCGTTGATATTGGGGATCATCATAACCGCCGTCAGCATGACGGCAAGCGTCATAAACACCGCGCAGATCGCGAACTCCTTTTTGCCGCGCGTTTTGCGGTATAACAGCGTAGCCGCGAACGCGCCGAACACGTTGATCACCGGCAGCAGCATGGTAAGAAAAACCGACAGCGACGACGACAGCGTGAACTTATCTTTCAGCATGGTGGGCACCCAAGCGGTCATACCGTCTTTGAGCATACCCTGCACCGTGACCGACAGAAACAGCATACCGAGTGAAACGATCCCCATGCACGTAAAAATAGTTGCTTTCTTCTTATCCGCGCTAAGGTCCAACGCAGCCGCCCCGTCTGCTTCGGTTTGTGCGATTACGAACTTTTTGCGCGCCGAAAAGCAGAACAGGAAAAATACCGTTATGCCCGCAAGCAATAACGCCGCGGCACATATAAACACGTACGCATATCCGAAATCTATCAGTACGCCGCCCAAAAGATAGCACAGCAGCGTGCCTACGGGCGCGGCGACCGACAGCCACAAAAGCGCTTTATCTTTCAGCGCGGGCGCGATCGTTTCGGTGAAGATGATCAGGATCGGCGCCCACAGCATCGACTGCGCAAAACCGTTTATGCCCCACACCGCCGTCATGAGCACGGGAGACTGTGCAAACGCCATAAAAAGATTGCAAGCGGCGGATACGAACATGCCGGCGGGCAAATATACAAAGGGCGAAACTTTGGTTATGACGAGTCCGTTCAAAAGTTGCCCTACGGCATAACACAAAAAGTATACCGTACCGATCAGTCCCACGGTGTCGAAAGGAATAACGCCCGAAAGTTCGGTAAGCGTGACGTTGTACGAAACGCGCGCAAAATACGAAAGCCCGTAAAGCACTATGCAAATGACGACAAGCACGGCGCTCGCACCTTTGGGCAGTTGCTTACTATGTTTTTTCGCACCGGTCATGGTTTCTCGTTGCCGCCTTTTTGCTCTTGCTTGCAGTATTCTTTTTTATACTCGATCGGCGACATCTTCATGATCCGCTTAAAATTATATCCGAAGTTTGCGGGCGTGTTGTAGCCGGTAAGAATCGCCGTATCTACGACCGTTTTGCCCATAGCCAAAAGTTTACACGCCTGCGAAATGCGCAGTTCGGTAAGATACTGTATCGGCGAAACGCCCATTGCTTTTTTGAACAGCACGCTGAAATACGACCGGTTTATCTTGAGCGCGTCGGCAATGGCGTTCACGTTGATATCGTCGTAATACTTCGCACTCATAAACGCAATGGCTTTTTCCACATATTCGTTCTCTATATCGTCCGACTCTTGCGACGAGTACCGCTCCGCCAAAGCCGACAGAATGGCGTACAGTTGCGATATGCCCGCGTACGCGCTTGCTACCGTGCCCGTTTTGGCGGATTCGTACAGCCGCGCAAGCGATCCCGCGATAGAATCGTCGAAGCGCAAGATCGGCTGCGTTTTCGATAAATTCATGCGGGCGAAAACGTTTCGGCAGTCGAGAGAATCGAACGCTATCGAATAGTATTCGAACGGTTCGTCGCCGATTTGCCGGCAACGCGCTTTCGTGTTCCTTGCCGCATAAAAAGCTGTTCCCTTGTTTACGGTAAAATTCTTTTCATACAAAGCTACGTTGCATCTTCCCTTTACCGCAAAATACACGCAGTCGCTCACGTCGGTAAGTTCCGCTGTTTCGGGCGAAGCGTACCCGTGCGCTATCCTTACGGCGTGAAGATTGACGTCGATCCCTCCGATCTCCTTTTTTATAAGAAAAACGCCGTTATCTTTCAAGTGTTTCTCCTATACCCTTCCTCTCACAGTTCATACGCGTCGCCGTCTATGGGCAACGTAAACCCGTCGGGCACGGCTTTATCGAGTGCGTCCAAGTCTTTGGCGGCGCCGTGGAACACGTGCGTAACGAAACATTTCGTTTTGTCGCGCACTATGCCCAAACGCATCAGTTCCTTACGCAGTTTGTCGTTTTCGAAAAAGTTCATATGTGCGTTGTCGTTGTCCACCAAGCCGTATGTTCCGTCCAGCACCAATGCGTCTAAGATCACATGTTTTTCGGTCAGATATTCGATGAGTTCGGAAGGGAAATAAGCGGAATCGGCGGCGTACAAAATCGTTTTCTCTCCGTCCGACACGAGATAAACAAAACATTCCTCGTCGCGCATGTGCTCGGTAGGCAATGCCGTTACCGTATATTTGCCGGCAGTAAATGTTTCGTATGCTCTACGCAAAACGTATTCGCTGCTTTGCCCGAAGATATCGTACCCGTTAAAGCGCCCCTGTACTTTGCGCTCGTACGCGCCCTTTTGTTTGGCGCAGTCGTTGCGTTCCAATATATCGCAAACCACGCTGTTTCCGTGCAGCACCACCGTGGGCGAAGTCAGTCCGAACGATGAGAGCAAGCCGCGCATGAAAAAATCTTCGCAGTAAAAACTGTTGGTATGGCTGTGCGTAATGAGCACGTTTTCTATTTCGGCAAGATTCACACCCAAATTAAGCGCGCGATAGTAGCTGTCGGGCGGGAACTCGATCAAAAGATCGTTGTTTACGAGCAGTTGGCTGCGCGTACGGTAGATTTTCCGCTCGCGCGCCTGTCGGCACAGCTTACATTCGCAAAACAGTGCGGGTATGCCTTCCGCCGCTCCGCTGCCCAAAAAAGTTATTTTCATTGATCCTCCGATCGGTTTATGCCGCTGCACCGAGCGACGTTTTTGCCCAAGTGATTTCTTTGATCGTGGCGCTCGCGCCGAAGTTGGCGGTGATATCGCCCGTCTCGTGTATGGGGAATTCGAATATATATTCGGTATTGGCAGATATTTGCATTTTCGCACCCGACCACGGATCACCCGGGACGTCACCATTCCAATAGGCAACCTTGCTGCCGTCGGTTGCGTAAATAACAAACCCGATATAGCCTGCGCCGGCCCCGCTTTCCAAGTCCCCGCTTTCCAAATATCCATGGAAACCATAGCCTTCTGTAGCGGTATAACTCACGAATAACTGATCCTTATCCTTATACTTATACTTAAACCCGAAATCGAATCCGTAACCGTCGTTATACTTCGGTATGCCGCCCTCGCCCGCACCTTTGCCGGCAAATTCGGAAAAAGTTACCGTAACGCGCAAATAGTTGTAGCCGAGCGCTTGCTTAGCCGCGGCATCGTCGAACGTGACCCAAGATATACCGTGCGTGTCGGGCGTAACCGAAGTGCCGTTTATCTCGTAAACTTCGCCGGTTTTCCCAAGAGCAGTCCCACCCGCGAAAACATTGCCTTCGCAGGTAGCGGGCGAACCGAGCGCCGCATCGGCAAGCTCCTCGGCGAGCGACTTTTTAGACCAAGTGACGTCTTTGACGGTAGCGCTCTTACCGAAGTTGGCGGTGATTGCGCCCGTCTCGTATATGGGGAACTCGAACACGTATTCGGTATTCGTGCTTATTTCAACCGCTTTACTCGTCCAGGGGTAGTAGGTGTCGCCGTTGAACTCAACGAGCACGTTTCCTGCGGAATCGTAAATCGCAAATGCGCTCTTTCCTACGCCCGAGCCGGCTGCGGTACTTCCCGAATCGACCAGAAGTCCGTGGAAACCGTATTTCTGTGTTACGTCATAGCTAACGAACTTGTTTTGATACGTAAAGCCGAAATCGAATCCGTAACCGTCGTTATACTTCGGTATGCCGCCCTCGCCCGCACCTTTGCCGGCAAATTCGGAAAAAGTTACCGTAACGCGCAGATATTTGTACGCGCGCAAGTTGAAAGCGTCGTTGCCGAAGTTGACCCAAGATAAGCCGTTCTCATCGGGTGTGACCGAATCGCCATTTATCGTGTAAACGCCCTCGTCTGCGGCAAGTTCGGTTTCGCCCGCATAAATTTTACCGACGGCGGTATCGGGAGCGCCCGCAGCGGTTTCCTCGGACAGATCCCATATGCTCCACTCTATCTCGGTAACTTCGGCGTCGAACCCAAAGTTTGCCGTGATATCGCCGGTGCTTTCCACGGGGAATTCGAAAATGTATTCCTTACCCGTTTCAAGCGCCGTAAGATACGGCGACCATTGGGTGTCATCCCAAGTCATCAAACGATCGCCGTCGCCGCTGTAGATCCGCAATACGGGTTTACCCGAATCGTATGCCCATCCGGTGCTTTGGTTGATCGTGCCGCCGAACATACCTGCACTGTACGTTCTGTCGAAATACACGAACGTATTGCCGTACTTATAGCCGAAACTGTACTTATACGGTTCGTCTCCGTGCATATTGGCGGACACAATGTCCGTCGCGAGCAGTGTGTCGTCGGCAAACGCATTGAATTTTACCGTAACGCGCAGATATTTATACTTGTTATTGAGTTTTTCTTTATAACTGTCGAACGTTATCCACGTAAGCCCGTTTTCGTCGGTAAACGCGGTGTCTGCGTTGACCGTATATTTGCCGTCGCTGTCGGCTGCAAATCCGGCTTTGTCGGAATATGCGGTGCCTGCCGTCGTACTCACGAACGTGCGCACGTAATACTTTGTTGCGACACTGTCTACGGTAACTTCTTTTATTTCGCCGTTCGCGTTTGCATAATCGGTTCTTGCAAGCGTGATCGTCCCGCCGGAGGCCGTCGTATAATTCTCTTCTCCTATCTTTACCGTTTTGCCTTCTCCGACTTCCGGCGACAGTTTGAACGCGCTGTTGACGTTCAGCGTTTTATCGTCTTCGCCTTTGAGGAACGTGACGTCGGTCACGTTTACCGTCTTGACCGATTTTGTCGCCGTGAACCTTACCGAACGGTATGTAGTAGTTGCCGTTAACGTTATGTCTCCCGCTGCTTTGGCGTTAAACGCGCCTGCGGTGGTTACGTCCGCGACGGCGCCACCGTCGTCGGCAGTAAACACAACGTTATATTCGCCGGGAGCGGCATTCGAGAGCGTAGCCGCATATGTCAATTTATCCCCTACCGCTACAAATTGATCGCCGTCTATGGTCAGCCTCGGTTCGTTTTCTTTGTTTTCGGTCACGATGACGTCCACGGTTGCCTCGACGGCAGGGTCTTTATCGAGCGTTGCCGTGATCGTAGCAGTGCCCGCGCCGATAGCCGTGACCGTGTTGCCGCTTAAATACAGCACGGTCGTATCGCTCACCGACAGCGTTGCCGCCGAGCCGAATGTGTCGACCTCTATTCTCTTGCTCTCCCATTCGTTCATAGAAATGCTTTCTTCTTTGAACGCGACCGAAAGCGGCTTGACTTCGACTTCGAATTCTTCTTCGAATTTGACCGTGCGATACGTTGCTGTTGCCGTAATGCGCACCGAGCCTATCTCTTTTGCCGTCAGAATACCGTCGCCGTCTATGTCCGCGACCGTGGTGTCGGAAACTTCATATTCTATGCCGTATTCGCCTGCGGGTGCGCGCAAAAGCGTCGCCGAATACATAGCCGTATCGCCGACCGCAACGGCGTTTTCGCCCGTTATGCGCACGGCGGGCTTGGAAGCGGCGTCCGCGGTAACGGTAACGGTTGCCGTTTCCTTGACGGTTTCGTCGCTTTTGAGCGTTGCCGTCACGGTTGCCGTGCCGGGTTTGAGCGCGGTTATCACCGTGCCGCTTAAATACAGCACGGTCGTATCGCTCACCGACAGCGTGACTGCCGAAGCGTCGGATGCTCTGGCTACGATATCTTTACTCGACCACTCCGACATCGTAATCTCTTTTTCGGCCAGCGTCACCGTGACTTTTTCCGGTTGCGGCTCGTCATGGCAAGCCACAAGACATCCGACAGAGAGCGCAAGCATACAAACAAGCGCTATCGTCGTGAACACCTTGAAACCTTTTTTCATGATCATTTTCTCCTATTTCGACTATTTTGAGAAGTATCTTATATAGAGTTTACCACTTATTACGGTTTGAGCAATATTATTTGTTGTTTTGCGGATAATAATTTGTTGTATCGAGCTAGGCATGCCTATATTTCGAAAACGTAGCCGTCGCGCAGCAGCTCGTACCCCTCGGGAACGGCTTTTTCGAGCGAAGCCAAGTCGGGAGCCGCGCCGTGGAAGATATGCGTAATAAAAAAACGCGTGTTCGTATCCGCAATGCCGCGTAGCAGAAACTGTCGGCGCAACTCGTCTGTTTCGCCGAACCCCATATGTCCGCAGTCCCGTATATCGGATGCGCCGTACGTGCCGTCCGCGATCAATGCGTCGAGCCGAACGCCGCGCTCCGACAAGCGGCTAAACACTTCTTCTTGCAAATAGCCCGTGTCGGTAGCATACAGAATCGTTTTGCCCTGCTTTGCTATGAGCCAAATCAAACATTCCTCGTCAGGGATATGCGTAGCCGGCAACGCCGTGACCGTAAAACCGCCCGCCGAGAACGTGTCGTACGCTTTGCGCACATGCACTATCAAATTGTCCGTGTCGTTCTCGCCGCCTATAAGCGCACACACCGTTTTATTGGCATGCACGTGTATCGGTTTCAGCGGCGCGCCTTTCCACCTGCAAGCGCGGCGCAATTGAAGATCGCCGACGTAGCAGTGGTCGGAATGGCTGTGCGTAATCAAAACGTTTTCCGCTTTGCCGATCTCGATACCCGTGCATAAGGCTCTGTAATACGTTTCGGGCGGAAAATCGATCAGCAACTCGCCGTCGATCAAAATTTGACTGCGCGTACGAAAGATCCTTTTTTCCCGCGCCTCTTTGCATAACGCACATTCGCAAAATATCGCGGGGATTCCTTCGCCTGCCCCGCTTCCCAAAACATTTACCCGCATACCGTACCGCCTTTTTGTTTTCTCCTTTCATTGTAAACAAAAAACGCGGGCGCTACAATTCGATTTGTTGTATTAGCCGATATAATTCGTTGTTTATGCAACTGTATTTTTTATAAAAATGCCACCCCCTATCGAGAGTGACATTCCCATAAATGCGCCTCTCGGATATTGCCACATATCACGATTCCGCAAAAAGGGAACTGAGAGCGCACACTACAGGCGTAGTATGTCCCTTTTTGCAGTCTATTTACCTCATTGACTATGAGCTCATTTATTTTATCCGCTAATTGTTTTATGTACATTCCAGCCCCAAAAATGTTCATCGAATAGCATATTCCATGTACGTTCTTTTTCTATATTATAGCATACTCTGTAAGGAATGGCAAAGCGGGCATTTTTCCGGTAAATTGTTTGCGACAAAGTTCATGTATGACTTATTTGATGCTCTTTTAGACTCAGTTTGTTCACTGAATATGCTAATTCATATACGTCTTTTTTGTTACAAAAGTTTTCCGAGCCTGTTCATTCGGCTTTATGTTCCATGAGAGAGTGTGCATAGCGGTTGAGCGTGACGGTCGGGTTTTTGTGCCCGAGGATCTCGGAGAGTGTCTTTACGTCCATGCCGCATTCAAGGGCGCGGGTGGCAAACGTATGCCGTAAGGAATGAAATCCTTTGTGCGGAATTTTTAATTTTTTGAGGAGCAATTCAAAACTTCGCTGGTAGGAGCGGACGGATACGGGCTTTCCGTTTGCCGATACCACGAAGGGCAAATCGCTCTTTTTCTTTATGCCTTTGAGGAGCGTCAACAACTGTTTGGGTAATGGAATCAATCGGCGAGATGTCGCTGTTTTCGGCTCATCTATAACAAGCCCGCCCTTGCCGTCATGGCAGGACTTGGAAACAGTCAGAACACCTTTTACAAAATCAATATCGCTCCATTGCAGGGCAATGAGTTCCCCAATACGAAGACCGCTGTATAGGCAGAGAAGAATACCGTACAAGCCAATCTATGTACTTCATCTTTTGACCTGCCTTTCAATTTCACTCTGTTCCGTAACTTCTGTATTTTCCATACATGCCGCCACACCCTCTTTATCCGACAACATACCGTCAAGTAACGCCGCGCATAATAAATCCAGCAGGTCTTTCGGCATATCCTTGAGCTGCGGGATACCGTTGATCTTTACTTCGTAATTTCTCTCTTCCTTTCGCATCTCTCTGCCTCCTGCTCTAATTGTACAGCAAAAGGTTTATAGACCGTGAGTATGCCGACCGTCATTCCTGCGCATATCCTCCGTACATTTTCCGTATGCTCTCCGCATATCCTTTGTCTTTCGTTTTTGCGGGTATCGGAAAATTCGGTTTCCGTCAAGGGAAAAAATTATCGCTGAAAATTTTTAAGCCGAGAGTTTCCTCTCGGCTTTCTTTCTGCCCTCAACGCAATATTTTTTTCTGCGGCGGCTTATTTTCAATCCCCCTCTTCCCGCCTGTCCTTGACTGCTCCCTCCTTTTCCGATGGTCTCCTTGGCGTCGAAAGACAAAGTTCTATCAAAGGAGAAAAACTGTGGAAGTTTCAAATCTCAACTATCCTTTTTTCTCAAACCTGAAAGAAAGTTGCAGGTTTGGCTTCTACAATCTTCCCAAAAAACCTAAGGAGGCAAATTTATGAAGACTGCAGTCATCTACGCGAGATACAGTTCCGAGCGGCAGACCGAGCAATCCATCGAAGGTCAGCTCCACGTCTGCAACGATTACGCAAAGCGCAACGATTTGGTCATCGTCGGCACTTACATCGACCGCGCCATGACCGGCACCAACGACAACCGCGAAGATTTTCAACGTATGCTCAAAGACAGCGACAAAAGATCCTTCGATTATGTTCTCGTTTACAAATTAGACCGCTTCTCACGCAACAAGTACGAGATGGCGATCCACCGTAAACACCTGAAAGACAACGGCGTTAAGATCCTCTCCGCGATGGAGAATATTCCGGAGACGCCCGAAGGCATCCTGCTGGAAAGTTTGCTCGAAGGCATGAACCAATACTACAGCGAAGAGCTATCGCAAAAAGCCAAGCGAGGGATGCGTGAAACGAGAATGAAAGGCAAATTTACGGGCGGCAGAGTCAATTACGGTTACAGCTGCCATGAGCAAAAGTTATCCGTCATCGACGAAGAAGCCGCCGTACTTTTAGAGATATTCACCGATTACGCGAACGGCAAAAGCCTGACCGACATTGCAAACGACCTTAACGCCCGCGGCATCACCAACCGCGGCAAACCGTTCCTTATGAACAGTATCTACTTTCTGTTGAACAATGAAAAGTACACGGGCGTTTACCGCTTCGGTGATAAAGTCTTTACGGAAACCTATCCGCAAATTATTCCCGTCGATCTGTACGAGACCGTAAAAACAAAACTCGACGCCAACAGGCACGGCAAACACGTTACGGGCGTTGAGTATTTGCTCCGCGGAAAAGTACGTTGCGGTTACTGCGGCAAAAATTTGCGTTCCCATGCAGGAATGTCAAGCTCGGGAATCTACCGCTATTACGAATGCCCTTCCCCTCGCAAAACCACCGATTGCAAATTCAGGGCTGTTACAAAAGAAATACTGGAACAGCTTGTCGTCGAAGCCGTTACAGGCGCGGTGAACGATAAAACAAACAGAGAACTGCTCATCAAAACCGTTATGGAGATATACAAAAGCCGAGCGGAAGAAAACACAGCCCTGCGCGTCCTCGAAAAAGACCTCGCACAAACGAGCAAAGCATTGAGCAATCTCTTGAAAGCCATTGAATCGGGCATCTTTACAGAATCCACGAAACAGCGTCTGGAAGAACTCGAAGCCGAGAAACGGGCTTTGCAGGAAAAGATACTCATAGAGCAATCCAGAGAGTTATATCAACTTACCGAAAAAGACGTTGAAAAATACCTCTTACACGGTCTGAAACAAAAGCCGAAAACGATGATCGACCTTCTGGTCGAAAAAGTTGACGTATTCCGAGAAAAACTTGAGATCACTATGCGTTACACGCCGCAAATGCCGAACGATACACCGCCGAAAGGCACAACTGAATACTCCGATACAGACAACGGCCCCGACGGGAATCTTCCCGATCGGGGCTGTCCTTTTATGCGGTACACGGCACATTACACGCAGACGAAGAAAGGACGCAAATCTACCCGTTGTTGGGAGACTGTTTCCCATAAACAAATAGAAATCCTTATTTTCGTCTGATTTTATGCAATTTCAAGCCGTTTTCACTCTATTTTTTTATTCGCTTGGGCTTGAACTATCCCATAAATACCGAAACGCTCATTTTGGGCGGGATCGATACAAGAATATGTACATGATCCGGACACACTTCTCCCTCTATGATTTCCACTCCTTTCCATTCACAGAGTTTTCTCAATATCTCCCGCACTTCCAACCTGTGTTCATCGTAAAACACTTTTCTTCGATATTTCGGCCCAAACACGATATGATACTTGCAATTCCATTTCGTATGTGCTAATTGTCCTTGGGGATTTTTCTCCCCAAGGCAATTTTCGCTACTGCGGTATATTTACCGCGCCTACTAATTTATAGACAATCTTTACTTCCTGCACTCTCTGCCCATTTATCCTTTCAGGCTTGCCGATGTATATCTTTATCTATAAAGCTGTTCAGAATTTCGGGCGTTAACTCGTTTACTTCGGTATAACTTCGTACCAACGATATAAACTTTGCAATACTGCTATCGTTCTCCTCGGCAACCGTCAAACTCGACTTCACCCTTATAACCTTTTCTTTAAGTTCCGTTTGTTCTGTTTCGTAATTCTTAGCGAGAAGTTCAAACCGTTCTTCCGGCATTGTCCCGCAGACCTTTTCTTCATAGAGTTTTACGATAATTTTCTCTATTTCCGAAAGTCTGTTCTCCGTCTTTTTCAATTCATTCCTTGCCGATGATTGCAGCCTTGCACTCTCTTTGGCGCGGAACACGCGCAGCAGTTTCTCTTTGTCCGTCGTATGTACCGCAAGCCGTGCCATGAGCGAACGCTCGTTCTTTTCCTCGCTGCCGAGTACGGCGATGCCGTTAAACAATGCAGAAAACTTTGCACCCTGCTTGTAAAATTGCGGGACACGTTCAAAATCTCCAACCATTGAGATGAAAGCGCCTGTATTTCATCGGAAGTATAATTATATGCTGACGGCATTTCACACCAAACCAAAAAGCCCAGTTCTTCGGCAAAATAATAAAAATACGGGTCTTCGAATTTCTGATGTTTGCGCGCGCCATTAAATCCCATTTTTTTGCCAGCAGAATATCCCTTTTCAAAGATTCTGCCAAAGGCGGCGTAAGCCCGCTTTCCGGCCAATATCCTTGATCTAATATGAGCTTTTGATAGAGCGGGCGATTATTGAGACATATCACCCCGCTTTCATTTACGGATATTTTTCTCATGCCGAACCGTGTTTCGGCTTCGTCACACTGTACTCCGCTCGAATACAGCCGTATCACAACGTCAAGCAACCGGGGATGCTCCAATGTCCAATACAGCGATTCGTACACGAAATCGTTTTCCATTAACCTGACTTGGAAACGCGTATATTTCTCGTCCAGGGAAAAAACACATTTTTTCAAAAGTTTTCCTTGATAAAAAACCTCCAATTCACACTCATCTGCTTTTCCCCGCAAAGTTTGTATCTGACCGCCAAAAGAAAAATCAGTCTGCAAAATTTACGTCACTTTTCCGAATGTCCATACGGAAACCCCGGTGTATATTTTGAGTGCCGCCGCTTGTTTTATAAAATCACTTTCTGAAATCAATCTGTTATAATACTTACAAGTTCACTGCGCAGACTCTCAAATGCAGTTTCGTCATGAGGATACTTGTAGGGTTCAGAAAAGCCGTGCTTTTCCAACACCTGTAACACTCGCGCTCGGCCGTATAAACTTTCACATTTTTTCAACAGGCAATAATCCTGTATCGCGCAGGCAAAAGTTTCCTGGCGAAGGGAAGAAAACACCCCTCTGGCTCCGTCAGGATAAATGCAGAACGGGTCGCCCGCCGGCAACGTGCCTCCGCCGTCTGTTGAACAGAACGGGTTTATCCCGGCATAGGAAAGCGCCGTTCGGTAAAAATTCAATCCCCAATGCAAAAAACCGATGGCTTGCTGCAAATACAAAATCACGCCCAGTACACGCACGCGCAGCAACGGCATATGCAGAAAAATATTTGAATGATTATTCTTATCGGTAACACAAGAATAATACAGCGCAAAGTTTTTTCCGTTTTGTATAAAGGGCTCCTCTTCGCCCTCCAATACCACCGGAAGATCAGGAATATTGTTCTCGGCAAAAGAATAGGAACTGAGCGCGTCAATTGTTTTCATGCCGCCGGAACATCTTTTTACCAAATTGTGCAGACGTATATAACGCATCAAATGTTCTGCCGAAGGTTCGTCGGACAAATGCAAAAATGTGCATTCCCGAATGCCAAGCAATTGCAAATGCTCCGAAAGCGCAGGCAAAAAAGCGCGTAAAAACACGGTGTATTCTTCGCTTTCGGAAGAGGTCTTCCAGCCGAATTTCTTTTCAGTCCTTCCGTTTTCGCCGATAACCATTATTTTAGGACAAGAAGCTGCGCCCCACTGCGTAAACAGGTGCGACATCTCGAAATACCGGATCCCCTCCTCCTTGCAGATCTGTATCAATTCATCAAATTTTTTAAAGCAAAAACGGTATTCCCCTTGTTGGAAGCGCACTTCGACCGACTGCACGGTAAGCCGCTCCTTTCCGACGGCGGTATCTAACGGCGGGGTAAACATCGGGATATAAGCCATTGTCTGCCCTGACCGCACGGCCAACCGTACAACTTCCCGGAATACACGGTAAAACTTGGGCGTGAACGGGCGCACATGTGCCGTTTCGGCTATGCTGTCAAAATGTATCCATTTTGTAACAAGCAAATCGTTTTGCGCAAGCTGCCCGCCGACTATGCGTACACGATAGACTGTTTCGGCACGATCGACTTCGTTCCGTATATCTGCTGCGGAAAAACGGATCTCGTATACACCCGATAAAACGGCATCATCGGCAGGAAGTTCTACCCAAAAAGTGCAGTTGATGCCGGGGGCAAGCGAAAAACACTCGCCTGCATACGGCACCAGTACGTCCGGAAACAGCGTTTCTCTTTCATTGATGATATACTCGTCATGGTCGGGACTGATAAACAGGCCCGGCACATAATCCTCCCGATAAATTTTTACCGGCAATTCGCTTTCACACCTAAGCCGACATTGAACGACAGGATTATTTATCGCTCTCAGGCTTACCTGAAAAGCAAACCGTTCTCCGGATAATTTTATCCCATCGGTCCGGATATGTACCGTATCTGTCCGCGGCAAAATTTTTTCCAGCGCGGAAACCGTTTTGATTTCGATCATATTTCTTTTTCCCTAAAATTCTGTATTTCTTGTTATGGAGAACTCTGCCTGTATACCCGTTTCGGAACAGCATACATTCTCTCCCGGCAGCTTTTTGTTCCTCTTACCCGATCTCTTTATACACTTTAATCCCGAACGGAGGGAGCGCGATAAACCCGCACTCTGATTCGCCTGTTTCCATATTATACTTATGTTCGCCGATATCGACAGTTACTTCCCTGTCATTGTAATTTTCAACGAACAGATACTTAATATCGCCGTCATATCGTGCGTGCGCCGTTACGCCGTACGGAAGTTCCGGAAGATTTCCCGTAATTTTTAAACCATGCAGAATTTCTGTCAGCAAATCCTTTTTCAGTTCACCCGTATCACGTGTCCCGATATAATATGTCGTTCCTTTTCCGTAGTTATGAACGATAACAGCAGGTTCGCCGGCGTAAAAATCTTTTTCGTACGTTGCGAGAGCTTTTGCCCCGTCGCGCAAATGCAACCGTTCACAGTAATCAACTACCCGATATGCTTTTCCGCGAAAGAGCACTTCGTTGCTTTCATCGGGATAAAGAGTATCGATCTCCTCAGACCATACCCCGAATACATCTTGCAGACCTGCACCCGGCGTTCCGCCCAAATAACAAAGATCGTTCTCGTTCACATATCCCAACATATAGCCTGAAATCAAAGTTCCGCCTTTGGAAACGTATTTTCTCAATATTTCCGCCGTATCGGCACTCACCATGTACAACATGGGCGCGATCACCAACGCATACCCCGACAGATCGCGGTGCGCATCCGTAACATCTACGTCGATACCGCGGTTCCACAGTTCTTTGTAAAAAGCAAGACATGTTTCATAATACTTTTTGTCGCGTCGTTGGAACCCCTGCATGCTTCTGAGCGCTAAGTCGTTTTCGACGTCCATAATCAGGCAAACGCGCACTTTGGGCATCGTTCCCAATATTTCCTCCAATTTCGGAAGTGTTTGCCCCACTTCTGCCACATCGCGGAAAACGCGCGTATGTTCGTGCCCCACGTGGTCAATGACTGCGCCGTGAAATTTCTCGTCGCTGCCGCGCGATTTGCGCCATTGAAAATACAGTACGGCATCGCTGCCGTGCGCAACCGCCTGCAACGACGCCAACTTGTGCATGCCGGGGCGTTTCAGCTTGCCGCATTCCTGCCAGTTCGTATGGCTGGGAGTGCTTTCCATAAGCACAAACGGCTGCTGTTTCAATGCACGGTAGGCATCGTGGCACAGTGCAGTTTCGGCAGCCACGTCTGCATTATCACGTTTGCCCGCCGGAGAAGGGTGCCATGTGGGATAGCTGTCCCATGAAATATAGTCTATCTCCGTGGCTAAAACATTATAATTCAACCAAATATAATTGGTCATGAAGTTGGTAGTCGTCGGCTTATCGGAATACGTACGGACAGCCGCCACTTCGTTTTTCAGAAAGTCCGCCGTCTGTACCGTAACAAAGCGCCGCCAGTCCAGCCAAAGCGGCGTAAAACTGTCGCCGTCTTTAAGCGGCGGATCGATCTGCTCAAAGCCGTCATAGGTGTGGCTCCAAAATGTTGTCCACCATTGGGCATTAAGATTTTCTATTGTACCATATTTTTTTCTTAAAAAATCGCGGAAAGCTGCCCGACACAACGGGCAAAAACATTCCCCTCCAAACTCGTTGGAAATGTGCCAGCCGAGGACAGCGGGGTGTTTACCATATCGCTTGGACAAGAGCACATCTGTTTCGTACACTTTTTTACGGTAATACGGCGAAGTAAAACAATGGTTTTGTCTTGTGCCGAACGGCTGCTTACGGCAGTCGTTCAATGTGCGAAGCACCTCCGGGTGCGCATCTGCCATCCAATGCGGGCGGGCACCCGACGGTGTTGCCAAAAGCACTCTCCCCCCGATAGCATAGATCTTGTCTAAGATCTCGTCTAAAAAGGAGAAATCATATACGCCCTCGCGCGGCTCGATCGTAGACCACGAAAAGATTCCAACGCTGGCCTCATTGCACCCCGCTAACTTCATGAGACGCATGTCCTCGTCCCAAATCCGTTTGGAATCGATCCATTGCTCAGGATTGTAATCCCCTCCGTGCAAAAAATGCCTGTACTTGTCAAAAAGGTACTTTTTCATATTTCCCTCAACAATATAGATTCAGAAATCGTATATCTTTATAAGGCTGGAACGATGCAGCACTCCGACATATCATCGCTCCAAGTGTACAGGGTCAGTTCCGCACCGCCTTCTGTCACGCTCGCTACATAATAACGCCCGTCGCCGAACGAAAGTATTCCCACACTGGCGGAAAGGCCAAACCCACAGACGCCGCTCTCATGCGTAATGCCGTAAGCGGACCGCAAAACAAGCCCCCTTTCAGGTTCGTTGCCGACGAGAGATTTTTCTTCGGCATAGGAAGCGTCAACGACAAAGAACATATAATTCGGGAATCGGCTGCGCGACGGCGTAGCATAGTCGGTCGCGTACGTTGTAATGAAATAAACGTTTTTATACTGATCATAGCATAAGTTTTGCACACCGTAATCGTGAAAACCTGCGTAATAAAAGTACGTCGCATCGGCTGTTTCCGGGCCACTCGCCTCATCTAACTGATTGAAAGGTTTGGCATACTTCTCCCAGTCAGATACATCGAATTGCAAGATCGTGAAATAGTCGACGTCTGATCGGTCATAAGCAGTCTTTCCGTCTACCTCCTGCGAATGAGCGGCCATTGACGGCACCATTGTCAAATACTTTTTGCCGTCTTTCGACCCGAAGGCAGGGCCGAACGTACAGGAGTCGATGCCGTTTTTTACTCCGTATTTTCCGCCGAGCCGCAAATCCCAGTTACCGGACCGTTCGGAGGCAAGCTCCACGATCGGCGTACCGATATATACGACCGAACAGACGTCCTCCGCCATCATTCCGACTTCGGTTATATCTTTCGGATCTATGATCACCATATAACAGTTTTTTACCTGCGAATTATCTGCTGCCGCATTGCCGTACTGTATATTCGTCATCATGGAAACATACAGTTTTCCATCGTCTGGATTGAAGGCAATGTCTCCGACATGACGTTCGCTCCCGCCGCCAAAACCGATCACCGTTCCCACAACCGTACCGTCTGCCTTTTGTTTGACAATGACGTCCGTAACAGATGAATAAATATACTCACCCGCCGTGTCGGCAACAATACCCTGAACATGGCCGGTAGCACCCACATTGCCCGTAGCCAAAAAGCTCTCGTACTCTTTCATTTTTTCCTCCCCGCAGCCGGTCATGGTCAGTACAAGCACCGCTATGACGGCCACCAATAAAATGATCTTTCTTTTTTTCACCGTAATTTCTCCGCTAAAAACGTCTCAGCCGCCGTATCCCGAAACCCGCAGGCGGCAGTGCCTTACGGCAGTCCGCCTGCGGGCGGGACCGAGTTTACACTGCAGGCGTATATTCCGCGACGGTAAACGTATCTTTCGTGTAGTTTCCTCCGAACCACTGATACTTATCCGTCTGCGTGCTGGCAGCATTGCCATCAACCGTCTTAAATTCCTCGTATTCGGTCAACAAGTAGCCTTCTGCCTGCTGACAGCCGAACACCCAACCGCCGAGTTCAGGGTTTCCTTGATCATTTAATGTAAACCCGAGCTCGTTATAAGCTACCTTCGGAATGAATATCTCGATATCGACAAGGTATTGCCCGTTCTGTTCGGTATACGACATGGCATGCTCCAAGCAGTCGAAGTTATTGCTGTCGTGCATCGTGTTGTACCCATATGCAAAGCCTAACGTCTTTCCACCCAACACAAGCTCGCAATGCGTCTGATATTTCCATATCTTCCAGAAGTTGACGGGCGTCTCGGTAGAGCCGATATTGCCGATCACGACCTTATCGATGAGCGCACGAATGCTCAGATACGTTCCGTCTGTACCGTAATACGCGCTTGTAAAGTGCGCGTTGTTGTTGAAGCAGCTGTTGGGTATGAAAGTTTCAATATACGTTACATAACCGCCGGCTTCACCCGTCACCCGGAAAGCCGATTCAATGCCCGGATAGCGCCCCGAATAGGCGTCTGCATAGTAAGTATAATGGCCGCTCGCCGTGATGTAATGTCCTCCGCCGCTGGCGAAATTTCCGTCGGCAGAACGCACGCCCAACGAGATCCACAGCGCCGTATCATTGGCGGGATTTCCGCTAAGAGCAGTCAGATTCGCGTGCCGGGCAACGGCGAATACATATACACCGTCGCTCTCCCATTTTGCCATGATATCAACGCCTTTGGTGTTGAGTTTGTTGAAGATCACCGCCGTATTGCCGTTATAGTCCGCCCAATCCGTCGCATCGCCGTCGATCGCAAAATGCTGCGTCACGTGCTGCTGCTCGCGCAGCCCGCGGTTGATCGTCGCCGTGTTTGAATCGAGGTAGTAGAAATTGGCTACATTGCTGAGATTGATGCCAAAAGCGTCCGTCCAGCGGTTCAACGGCATCCATTTTTCAACCGCGGTTTTGTAATAATTGTAACCTAAGTCGTATGTAACCGCCGTTTCGCCCTGTGTTTTCCAGCTGAACCCTATGCGCATGGCAGCCGTGTCCAACAATGCGTTACCGGAGAAGAACTTTTCACTGAGGTCATACCTGAACCGCCTTTGCGGTATGAAAAGCTCAATATACGTCACATAGGAACCTTCTTCACCCGTCGTTACAAAAGCGCTCGCCGCCCCTTCATGCACGCCGGCATAACCGCTGCTCCAATAGTTATAGACGCCCGTCGGCGTAACCGAATACTGTCCTCCGGAAACAAATGTCGTCCCGTCTCCTATGGCAAGCGCCACATGCAGATGCGTATCGTTTAGCACATTGCCGCTGTTTTTCAGGAGTTTTCCGTGCCTAGCAACGGCGAATACGTAAACGCCGTCGCTCTCCCATTTTGCCATGATCTCGACGCCTTTGGCACCGTTGTCTGCCAAAATGATCGACTTGTTGCCGTTATAGTCTGCCCAGTCGACGTCGTCGCCGTCAATGCGTTTAGCAACCGCCTCGGAGGTGAATCGATACGTAATTTCCGTGCTGCCCGTGTAATTGCCCGTACCGGTCACTATCAGCGTAGCTTCGCCGTAATTAAACTTATACGTTCCTTCCTCATTCTTATCCGATTTCAGATTCGCGGTGTCTCCGCTATAGCTCAGTGTAAAATCAGTGTCCTTTGTGAGTTCAAGCCCGTCCAAAGTAACCGTTGCATCGGGTGTTACCGCGCGTCCGCTGTGTTTCAGGTCGTCGGGAACCTCAACGTCGGCAGACGACAGATTTTTTGGTTGGATAGTAAATTTCTTTTCGGCTGAACCTTTATACTGATCGCTCCGCGCACTCACCCGAATCGTCGCTTCGCCTGCATCGATATTGTCTTCATAGACGACAGCGTAATCTGTGCCGGCGATAAGTTCAACTCCGTTCCAACGAACGGTAACGCTCGGTTCGATCTCCTTGCCCGTATATGTGAGGGCTTCGCTATCGGAAAGCTCTACCGAAAACTTCGACGTATCGGTGAAATACCGATAAAGATGAATCGTATAATTTACCGTCGTGGTCCCCGTAAACAGCCCTTGGCCATTAATAGTAAGCGTTGCCTGACCGCCGTCAGTATTGTCGTATTCCACTGCACCTATCGTATAATCGGTGTTCTCCGTCAGAATCGTATCACCGTATTTTACGACAAGATTTTCGGGCAGGAAGGAATCGGCATTCGGCTCGTAATAATCGTACGCTTCGGCAGCCGCCGTCACGTTTGACATGTTAACGGGCTCAGCCAGAACGACATATGTTACCTCAAACGTACCCGTATAATTGCCTGCGCCCGTCAGGATCGCCGTCTTGTTGCCCGCCGTTGTAACATCGCCGAATTCGATCGTGTAGTCGACGTCCTTCACGAGCGTCGTAGAACCCAGTTCGACTTTCTCCGTCGGCGTACCGTTTACGAGAATGGTAGGGATTTCTACCGACAATCCGTCGGAGATATCTTTGCGTACAACGGTAAACGTAATATCCTTGCTTCCGTACAGCATACCTTTGCCCGTTACGGTGATCGTCTTTTCGCCGAGCGCATCGGTGCTGCCGCCCGAAATCTCATAGTAATCGATACTCACGGCTTCCCCGTTGTATATCACGGAAACAGACACGCTTTCCCCGAATTCTACCGTATCGGGTACGATGATCTCGACATCGTCCAGCGAAATGAGCCCGCTGCTGAACGTACGAACGATTTTGCCGATATAGCTGCCTATACCCTCGACAGTATAAGTCCCCCCTCCTGCGGTAAGAGATACCGTAAGCGTATAATCCACATTTTCGATAAGCGGCACATCGTTGACCGTTACCGTCACTTCAAGCGCATCACTCGGTTTCAGCACGCCGTCACGGATATTGTCGGTAACAGCGGAAGCGTAAATTGCCGTGCGGTCGAGCATAGCCGATTCTTTCGTTAGTCCGAGGACGGTAACGTAATACAGACCGTTGTCGCCGCTTACAGATGTTGCCGTATCGTATCCGTCGGGGGCAAGAACGCGCACATCGTCATCGTCATGCACATAAAACGCAAACGACAGCCGCAAATCTTCCGGATTCGCCGAACCGGTTTTCGCTGCGAGATAAGCATTCTCTATAAACGCCTCGATGACGACGTCGTAGTAATCACCGTTTTGGATCACGGTAAACGTATAGTCGATTTGCGGAATCCAAGACGTTGCAAACGTTGCGCCAGCGGGCGTAATGAGCGCAAGCAATTCATTGGCACCGGAAGCAGTGATATAGCGAATCTCCAAAGCGGAGTTGGTTTTGCCGGAAGTGACATCGACGCCTGACCAACCGTTCGTTACCGCATTGCCGGAAATAAAGTTTTTGATGCGGGCAGTCGTTATCGTGTACAGCCCGTCTTCACGCATGACGGCTTTTGTTTCGGCATAACGTTCGCCGTCAGCCGCTGTCGCCTTAAACGCCGTGCCTTCGTATGCTGCCCAGTCAGAGTCGTCGCCGTCGATGTACATCGAAGCGGGTGCGTTGCGCGTTCGGTGCAGTCCGTTTTCATCTACGATAAAGTTTCCCTGCGCCTGACCCAGCGAGTGCTGCGCTACCAGCCATTCTGCTCTTTCGCCCCAGCCAGAAACATAAATCGTTTCGTCTATTGATTCCCAGGCAAAGCCCACGCGCAGAACATAGCCGTCCGCCAGCGTGCCGGTCGTCCGATCGAACACAGGAGCGCCGGTACTGTCTTTCAGATCCGAAAAATCTCCCATCTGTGAGAACGGAACAAACCCTTCGATGACCGTAGTGTATAACCCGTTAGCGTCCCGACTATCGCTGCGCCGCATGTGCTGCGCGCAGTATGCTCCGTCGCTGCAACCTATGGCCAAAAAATTGGGAGTCCACCCTAACTTGCCGTTATCCCCGTTGCCGGCATACTGAGTATCGGTGATAGAGAACTGCAATCTAAGACCGGTAACCGCATTAAAATCAGAGCCGCCGGTTACCCATTCATTGGCGTGACGGATCTCGGCATAAAAATATAAACCGTCGCTGCCCTTGACCGCTTTTACTGCAAAGCCTTTGTTTGCGTCGTCGTCCGCCCCATACGAGGAGATCGTCGCCCCGCGGTAATCAGCCCAATCGGAGGCATCGCCGTCGATCGTCTTGTCTTTTCCCTGCGCGCCGACGCCGATACCGTTTTCGGTTACATACAGCCGTTGCCCCGCATCCCACGGGCTAGCTTTGAACGGAAAGATTAAATACGGCTGACTGGCAACATGCGCGTCCGTCGCCGTAGCAGCTTTCGTAACTTCGTTAGTAGCCGGATCGAACTCGCCGTTTTCCAACCTGTTGCCCGTACCGTTGCGGAACGCTATCCCCACGCGTAGTACGTCTTGCGTCGTATCGATATCGTCGCCGGATGTAGCGCTCGCGCCGAACGACAGCGCAAAATCGGGAATGAAATATTCCGCTGTTATCAATTTGTACGCCTTGCCGCCAATCTGCGTATCTACGGCTTTCATGATGCCTTCGGTATAATCGGCTTTCCAACCGGCACCGTCGAGCGCGTAGGAAACGCCGCCGCCCTGCTTATTGGTGACAACAACTTCTATATTGGTATTCAGCCACCAACCGGCGTTATCAGTCATAAACAAATTCTGAACAGCCTCGGCATACACGTACAGACCGTCGCTGCCGCGCGTCATCTTGTATTCAAGATACCTCGGATCGTTCTCCTGCGTATAATATACCCGCTTCACCTCGCCCGTATAGTCTGCCCAGTCAGCATCGTTGCCGTCAATCGTTTTGTCCTGCGGGTCGGCGGCATAAAGACCGCTTTCGGTGAATTTCAGCCATGTGTCGGCTTCGCCCCACTTGGCGGTACCCTGCGGATTCCATTCCCACGTGAACTGTGATTCTTCCGTCGCGTTCTGATGCCGGACACCGGCAAACGCCACATTCAGATATTCCGGTTTTCCGTCAAGTTTGATCATATTCCACGGGATGAACACTTCCATAACGTACCCGTCGGCAGTACCGTTACCGTGCTCGTCGAAGTCAGCGTTGACGTAACTCGTCGCCCAGCCGATACCTTCCAACGGATACCGATTATAACCGCCCCTGTATCGACGGTTAAGCAGACTGGTCCCGTCCACAGCCAAAACAAATTCATAAGCGCCGTTGCCTTCATCTATTTTTACCTGTCCGGGCGCAGCCACGTAGAAAGACAGTCCGGTCTTTTGGTGTGCAGCCAACTCGGGTACACGGTAGACATTAATCACGTCGTCGTCCATTTCTGCCATGAAGTAGACGCCTTTGTCGGTAAAATGCGACGTTACGCGCAACTCGCACGGATTAAGCTGACCATGCATTATCTCGACGTTGCCGAGCGAACCGTCGCTGAAATTGCCAACATACCAGTTGTGTTCAGTCTGCCAAAAAGCCTCATCGGCTTTGCCGTCCAGCACTACGCCTTCGTCCACATCGTATACCGTCTCCTTATCGGGAGGATTGGTAAATACATATTCCCCGAAGATATCATCGTCCATTATCACAACGCCGCACGCAGTCAAAATCGAAGCGGCCAACGCCAAGATGATTATTATAACGACATATAAATTTTTTCTCATGACAGATTCCTCCTTTTACTTTCCGAGCACGTAGATCTCAGAAACCGCGATCGGACTGTCATGCTTAAAGGTAATACGGATCTCCTTGACAGGTAACTCGGCGAACTCGGCGATCGCCGCACCGCCCGGCCGCATAAATTCAAAGCCCTCGTCCTCATCATTGATATACCGTTCGGTATCGAACCGGAGGTTTTCGATAATCGCGGTGATTTCCTTCTCCTCCCCGTTCACTTCCTTTTTGACATCGAATTCGACTCTATCGATCTCTTCCCAATGCGTCAAATAATCGTACGAATTATACACCATAAGCGCGCGCACCGTGCGGTAATCATCGAATGTAAGCGTGATCGTCGTTTCTTTTTGAGTCCCGCTCTCAAACTCTTTAAGCCAGTTATCCCAAGAAAATATACGAATCAAGCCGTCATTGAGATATTGTGCGCCGCTGCCGTCGGCTATGTTGGACGCTGTTATCTCCGCTTCCGTTGCTATGTTTTCGTACTCCATGTCGGGACCGCACTTAGGCTGTACCGAATAAGTAGGCCCGTTGCAATGCATGATGTCAAGCCCTTCGGCGTTTTTCGTCCATACGATCGGATCAAAACAGCTGCCGCGCGTACCTTCTCCTCCTACGCGATCATAATGCGAATGGTAAATGATATACGTGTTCCCGTTATATTCGCACAAACTATGATGCCCCGGGCCACCAATATGATCCCAATGGATCTCCGAGCCGAGTATTTTGCCCCCTTCTTCCAGCGTCAGCTTTCTGAACGGTCCGAGCGGAGAATCTGCAACCGCCTGGATAACCGCATACTGCTTGGACGTATAATTGTTGATCGAAAGCGTCATATAATACTTGCCGTTGCGGTAAGTCATCCACGGCCCCTCATTTACGCTGCGTTCCGATAAATCCGTTGAACGGTTAGAGTCGGACAGATCGTTGGCGGTGTAATACCCTACGCGCGTAAGCCGAGTCATCGTCTCCCATTTCGGATCGCTTGTCCAACCGCCCGACAGTTCCACGCCAATAATGTAGCTTGTACTCGCAGCGTACGCCGCCGCATACAGATACTTTTTTCCCGTATTCGGATCGACAAACGGATGCACGTCGATCAGCGTCATGGAGTCTATCTCATCTTCGCCAATCTGACCGCCTGTTTCTTGTGCGTAAGCCATCTGCTGTTCATTACCGTTGACGAGATCCTGCCAATATTCCGACTGATGTGTCATAAGCCACGGGTAAACATCTTCGGCAGACAAAAACGGATCGCCCAACCCGATCGTACGAGCGTTCGGATCATAACCCTCTGTTCCCGGAATGTTGGTATACTGCACAAACGGCCCGGTCGGGCTGTCGGACGTAGCAACATACAGACCGTAAGCAAAATCGTCTTTCATTGCTTTGACATCTGCTGCACGGGCGCAGATCGCCGCAAAAAGCAAAACAGAATAGTTGGCTGAAACCGCGCTGTTGCTGGTGTCGAGTTCGCCATTGTCAAAGAACAGCTCGTCATTCAGCGCCTCAATGTCGTCCAATGCCTCTTCCAGCCTAGACGCAGAGTATGTTTTTCCGTCGGAAGCCGGAACGCCCGGGGTGACACTTTCCAAAAACGCTTTCTCCTCCTGTACGATATCCCATAGATATTCGTTGGCGGCGACCGTCGTCTTCCCGGAAATTTCGCTCTCCACCTCGGCGGCAACCTCGTGCCAGTATTCTTTGTCTTCTTGACTGTAAAATACGGTACAATATTTGTTGTACTGATCAGAGTTGTTCGACGCACTGCCGAATAAAATATATTTGTCAGACTCCTCGTCGTAGAATACCTCGGGCGCCCACAACCTACCGTTCATCCATGAACCCTGTCCTGTCTCCTCATCGTAGGCCGGTTCGAACACGGGGCAGACGTATTCCCACGTTTTCATGTCACGACTTCTATAACATACCACGCCAAACCCGCCGTACAGACTTGAAGTGGGATACATATAGAACCAGCCGTAATTTTCCGTATCGGTTTCGTCATCTATGTAAATACATGTCGGATCTGCGCATGCGGCAGGCATATCGTTTATGTAGAACAAATTTTCGTTAAATCCTTTCTCGCTGTCCGTCTCATCGTAATAGGATAATCTGTACACTTCCTGCTTAGCACAGCCGACAAACGAAAAACCCAGAATCGCCGCAATCGCCAGACTGAGCATTTTAACGAGCCAACTTTTTTTACCTTTCATTTTCTCCTCCTGATCTAATATACTAAACTTATACTAAACTGCATTTATCGGTGCGACCTCAGCCTTTGAGCCCGCTGCTCATGGATATACCTTTCAAAATGTAATTCTGGGCAAACAAATAGATAATCAGCATTGGCATCATTGCCACAAACGACGCAGCCATCTGCCGCGGCACATCGAACCGATACATTCCTATCATATTCCGAAGCGCAAGCTGCAACGTGTACATATCTTCATCTATGATGTACAGCAACGGGCCCATGTAATCGTTGTACGTACCCAAAAAACAAAGCACCAATTGCGTGAAGATCGCCGGCATTGACAGCGGTATAATGATAACGACAAATGTTCCGAAATCACCCGCACCGTCTATTTTGGCAGCATCGATGAGTTCGTTGGGGACTCCCTTCATGTACTGACGCAGAAAAAACACCACGCCTATCCCGCCGAACATACCGGGGATCATGAGCGGCAAGGCTGTTCCCGTCCAACCGATCGTATCGTACATCAAACGAGTAGCCGTCATGGTAACGCAACCGGGCAACATCATGGTAAGTAACAGAAACTGAAACATCATATTCCGCCCCCGCCATCTCATTTTTTCAAATCCGTACGCCGACATAGTTGAAACAAACAAACCAACAAACAGCGGCAACAGTCCGTACTTCAACGTATTGCCAAAGCCGCGCAACAAAGAACCGTCCTCAAATACACGTTTAAATGCCAACCATGTTACACCGCGTTTCGGCCACCAAGTAAATTCAATGGCGCTCGCCTCCTGCACTGTTTTGATACCTGACACAAATACGATCCAGAACGGTACGATAATGTACAAACTGAGCAAGATCAACAAAAAATATGTAACGATCGGAAAACGCTTCAACTTTTTTTGTTTTGAAACGAATCGCCTTCCTTCTGAAACCGTGCCATGTTTCGTCATAATCGCCCCCTCCTTTATGATTCGTCGTGAACCCAGTACTTGCTAAGCCAAAAATTAACGCGTGTAAAACATACGATAAGCAACGTCAGCACCCATGCCGCCGCGCTCGCCACCCCAAGCCCGTACGTAAACGTATCGTTAAATCCCATCCAGTAGATAAGGTACACCGCCGACAACGATGCGGAATACCCGTTTGAATCGATAGGTGTCCTGCCATTATTGGTGATAACCTGCATCTGTCCCATGCATTGCAAGCCACCGATCGTATTCATGACAACGACATAAAAAATAGTCGGTGAAATCGCCGGAAGGATAACGTGAAAAAGGATTTTTGCCTTACCCGCGCCGTCAAGCTCTGCGGCTTCAATCAAAGACTGATTCACGTTTTCCAGTGCCGCCTGAAAAAGCAAACTGCCGGCGCCGGCGCTCCATGTCGTCGTTAAAATTATGATCGGCATAAACCAGTCCGGATCGTTGAAAAAGTCGATTGGATTTCCGCCGAACATCTGGATCCAGGAGTTGACTACACCATATGTAGGATCAAATACAAACTTCCACATCATCGATACTGCAACTATCGAACAAACATTCGGAATGAAAAAAATCGTCCGAAAAAGCTTTGTACCCTTAACGTGCCGAGTCAGCAACAACGCAATGCCCAAACTCAAAACTAGATTGAGCGGCACACTGATACAGAAATACAATGTCTGCCTGACTGCATGCCAAAACTCATAACGCCGCACTCCGTCCACCTCTTCTCCGAACAGCACCCATTTGTAGTTATCAAAACCGACAAATTCATACTCCGCCAAGTTGAAAGAATGGAGCTCTCCGAAGCTTAAAATAAGTGAAATCACGAACGGAACGCCGCTGAAAAAAAGAAATCCCACAAAAGGCCAACATGAAAACAACCAACCACGTAAATCCTGTTTCAATCTTTTTCGTCTCTGGTCAACTGGTTTTTTACGTTTGTATGACAAGCTTGCATCGGTCAAGTCTTCTATCATATTTTTACCTCAAAATAAACATCTTTGCTGTTCAGGACGAAACTTATGACGCGAAATAATTTTTTACTTTTCCGAGCTCGCCCTCATAGTTGCCATATTTTTCCACCTCGTTATTTGCATCTCTAACATACCGATCGAAAAACTCGTCATAGCTGAGCTTACCGTTACGGACATCGCCGTTCAGCGGCCCCGCCCATACATCGATCCAATCTTTATTGACCATATACCACCAATCTCCCGGAGTCTCGTAGTCGGCGGCATTTACAAATGCATCAAGATTGCGTTTATTTTCAGGATCCAAGCTGTTATAGAAAGCGTCCACTTCAGTAGCCTGGTTAGGAACAAATCCATATGATGCTCGTATTGCTTGTGCTTCGGCACTCACCATCCAACGGACAAACTTCCATGCAGCATCTTTATTTTCGCTGCCCTCCCGGATAGCCAGCGCAGTCGCATCTGAGTGTCTGGCAAGCTTGCCTTGCCGTATGACATCGTCGCACTGCGGATCAGAGGGATCGCTGTACTCCTTGAATACGGGCAACGGCGCACATGCCCATTCAAACTCATCGCCTACATACTCGTTTACAATGGGAATGGTCAAAGCGCGCTCGACGATCATGCCGACGTTGCCGCCCGTAAAGTAAATAATAGAACTCGTTGTAGTGAATGATGTCGGCGGAGCACTGATATTAAGGTCTCTGCCTTCGACACCCGACAGCTTGCAAAAGCGGACAAACGCTTCCCTGATAGACGGAAGTTCCGTGAGCGTTCCGTCCTCAGCGGCCTGCACAACCTCCGAACGAATACCAACCGTGGCTTCGTCCGTTACCTCGCGAAGCGTTGTGCCGTTTTTCGTGTAACCGCCTTTATCATCTGAACGGATCACATCGCCGACCGCGCAATCCATCTTATCCAAAAATTCAAGCGTTTCCCCCGCTTGATACACTGTGCCGGTGATCTCTCCGGTGTAAGTTTTTCCTTCGTTTACGATATAATTTGCAGAGCTATCCGCATGCCCGTATGCCCATGAACCGTTACCCGACATATCCACCACGCAGTCTCCGCCGACCGCCCAGCCGTAATTGAACCACCATTCGGTAAAATACCCATAGTTGGTGATCGAATCGTCATTATAGCGCGTTCCGGTCATCAGATGTCCGAGGTCTTCGACTTCGTCCCAGTTCATAGCTATCTGGTCATTGAAAACAAGTACCGTTCCGCTTGCGGGTTTCACCCACGTTTCACCGCTTTGATATACATTATTGTCGTTGCGGAAATAACCCTTTGCCGGCACATCGATACCGTTCAGAGCAGCAATGTCCGACTTTTTCTGCCCGTATTTGTCGGCTATTTCACCTTTGTTCCATGCCTCCAACTGATCTTCCGCAACTGAAATAATCGTTACTCCCACAGCTCTCATGGCATCTTTGTTATAAATCAACGCCGTAGGCGAATTATCTACCGGCAGTCCGTACAAATCCTCGGTATCTCCCGAAATGTTCAGTACAGGATCGTAGCGGAAACGCGAAACGGCCTTCTCCCAAATGCCGTCGAGGTCGAGCGTTCCATCTGCAACCGACGCATCTACATACGGTTGCAAATCCGCCAAAAAACCTTGATTTGCCCATTTTTTGAAGTAACGATCCCACGCGAAAAATACATCTGGCCCGTAGCGGGATACAGATGCCTGTTCGAGCGCCGTTACATACCCCGTGTCATCACGGTGAGTATATTTGACTTCTATCCCATCTGTTTTTCCCTGACCCGCATTGTACGCATCGACCATGGCGTCCATAGCGTCCTTAACCGTTTGATCACCATAACCCCAAAACCGCAGATTAGTCGTTCCTCCGACTCCGCCCCCAGGCCCGCCGCACCCGCTCAGCGGTACGGCTATCAAAAATACCGCAAGCAACACACATAAAATCTTCTTTTTCATTTTTGCACATTTACCTCCCTGAAATTTTATATATTGTCAACGAGAGAACACACACGACTGATCCCTCGACCTTCTTTTATCTTTATGAACCATTGAGTTTACAGAGTCAGTTCATTTAAATCGCCCGACTCCGCCTGATATTTTAGATACCTATTTCCGCTGCATATGAATTTACTTTCATTTAAAAGTTCACCCCCCATTTACACAGGCTACACGTGCAGAGGCAAACTTCTCCACAACCAAATCTCTCGCCGCCTCAAATGCGCCTATGAAAGTGCCGTTTTTATCCAATTCGGATAATACTATCCGCGTATTATATTTGTTTTTCCGTACCGTTTCTGTAATGATATTTGCATATTCCATACCGAATTGCAACATCGCGCCTGAAAGGATAACCAAATCAAAGTCCATAAACTCTATCGCATTTTTTATCAATAGACCGGCACAGTGTGCCGCATCAAAAACGCGTTTCCGTACAACCTCGTCTCCGTTTTTAAATGCACGGACAATGTCGGCAAACGTGAACCCGTCTGGAAGAAGCGTGAGTTTCCCTTCCTCTACATCTTTTTTGAGAACTTTGATCAAACCATCGCAATCCAGACAGTCTTCGACCCGTAAAGGAGATGAAGTATGTATAAGCGAGTTCTGACCGATCTCACCCGCAATGCCTTGCGCGCCAAGATAGGGCTTATCGTTAATCAGCATGGCGCACGCAACACCGCTGCCGATCTGCATAAAGCAACACGCCATTTCTCTGCCCGTAATCGTTCCGGTCTGTCTTTCGGCCAATATGGCAAATTGCAGGTCGTTCCGCAAAATAATTTCCGTCTTGAAACGGTTTTTGTAATATTCGTAAATGTTTATGGTACAATTTGCAAATATACCTGACAATATTTTCCCATGCGTAACAGGATCCACTCGGCCGAGATAGGCTATCGCAATAGCGGCAAGCGCGCCTCCTCCTTTATGCCTGTTCAGCATCTCCTCAACTCTGTCCGCAAGACTGCATACATCTTTATCAGAAACGCTGCCGTTGATCACAAACGAGAAAGAATCGATCACTGTTCCGGCAAAGTCAAACAGCGACACGCGGTTTGCCGCATAGTTCACCACCACGATTTTGCAATATGCCGGGTTTACACTATATATAACAGGCGGCCTGCCCTGCTTTGCCTCGGTTTCCGTTACCGGAACAGGCGCAATAATACCGCCGGCAGCTATATCATCTACCAGTTTTTTCGCCCCCCCGCTCGAAAGCCTGAGCGTTTGCCCGATGCCGAAGGTGGAATTCGGCTGTTTACGAAGCAAACTCAAAATTAGCCGAATATTT
>ERZ1643247.424-NODE-424-length-51427-cov-24.312388_pt1 | contig 51427 bp, 53 predicted proteins | sample MGYA00579264_ERZ1643247 | MGnify/ENA primary metagenome ERZ1643247 (study PRJEB29033, sample SAMEA4952262) | chicken gut metagenome | biome: Broiler Chicken; feature: Gastrointestinal Tract; material: Caecum | place: Ireland | collected 2018 | study: Broiler... | reverse complement strand
AAATATTTTGTGAGAAGTGAGATTTAAAAATTATTAATAATAACAAAAAAAATGGAAATATTAAAGTTAAAAATTTTAAAATTAATAAAAAACGCTGTCCTACACATAAATAAGTCAACCACAAAAAAGTTAGTTATTTTTCAAGTTTCATATAAATATCGTCTACAGATTGATTATCTATCATCGCGACATTATTTACAACTTTATACTCTTTAAATCCCAATTTTTTATAACAATGAATAGCTCTTGCATTATGTGCATAAACAATTAAATCAAGCTCTCTTAATTTCAAAACATTAAAACTATAATCAATGATTGTCTTTAATGCTTCCGTACCATAGTGTTTTCCTTGAAAACTTTCAGTTATAACTATTCCAATTTCTGCACTTTTATTATTGACATCCATAAGTTCAATATTGCCAATAAAATTTTGGCTTTTTCTTTCAATCATAGAAAATATTAAAGAATTCTTTTCAAGATTTTCCTTGACCCAATTTAGTTCATCTTCATAAGTATAAGTCTTAACTTTTGGTGATAACAACTTCATTATATTTCTGTTGTTTATCATTTCTAAATAATCTGGAATGAGAAGTTCCGATAAACTAACATAATCTATATTTTCCGATTGAAAGCATACATTAAGTTGGTTTATTTTTACCATACTTTCTCCTTCCTTTATAATTTTATTCATGATAAGTCATGTTTTATATTAACCACTATATTTTTTATCTAAGTTTTTTATTTTTTAGTAAGAAAACTTTAATTCTGCTATTTCCAAAATTGATTAACTAAGTCAACCATTTTTTCTTATTTCTTTGAATTTATAAGTTTCAATTTCATTGGCTTATAAAGTTTGTCGAGGTTATATTTTTCACGCACTTTTGGCAAAAATATGTGAAGAGTGAGTTTCTCAAAATCGAACACAATCCACTCACCTTTGGTGTAGCCTTCAATCTTTTCAGAGTAGTCATACTTTTCTTTAAGGAGGTCAGAAACCGCCTTACTTGTTTGCGCGCTCATGGAAGAGGCAATCACAACATATCTATCCTCGTTCGATAAATTATAAACTGAAATGTTTTTCAATTTATTATCTTCCAATGTTTTAACAAATTCGTTTAAATCTATCATAAGAAAATTTTATCAACTTTTTTCTAAATTGTCAAGGAAAAATGGTTAAACAACCGCTAATTTGTCAAAAATTTTCACATGAGAAAAATTAATTTTATCTTTCAAGAGGTTTTGAAGTTTCTTTTAATCTTCCTTTTGATGTTTGTTTGGATAAGATATTTTTTAAGAAGTCTGTGGTTGGCGATTTTGGTTTCGACTCTTGTTTCCGCTGTTGTTTACGCAGTTTTATACTTCATTTTCCGCAAAAAAAAGAATAAAGAAGGCTTGAAAATCAGGGAAAAAGAGGATGCCGAAAATATGTTTTTATCGCTTGCGTGCAACGAAAAAAGAATGAATTTTTTTGCAGAACTAGCCTTAAAAAAACATAAGGATGTGAGAAGATTTAGTAAATACATTTTAATCACGCACGAAAACAAAACAAAAACCCTCCTATATCCGAAAATGGACTTTGAAAGTTTAACCATTCAAAAGTTTTTGGAAATATATAATGCCGTAAAAGGAAAGGCAGAGAAAGTTGTTATTCTTTGCCATTCTTTCGACAAAGATGTGAAAGCGTTTGCCAATAATTTTGATATATACTTTCTCATTCTCGACCGCTTTGACACCTATCAAAATCTATATAAATTCTATAACTTTTTTCCAGAGGTAAAAGAGAGATATAAAAAAGACAAAATGCTATCGTTTAAAGATTTTGTGGCGTATTCGTTTAATAAAAAAAGAGCGAAAGGCTATCTCCTCTCCGCTTTTTTATTAGTGCTTTCCGCGCTTTTTGTGCGCACCACAATTTACTACTGCATTTCTGCCACCATTCTCATCATCTTTGCCATAATTTCAAGATACAATAACATCTTTAATTTTAAAGACAATGGCGAACTTTTGTAATTTAATTTTAAATAAAAATAGACCAAAAATCTCAAATTATGGTAATTCAATATGTTTAAAGTTTTTGCGAGTTGATTTTTTATATAAAATAATTATCGCACCAATAACTTGAACCACATCAGAATTTGTGGCACTCGACAAACTGATTGCCACTTCTTTTGCCGTTAAATCGCAATTTTTAAGCACTTTAATTTTCACAATTTCGCGTGCTTCCAAAAGAAGATTAACCGAAGTTATCAAGTTCTCCGACAAACCCTCTTTTCCAACTTGAACCACTGGGTCAAGCGCATTGCCAAGCCCTCTTAAATATGCTCTTTGTTTTGTTGTTATCATATACTCCTCCATATATGGTGTAGTATGCATTGCATATCACACCATATTTTGTGTTTTATTCTTCATAAATAAACGACAAATCTTTGATTATCACAGTGTCGCCATTTTTCATGCCTCTTTCTTTTAACATATCAATAACACCCATTTCTTTCAATCTTGTTTGGAAATATGCAAAAGATTTTGGGTCGGAAATAACAACACCTCGAACAAAACTTTCAATTCTTCCGCCATAAACTTCGAAAGAACCGTCATCATTTCGTTTAATTTCAATGGAGGAAACATCCTTTTTGTCGAAGTCAAATTCTTCCACTTGAAGAGGCGCTGTTTTTGGAATTTTTTTCAAGTTTTCAAGTATCTTCTTTTTAAGTTCCTCTACCCCTTGGAAAGTGAAGGAAGAAAGGCAGATATAGTCTTTAATTTTAAACTTTTTCACAAACTTTTCAATCTTCTTATTTCTCTCTTCTTCACTAATTAAGTCGCATTTTGAAAAGACGATAATTTGCTTTAAAGTGGTCAATTTTTTACTGTATTTTTCAAGTTCCTTATTGATAATTTCATAGTCGCTTTCAATGCTTCTGCCTTCACTTTCTGAAATGTCGATAAGATGAACGATGAGGCGAACACGCTCGATATGCTTCAAAAAGTAATGCCCAAGCCCAAGCCCTTCGCTTGCGCCTTCAATAAGCCCAGGAATGTCTGCAACCACAAAACTTTCGCCCAAAACTTCGCAAACGCCAAGATTTGGATATATGGTTGTGAAAGGATAGTTGGCGATTTTTGGATTGGCATTTGAAATGACCGAAAGTAAGGTGCTTTTGCCAACATTTGGAAAACCAACAAGCCCAACATCTGCAATTGTTTTAAGTTCCAAAATAACCTCTTTGCCTTGCACCACTTCGCCAAGTTGTGAGTAGGCTGGCGCTTGCTTAATAGAGGATTTATAATAGTTATTTCCATGCCCGCCAACACCCCCGCGAAGAGCCACAAACTCGGCTCCGTTTTCGCTTAAATCGGCAATGATTTTGTCTGTTTTAGGGTTTATCAAAACCGTTCCTGTTGGCACCAAAATGATTTCGTCCTTACCACTTTTTCCAGTCTGGTTTTTCTTTGCTCCATCTGCACCATTTTCTGCCACAAACTTCTTTTTAAAGCGGAAAGAATAAAGCGTGTTCATCTCGTCGGTCGCCTTAAAAATTATGCTACCACCTCTTCCGCCGTCGCCACCGTCTGGGCCACCATTAGCAGTTTGAGCATTGCGCAAAAAAGAGACGGCACCTTTGCCACCATTCCCTGCTTTAACAAAAATTTTCACTCTATCAAGAAACATATTCCCTCGCTTTTATTATGTGTTTTCTTTCGTTTTTTAGTTATCTTGTTCTTATTTTTATAAACATCTTTTATTGCTCTTTTAATAGCATAAATTAACAAAATTTTTTTGTCATCTATTGCGACTTTTTCTTTTCCTTGCAGAAAGAGAAAAACGGGCAATCTTTGCAATCTGGCTTAATTGCTTTACATTTATATCGCCCAAAAAGCACAAGTTGAAAGTGAAGTTTCGACCACCTATCTTTTGGAAACTTTTTCTTTAAAGCTTCCTCGCACTTGTGTGGATCGTCAGTTTTCACAATTCCTAAACGATTAGACAGCCTTAACACATGAGTGTCAACAGCAATCGCGTCTCCGCCAAAAGCCTCTGAAATCATGACATTTGCCGTTTTTCTGCCCACGCCTGCAAGTGAGCATAAGTCGTCGAAATTGGATGGCACCTCGCCATTGAAGCGTTCCAAAATGTCCTTGCTTGCTTTTTTAATGGAAAGCGCCTTGTTGTGATAAAACCCACATGAGTGGATAAGTTTTTCCAGCATTTCCAAAGGCATTTCGGCAAAATCTTTTGGTGTGTTATATTTTCTGAAAAGTTCCTCTGTCACCATGTTGACGCGTTTATCTGTGCATTGTGCAGATAAAATCACCGCCACCAAAAGTTCAAATGGCGAATTAAATTTAAGTTCGCAATTAGGATTTGGAAACATTTTATCAAGTTCATTTAAAATAATTTCGCTATTTTTCATACATACTCACCAAAATCTTTAAAAAATCACGATAAGAATAACATATTCGTCAAATTTTGTCAAATAAAGTGTTTTCATATTATCAAATTCATTTGCTTAAATTATGAAAAAGTGTTAATATAATCAAGGTCGGCAAATAAATATATATTAATAGTAAGTTTCAAATATTTGCTGATTTTTTAAGGAGAAAATTATGATTAAAATTATGGTAGATAGTGCGTCATACATCGAAAAAGATTATGCATTAAAACACGACATCACAATCGTGCCTCTTAAAGTGTTATATAAAGGCACAGAATTTGAAGAGGGCTCGCCGGGAGAATTTGACGAGTTTTTTGAGGATTTCACAAAAACAAAGATATTTCCAAAAACAAGCCAACCATCAGTCGAAAGGTTCACAGAAGAATTTAATAAAGCAATCGACAATGGCAATGAGGTTTTGCTTTTCACAATAAGTTCCGCTCTTTCTGGAACATACAATTCCGCTTGCCTTGCCCGTGAAAATTGCAAAAACAAAGATATGGTGACCGTCTATGACAGCGACGGCAACTGTCAAACCTATGCTGGATACGCTATGGACGCCGTGGAAATGCGCGACCAAGGAAAAAACGTGAAAGAAATTTTAGAGCACATTGAAAAAATTAAACATAACAGTCAAGTGTCGTTTGCTCCAGACAGTTTGGAATACCTTAAAAAAGGTGGAAGAATTGGCAAAGTGACTGCCACCCTTGGCACAATTTTGCAGTTAAAACCAATTTTAACTTTTAAAGAGGGAACTTTGGTGTGCGAGAAAAAATGCCTTGGAATGCAAAAAGCAATAGGCGACCTTATCTCTCTTATTCCAAATAGAATTAAGCGCCTTTTTGTTTTGCATATTGCCAACACAAAGTTCTTTGAAATACTGAAAAAGAAAGTGGATGAATTTTTAGCCAAAACCAAAGAAAAAATTGAAGTGATTGTCAGCGAAGTTGGTCCTGTTGTTGCCTCCCATGTTGGACCTGCTGTTGGGCTTAGTTGGACGGCGCTTGAGTAATAGATAAAACTTTTAAACCAAATTAAAACTTAAAAACAAAGGAGAAGATATGATTAAAAAAACGGTTATCATCACTGGTGCTTCTGGAGATATTGGCAAAGCGATTGCACATAAATTTGCTGAAAACAATTTTAACCTCGCCCTTATCTCTAACAAAAACAATGTGGAATATGACGATGAGTTAAAAGAGAAATTTGATGTTGAAATTAAAAACTATAAGTTTGATGTTTCAGATTTTGCGCAAGTGGAAAATGTTTTCAACAAAATTTTTTCCGATTTCAAAAGCGTGGATGTGCTTGTTTGCAATGCTGGCATAAGTGAAAAACGCAAACTTATTATGGATGTGTTAAACGCCGAAATCGACGAAATTGTGGATGTTAATTTAAAAGGCTCGATTGTTTGCTCTCGAGAGTTTGTTAAACATATCATGGGTAAGCCTGGAAAGATAATCCTCATAAGTTCGTTTGTGGCAAACTATGGTTGCGCCTGTGAAAGCGTCTATTCTGCAAGCAAAAGTGGGCTCATCGGTTTTGCTAAATCACTTGCAAATGAACTTGGAAATTTTGAAATCACTGTAAACACGGTTTGCCCTGGCTTTATCGACACCAAAATGAACAACAACCTTTCCACCGCTGAAAAGGAAGATATTGAAAGCATGACACCTCTTCAAAGACTAGGCACTGTGGAAGATGTGGCAAACGCCGTGTTTTTCCTTGCAAGCGAAAGTGGAGATTTCATCACAGGTCAATCAATAAATGTGGATGGTGGCTACATTCCTCTTTAATTAAAATTTTGCATAACACACAACATATTGAAATAAAAAATGCATAATACACCATATAAAGCGTATTATGCATTTTTTTGTTTTGAATTTTCCAAAAAATTTTGAATAAAATTAAATATATTCCACTTTTTTTAAATATAGCCCATTTGGCGCCATGGTCTTGCCAACCAAACTTCTGTCGCCTTCCTTAAACGCCTTTAAAATGTTTTCTTCGCCTATTTTTTCAATTTCAAGAAGTGTGCCAACAATGATGCGAACCATGTTATACAAAAAGCCGTTTCCTGTTATTTCAAAAATAATCTTGCTTCCTCTTTCTGTGATTTTTAGGCCATAAATTTCCCTTTCAAAATCTTTTACTGTTGCGCCTGACGCACAAAATGCCTTAAAGTTGTGTTTCCCTAAAAATAATTCGCTTGCCTTTTTCATTCTTTCCACATCCACCTTATGTGGATAGTATGTCACAAGGTCATGTTCTAGAGCCGAGCGCTTTTTTGAAACAACATATCTATATGTCTTTCTTTTTGCATTAAAGCGTGGATGAAAATCGGAAGAGGCAAACTTCACGCTCTTCACGCAAACATCGTCGCTTAAAAGCTTGTTAAGTGCCGTTTTAAAATTTGAAAGAGGAATGTTTTTTTCAATGTTCACTGTTGCCACCTGACCAAGTGCATGAACACCTTTATCCGTTCTTCCACTTCCTTCCACCTTAACTTCATCGCCAGTTAAAATTTTTATTTTTTCTTCAAGTTCCCCTTGCACAGTGCGCTTATTTTTCTGTTTTTGCCAGCCGTGAAAATTTGCGCCGTTATATTCCACAGTCATCAAAATTTTTTTCATAATTTAATTATACAACATTTTGAAAGCTTTGTAAACTTTTCTTTTAATCTTCCTTATTTGTTTGACAAAAATATGTCAAAACATTAAAATTATTTAAAAGGAGTGAGTATGAAAAAGACTATTGACGGCAACACCGCCGTTGCCATGATTGCATATAAATTGTCGGAGGTTATTCCAATCTATCCAATCACGCCTTCTTCGCCTATGGCAGAGTTTTGCGACACAGAACTATCTAAGGGTAAGAAAAACATTTTCGGCGAAATTCCAACTCTTGTTGAAATGCAATCTGAAGGTGGAGCGTCTGGCGCTATTCACGGAAGTTTGTCAACTGGCGCACTTTCCACCACTTTCACATCAAGTCAAGGTTTACTTTTAATGATACCTAACCTATATAAAATTGCTGGCGAACATTTGCCAGGTGTTTTTCATATCGCCGCAAGGACTGTTGCCACTCATGCGCTTTCCATTTTTGGCGACCACAGCGATGTTATGGCAGTAAGGCAAACTGGAGCCATTCTTCTTTGCTCCAACTCGGTTCAAGAAGCACATGACTTTGCGTTAATTGCCCATCTCCTTGCCTTAAAGACCTCTCTTCCAGTGGTTCATTTTTTCGACGGTTTCAGAACCAGCCATGAAATTCAAAAAATCGAAACAATTTCCGACGAGCAAATTCTATCTCTACTTCCAAAAAAGGAAATTGAAGAGTTCAGAAAAAATTGTATGAACTCACTTTCGCCTTATCAAAAAGGCACTTCGCAAAATCCTGATGTGTTCTTCCAAAATCGCGAAGCCTCCCTTCCAAGTTATGAAAAGGTGGAAAAAATTTTAAAGGAAGTGCTTTCTGGTTTTAACAGAGTTGTTGGAAGAAAGTATGCTCCTTTTGAATATGTTGGCGGAAAAAATGCCGAAAACGTGATAATCTCCATGGGCTCGTCTTGCGAATGTATTGAAGAGGTTTTGGAAGATAAAAATTTTAAAAATGTCGGCTTAGTTAAAGTGCATCTATATCGCCCATTTTCTTCCACCTCTCTTTTAAACGCATTGCCAAAGACCACGAAAAAAGTGATAGTTTTAGACCGAACAGAAGAGTATGGCGCAAGAGAACCTCTGTACCTAGATGTTGTGAACGCGCTTAAAAACACCAACATTAAAGTGATTGGTGGAAGATATGGCTTAGGTGGAAAAGATTTCACGCCGAGCATGGTTGTTTCAGTTATTGCGAACTTTAACGAACTTAAAGATAATTTCTCGGTTGGAATTTGTGACGATGTTTCTCACACTTCACTCGCCGAAAAAGAGTATCATCCTAAAACCAAAAACTTTCAAATGAAATTCTTTGGGCTTGGAAGCGACGGCACGGTTTCAGCAAGCAAAAGCACCATAAAAATTCTTGGCGAAGAACTTGACAAATATGTTCAAGGATATTTTGAATACGACAGCAAAAAAAGTGGAAGTTTAACAAAGTCACATATTCGCGTTTCTGACAACAAAATCAAAAGCACCTATCTTGTTAAGGATGCCGACATCATAACAATCAACAACTTTTCCTTTGTGCATAGGTACAACTGCCTTGAAGGGCTGAAAGATAAAGGCATCGTGCTTTTCAACACCATCTTTAACGCTGACGAAGTTGACAAGGTTTTGCCAAATGAATATAAGAAAATTTTGCAAGAAAAAAAGGCAAAAGCATATGTGATTAATGCTCAAAAAATTTCAGAAGAGGCAGGCCTTGGCAACAAAATCAACATCATCATGCAAACTGCACTCTTTAAAGTGGCAAACATCATTCCATTTGATGTGGCATATAAGGAAATTCAAAAGTATGTTTCCATAACCTATGGCAAAAAAGGTAAAAAAGTGGTTGATAAAAACTTGAAAGCCATGGAAATGTGCGTAAACAAAATTGAGGAAGTTAACATCAACAAATTCACTTTCAAAGAAGAAAAGAAAAACGCCAAAAACTTTGACGATAGATTCTATCAAACCATAATGAAAAAAGTGGAAAGGCTTCAAGGTGATGATATTCCAGTTTCTTGTTTTGATAAATCTGGAAAAATTCCACAAGGCACAGCGGACTTTGAAAAACGCGGTTTTGCCTCTCACTTGCCAAAATATATTCCTGCCAACTGCATCCAATGTGGTCAGTGCATAATCGCCTGCCCTCACAACGCCATAAAAACTATTCTTGTGAAAGCGGAAACCATGGAAGAGGTGGAATTTGCCAAAGCCTTTGGAATGAACGGCTACCTTTTCCGTGTTCAAGTGTCGCCTGAGGACTGCACTGGCTGTGGAGTTTGCGCAAATGTCTGCCCAAGCAAAAACAAGGCTCTTGTTATGGAAATGGCAGATAAACTCATGGAAAAAGAAAAGGCAAACTATGCTTTCTGCAAAACGCTTAAAACAGAAAAAAACACCCCATTTTCCACCGATATGCCAAAAGGTTTGCAATTTAGAGATTGCTATTTTGGTTTTTCTGGTGCTTGTGGTGGTTGTGGAGAAACACCATACATCAAACTTGCCACCATGCTTTTTGGCGAAAGAATGTTGATTGCCAACGCCACAGGCTGTTCCAGCATATATGGCGGTTCATATCCTTCCAACCCATATTTTAAAGACGAAAGTGGCAAAGGTCCAGCGTGGGCTAACAGCCTTTTTGAAGATAACGCCGAATTTGGACTTGGCATGAAACTTGGCACACGCTTCACAAATCAAAACCAAAGTGTTTGGATTATCGGTGGCGACGGCTGGGCATATGACATCGGCTATGGCGGGCTTGACCATGTTTTAAACTCTAATGAAAATGTCAACATCTTGGTGCTTGACACGGAAGTTTACTCCAACACTGGCGGACAAGCAAGTAAGTCCACCCCGCGTGGCGCTATGGTTAAATTTGCCAGTGCTGGTAAAAAAACAAAAAAGAAAGATTTAGTCGCACTTGCCATCGCCTCAAAAAATTGCTATGTTGCTGAAGTTTCGCTTGGTGCAAACATGAACCAGTGCATCAAAGCGTTTAAAGAGGCAGAAAGTTTCAATGGCCCAAGCATAATTGTGGCATATTCCCCTTGCGTCAACCACGGTTTTGATATGTCAACCACCATGGAAGAAATGAAAAAGGCAGTGGAGTGTGGCTACTGGTCACTTGTTCGCTACAACCCTCTTGAAGATGTTGTGCATATCGACAGCGTTAGCGATTTTTCTAAATATGAAGAATACCTTGACGGCGAAACAAGATTTTCTGCTATAAAGGAATTAAAAAGGGAAGAAGCGGAAAAAATATTGGAAGAAAGTAAGAATGACGCTATAAATCGCCTAGAAACTTTAAAATCTTTCTCTAAAAAAGACGAAAATTAGACAAATTTCGATTTTTTAGAATTATATTTGACAAAATTAAATAAAAATATTAAAATTAGATAAATTTGAGGTATTTGAAATGGAAGATATTTTTAAGTCTTGGCTTGTTGAAACGCCGATTGCACATCGTGGGCTTCATGATAAGGTAAGTCCAGAAAATTCTCTTTCGGCATTTTCTAAAGCAATTGAAAAAGGATACGCCATTGAACTTGATGTGCAACTATTATCTGACGACACTGTGGTTGTGTTTCATGATGAGTCACTCTCCCGCATGACTGGCAATGACGGCTATATCAAATTCTTGAATAAAGAGGACTTAAAAGTTTTAAAACTCGCTGGCAGTAAGGAGCATATTCCAACCTTTGAAGAGGTTTTGAAACTTGTTGACGGAAGAACGCCACTTTTAATTGAAATCAAAAACCAATTTAAAGTTGGAAAATTGGAACAAAAAGTGATTGATATGTTGAAAAATTATAAGGGCGAATTTGCCATTCAATCTTTTAACCCATTTTCGTTGCAATACTTTAAAAACCACGCCCCAAATTTTCTTAGAGGTCAACTATCTGGTTATTTCAAGGGCGAAAAACTTGCTTGGATAAAGAAATTTTTGCTTAAAAGAATGTCTTTCAACAAAAGCACAAGTGAGCCAAACTTCATTTCTTATGACGCCTCCACCTTGCCAAACAGATTTGTTAGAAAGTTCAAAAAACTACCTCTTCTCGCTTGGACGGTTCGCAGTAAAGAAGAATATCTCAAAGTTATTAAATACTGCGACAACATAATCTTTGAAAACTTCATCCCAGAAATATAAATTCAAATATAAAAATTAGGAAACGATTTGTAAAAAATAAGTAGATAAAAAATGATGACCATAGGTCATCGTTTTATTTTAATTTGCTTACGCTTATGCCGTCGCCGAGATTATAGAGAGTGGTTGTAAAATCTTTATCATTTAAAATAGATGAAATAAATTTTCTTAGGTTCACAACAATAGTGCGATGTTTATGAATAATTGGTCCTTCTTTTTTCACTAAGCCATGAAAATAGATGTTGTCAGCCATAAGAATGCCTCCACTATTTAACAAATTTTTCAAATGTGGAAGATATTTAAAATACTGCCCTTTTGGTCCGTCAAGAAAAATAAAATCAAATTTCTCGCCCTTTTCTTCGAGTTTTAAAATTGCAGAGTATGCGTCCTCATTCAAAACTTGGGCTCGGTTTCCAAACTCTTTCAAATTTTGTTTGGCAAGAACGGCATTTTCTGGAAGTTTTTCCACTGTGATAACACTCCCCTCGCACGCAGACAGCATGACCGACGCCGAATAGCCGATGTATGCGCCAATTTCTAAAATCTTCTTTGGCATTTCTTTTTTAACCAAGTCAAAAAGAAATGCTATGCCCTCATCTTTCAAAATGGGAACATATTTATCCTTTTCAATTCCAAAAAATTCCGATTTTTCCATATTAATTTAGTAAAACAATAGCGATAACCATAGGACGACGCTTTGTGCGCTTATAGATAAAGTTGGAAACATTGCGTCTAACTGTGTTTTTGATAACAGTAGGCTCAGCGCCACGCAAATCTTGCTCTTTAAGCGAAGCGATAATCATATTCTTTGCATCTTGCACAAAAGATTCCGCCTCGTCTTGATAAACCACACCGCGTGTGATGATGAATGGGTCGCCAGAAACATTACCAGAAACATTGTTGATGTTCACCACCACCACGCAGAAACCATCCTCGGAAAGTTGTTTTCTTTCACGAAGCACATTACTGTCCATATCTCCAATGCCGTAGCCGTCGATAAGCCTTTGACCAGCAGTGACAAAACCAACTTTTTTAATGCTGTTTGGCGTTAATTCCACTTGCATACCAAGTGTTGGAAGAATGATGTTTCTCTCTTCCATGCCAAGCGCCATGGCAAGTTGTTTATGCATCCTTAAATGGCGATATTCTCCATGAATTGGCATGAAAAACTTTGGTTTGCAAAGCGAGTGGATAATTTTAATTTCCTCTTGGCAAGCATGGCCTGATGCGTGAACATCGGAAAGTTCGTCATAGATAACATCAGCACCTTTTTGGTAAAGTGCGTTGATAACATTATACACGCCTTTTTCGTTTCCAGGAATTGGAGAAGAGGACATGATAATCAAATCGTTTTCGCCAATTTTAATGCCTTTAAAGTCGTCGCCTGCCATACGAGTTAGTGCGCTCATAGGTTCGCCTTGGCTTCCAGTTGTGACAATCAAAAGTTCGTTATCGGCATATTTGTCGATTTTGTCAATGTCGATGATGTTCTTCTTGTCAAATGAAATTTCGCCAATTTTAAGCCCAACCTCAGAAATATTAATCATACTTCTTCCAGTGAAAGCGACCTTTCGTTTAAACTTTTCTGCCAAATTCAAAATTTGTTGAAGCCTGTGGATGTTGGAAGCAAAAGTTGCCACAAAAATTCTGTTAGTTGGATGCTTTTCAAAGATTTCCTCTAACGCTCTTCCAACCGATTTTTCGCTCATCGAATAGCCTTTTCTGCAAACATTTGTGCTTTCGCAAAGAAGAAGATTTACACCTTTTTTGCCAAGTTCGCCGAACCTTTGAAGGTCAGTCATAACGCCGTCGATTGGTTCAAAGTCGATTTTGAAGTCGCCTGTGTGAATGACATTTCCGCATGGAGTGGAAATGCAAAGTGCAAGCGAGCCTGCAATTGAGTGAGAAACCTTAATAAATTCCACTGCAAAAGGTCCAATTTTCAAAATGTTTTTAGGTTTAACAGTGATGGCTTTATACTGCACTTTTGGATATTCTTTCATCTTATTTTCAACAAGAGCAAGTGTCAACCTACTGCCATAAATTGGTGCTTTAATTTGGTCCAAAACAAATGGCAAGCCACCAATATGGTCCTCGTGGCCGTGTGTTAGGATGATGGCACGGATTTTGTCTTTGTTAGCAACAAGATAGGTTATGTCTGGAACAACAACATCAATTCCAGGCAAATCGTCGTCTGGGAAAGTGAGCCCTGCATCCACAACAATAATATCATTGCCGTATTCAAAGGCGGTCATATTTTTACCGATTTCGCCTACTCCTCCCAAGAATGTAATTTTAAGTTTGTTATTCATTTTATCTCCTTTTATAATAATATTTTTTATATATAAACCTCTTTTAAAACAAAGTTACATTGATAAAAGAGTTTAATAACAAAGTTATTTAAAGAAATTTATTAAATCATCTCTATTAATTTATCTTTCTTAATAAATAATAAAAATTTTAAATCAAATTGTGTTAAATTCATTTTGCTTAATATATTAGTCAAGATTTACAAATTTATGGCGTGAAAAACGCTTTGTTCAACTATTAAACTTTTACGCGTAATTTTATCTTAAATAATGTATTTAGTTTTGCTGATTTTATCCACTTCTTCCAGCATCTTTGGCGTCATTATGATTTTCTTATTGATGTAATAACGCATACCTTGGCTTGTGAAGAATGTTATCATATCAAACATACATAACTCTGCCGTGATAAGCGGAATGGTCACAAATAAACTGTAAATTCCCATGATGTAGGTAAAGAGGAAGAAAATTAGGAAAATTATAAGCCCAACAAAGAAAGTCTTTAAAAATCTGCGAGCAACAACTCTTGCTCCGCGCACAAAGCCTGCAAAAACAGAGCAATCGAAAACGATGATTGCTGGCGCCCAACCTGTTGTGAAGAGTTTGTTTAGTGTGAAAAGAATGGTGAGAAGCAAAATCTCGCTCAAAGGCAAGAAGTAAGTTTGGAAATACGCTCCCTCGCTTAAACCAACAAGAAAAACAAGATAAGTTGTTAGCGCCATAAACAACAAGTTATACAAAGTTTTGATAAGCGCATAAAGAAGCGATTTATTTAGCGTTTTAAAGAGTGCGCTAAAAAAACCTACCTTGCTTTGACTTGCCATGTAGCCATAGAGCATTTCACAAAAAACATATTTTCCAATGTTGAATAGAAATGGCATAAGGAAGTAAATCACAATTAAAGCATAGATTAAAAGCCCAAGGTTTGCGTTTGCGCATTCAAGGAAAATGTTAAATGTCACAGCAAAACAGTTGTGCAAATAAACGCCGAAAGAGGAGTGAAAAATTGTTAAATAGTTAGAAAAATCATAGGAATTCACATTATTAGAAATTATTGTGCCGAACTCGAAAAATGCTGGAAGTAATAGGCAAATTGTGATGCCAAAAATAACAATATAATATAGGAAAAGTTTCAAAACCTTCTCCCAATTCGAGCAAAACAATTTAACAGAATTCACAAATGCCATAAATCTTCCTTTATAATAAGTTCGACAAAACAAAACCCACATGCCAAATTGCACAAACAAGTTTCAAACATCAAAGATAGAGATATTATAGCAAACTTTAATTAAAAAATCAACAAATTAAAAGAAAATCTTAACAGAAAGTAAGGAACGATTAAATTAAATAGGCAAATTATTTTTAAAGTAAAATACTCTCACTCGCACTTAGAAGATTTGAGCGCCCACTTAATTAAAACATTTTCTTCAAACTTAACTTAATAAAATAGATTAAATTTTAATGTCGATGATTTTATATTTCACAACTCCGCCTGGCGTGTGAACAGAAACAACCTCACCTTTTTTATGCCCGATAAGCGCCTTGCCAACAGGAGAAAGATTGCTTATAATTCCATTTTTAGGATCGCTTTCAGAAGAGCCAGAAATGCGATATTCCACCTCTTCATCAAAATCTTCATCATAAAGTTTAACTTTTGTGCCAACACTGACAACATTAGAGTCGATGCTCTTCTTGTCGATGATAACAGCATTTAAAAGGATATTTTCCATTTCAGCGATTTCTGCTTCAATTTGTGCCTGCTCGTCTTTTGCAGCGTCATACTCTGAATTTTCAGATAAGTCGCCAAATTCACGAGCGATGCCAATACGCTTAACAACGTTTGGTCTTTCCACTGTTTTATAGTGATTAAGTTTCTTCTCTAATTCTTTTTTACCTTCTGGTGTTAAGTAATGTACTTCCATTAATATAGCCTCCTTTATAGGTCGATTTCTAAATTTAACCTTGATATTATAATTAAAATTAAAAAAAATGTCAAGCAAATTTAGCACATTTCAAATAAGATATTCAAAAATATTTTAAAATATTCCTCTTTCTAAAAATTTATTAAAATGCCTTCATTTTCTTATAAAAATATGAAAAAAAGTATAAAAAAGTGAAAAAATCAAGATAATAAATGAAATTTTTTGAAAAGTGAGGTAAAAATGCTGACCTTCATCGCCTTTTTGTTGACGGTTGCTGGATGCATAAATTGGCTACTTATTGGGCTTCTTCAATACGATTTTATCGCTGGGCTTTTTGGCTATCAAGCCAGTATGTTTTCACGCATTTGCTACATCATAATTGGCGTTGGTTGTTTATATCTCATCATAAGAATAATCGTCAATAAAGGTTCAGTCAAGGTTTGGGAAAAGCAGAAAAAGAAAAAAGAAGAAGTGAACGAAAATTTAGCGACAAACAACATCGAAGCAAGCCGAGAAAATGTTAAAAGCGTTAATCATGAAGAAGAGAAAAATCATGATGAAAGTTAGATTAACCTAAATTATTTTAGTTGTAATTTAATAAAGCTATTGAAAAAGCATTTTGAATAAAAAAATCAAAAATGCACATTTTTTTAAGAAAAAATCGTATTTTTAAGTGCTTTTTTATGATTTTTTTATTTAAATCACAAATTTTTATTAAAATTAATTTTAAACACTAATTTTTATAGTTGGAAACCAAAAAAAATTTAGTTAGATTTGCATTTCGTTTGACATAATTTTATAAAAAGTTTATCCTAATAACTGGGAGAAAAACATGATTACATTAGTTATTTTGGATGGCTTTGGCGAAAGAAAAGAAAAATTTGGAAACGCCATTAAAAGCCAAGGAACACCATATCTTGATAAACTTAAAAAGGAATATCCTCACACTCTTTTGAAAGCAAGTGGATTGGCTGTTGGGCTTCCAGAAGGTCAAATGGGAAACTCAGAAGTGGGGCATCTCACAATCGGTGCAGGCAGAGTTATCTTGCAAGACCTTCAGCATATCAACACCGACATTGAAAGTGGCAAATTTTATGAAAATCCAGCCCTTATCAAAGTGCTTTCTCATGCAGAAAAAAACAATTCCTCATTGCATATAATGGGCTTATTTTCCAACGGCGGAGTTCACTCGGAACTATCGCATATGTATGCCATATTAGAATTTGCAAAAACTTACAACATCAAAAACATTTTTATCCATGCCTTTCTTGACGGCAGAGACACAGGCGTTAAAGATGGCAGAAAGTTTTTGCAAGAAGCAGAAGAAAAGATAAAAGGCACTAACGCAAAAATTGCCACTTTGATTGGAAGAGTTTATGCCATGGACAGAGAAAAACGCTTCGACCGACTGGAAAAAGCCTATCGACTTTTAACCGAAGGTGAAGGAAGAAAGTTTAACACTTCTCATGAGGCGATTGAAACGATGTATGACGAGGGAATCACCGACGAATTTATGGAACCTTGCGTTATTGATGAAAATGGTAAAATTTCTGATAACGACAGCGTGATTTTCTTCAACTACCGAACTGACCGCGCAATTGAACTTACAACTGCCTTCACGAAAGACGATTTTAAAGAGTTTAAAACTAAAAAATTTAAAAATCTTCTTTTCACAACCATGACCGAATATTCTGCAGACTTAAAAGACCTCAACATCCTTTACCCTCCAATCATAGTGGAAGATAATCTTGCCTCAATAATATCTCAAAATGGACTTAGTCAATTTCACACCTCCGAAACCACCAAATACGCCCATGTCACATTCTTCATAAATGGAGGAATTGAAAAACCTTATCCAAAAGAGGACAGAAAACTTATCGACAGCATCAATGTGAAAGATTTTTCCAAATATCCAAAAATGCGCGCAATGGAAATCACAGAGGCTGTTGTGGAGGCCATTCACTCCATGAAATATGATTATATTCTTGTCAACTTCTCAAATCCTGACATGATTGGGCACACAGGCAATTTTGAAAGCACGAAAGAGGCAATTAAATGTGTTGACAAATGCGCATACACCGTTGCCTTAGCCACACTTATGGTTGGTGGAGAATGTTTGATTACCGCTGACCACGGCAACGCAGAGGAAATGATTGACGAAAAAGGTAACAAAGTGACCACTCACACCACAAATCCTGTGCCTTTCATTTTGGTTAGCAAGAAAAACAAAAAGGTAAAATTAAAGAAAGGAAAATCGTTGACAGCGATTGCTCCAACTGTTTTAAAACTTTTAAACATCACCCCACCTTCCACTTACGACGAACCACTTTTTTAAATTAAAACAAAATGATTGCCTAAACAATCATTTTATTTTTTGCTCTGTCACAAATAAGTATAGAATAAAAACTTAAAAATTTTATAAATTTCTTAGTTTCGACATAAAGGAACAAAAAGTCTAAAAATGTTTCAAATTTTATAAATAATTTAACCAAAAAGCCTTGCGTTTAAAAATATGTTATGCTAAAATATATTCACACTAAAAGGAGAGATAAAATGACAAAAAATAGTTTTAAAAAATTCGGGGAATTATATATCAAATTCAATCAATACGGCGTTCCAGTTTACGCTTTTGTTGTGAATGGAAAAAGGATTTTGCAATGCCTCAATATGTCCAATCGCCCTCTTGAAGATGTTATGCTTCCAAAAATTGAAGAAAAAGGTGTGGATCTATATTTCAACAATGAAGAACTTGGCAGAATTTCAATTTGTGACGAAAAACTAACAGACAATTTTTCACATTTTGAAGTTACCAGCGCTCTTGCAAGATATCTCAAAGGCTGTGCTGTGATTGACGAAAATTGCTTTAAACGCGGTGAAAACATCGTTGTCACAACCGATTATCCAATTCGCATAAAAATCGACAGCGCGCAGGATGAAGCGTATTATAAAAGCATCAACTATCTTCTCCCAGAAGATATGACAATTTATAAAGTTCAAAAAGCAAATTCTCACTCGCATAAAGCCGATAAATATTACCTAATCGCCCACAAAAATCTTGAAAAAATACCAGCTTTTTCATATATGCAAAATGAATTTTCTTTTGAAAACTGCGAGAGAGATTTTAAAATCGCTCATGACAAAAATTATGAATTTTAATTAATTATTAATTAAAAAAACAAATAGAAAGCGATTTTTAACAAAAAGATAATTAAAAAAATACGCCGTTAAGCGTATTTTTTTTGAAACACAAAATTGTCATACAAATTACTAATTATTTTAATTCAACAACAGCGCCAGCTTCTTTGAATTTTGCTTCAATTTCTTTTGCTTCGCTTGTTGCAACATTTTCTTTAACCATTTTTGGAGCGCCGTCAACAACAGCCTTAGCTTCACTAAGACCAAGACCTGTCACTTCTCTAACAACCTTGATAACTGCAATTTTGTTAGCGCCAACTTCTTTCAAGAAAATGTTGAATTCGCTCTTCTCTTCAGCAGCAGCTGGAGCAGCAGCGGTTGGAGCAGCAGCAACTGCAACTGGAGCAGCAGCGGAAACTCCGAATTCTTCTTCTAATGCTTTAACAAGATCAGAAACTTCAACGATAGTTAATTTTTTGATTTCTTCAACTAAATTTTTGATATCAGCCATTTTAATTATCTCCTTTTAATTTAACAAATTATTTTGTGGCAATTGCATTTAAAGCAATAACCATGCCCCTTGTTGGAGCGTTTAAAACTCTGCACAAACTTGTGATTGGATTGTTCAAAGTTCCAAGCAGTTTTGCAATAAGTTCTTCCTTCGATGGAAGTTTTGCAAGTGCTTCGATGTTTTCAGCGGAAACGCTTACACCATTCAAAATTCCAAATTTGATAGCCATTTTCTTAGTTTTGTCGATTGTGTCGCACAAGATTTTTGCAGGTGCAACTTCATCTTCATAACCAATCGCAACAGCAGTAGTGCCTTCAAAGTAATTTGCAGAGCACTCGATACCAAGGTCAGAAAGTGCTTTCAACATCAAGCGGTTTTTATAGACTTTATATTCACAACCAGCTTCACGGAACTTACGACGCATAGCAGTGTCTTCATCAACAGTAATTCCGCGGTAGTCAACAAAAGCCAATGTTTTTGCTTTGGAAAATTTTTCTTTAATTTCCTCAACAAGTTGTTTTTTTGCCTCAAAATTAGCACTCATGTCTATAACCTCCTTTTAAAAATTTTGTGTTTCAAATAAAAAATCTCTGAACCACGGAAAAGGCACAGAGATAAAATTAAACTCATATGTTCTTTTCCTCGGCAAGCACGAAAACTCGTTTACGCATAATGCACTTGCGGTCTTTGGAAGATTTTTTACGCTTAGATTATATCACACACAAAAATGTTTGTCAACAATTTTCACTAAATTCACAAAATATTTTTTCTAAACATTAGTTAAGCATTTAAAAAACTCGCATTTTGCGAGTTTTCTTATTCATTCTCACTGTTTGGGTCATAGCGATCGAAAAGTGCACTTGTGTCGCCTTGAGTGGTTATTTTTATAACATAATCACCTGTCACGCCACCAAGTCCAATATCCTCTTCCACGCCATCGTTATTTGTGCGAATATATCTTGTCACAACATAGAAGTCGATGTTTTGAACACCTTCTTCCTCATTCAATATCATGTAAACATAATTGAATTTAAAGCTTGTGATTGTGGAATTCAAACGAGATGAATACACACTTCCATTATGATTTAAAAGAGTTTGAGGCTCAGTGAATTCAAGAATAACATAACTTGCATTTTCAAGTGTTTCCGAATCGAAATTACTAAAGGTGTTATTTCTATTTTCTGTTATCGAGTAATTAAACATACTTCCATTGAAAAGCCCTGCGAAATATGTTTGACTCATAGACTCATTAAGAAGATTGTTAAATTCATTAAAGTTATCGCTTGAACTGGAATTAGACATTTCGCCAGTTTCTGGCTCTCCGTCGATATAAACAGTTGCAAGATAATTTGTGTCACTTAAAAAGTTTGGTTTAAGGTTAACGCGAATGGTTGCAAGGCAGATAACCACAATAACCACCGCCAAAACAAGTGCAAGAGAAGTTATCATTATGATATTCTTATTTCTCTTACTTTTAAGCATTTTTTCGGTTTCAATTTTCGCATAAAGTTCGTCGTCGGTCACAACTTTTTCTTCTTTAATTTCTTTTTCTTCCATTATTTATCCTCGCTGTCGTCTTTTTTATTTTGTGTTTTCCTTTTTCTTGTCACTTTAACCTTTGTTTCCACTTTTTCTTCTTCGTTCAACTTAGGTTTTTCTTCCACAACTTCTTTACTTTCCGATTTTTCTTCGGTTTTATCTTCTTTCTTTTCTTCAATTGACTTTTTGAAGTCCTCAAACTCTTTTTTAATAAGGTCAAGTTCTTCGGTTGTTAAAATGCCTTGTTCCACCAATTTTTCGCCTTCGGCAATCTTTGTTTCATATGCGCGAATTTTCTCATAACGGCTCTTTTCTTCTCTTAATTTGGCCTCTTTTTCCTTTTGCTCTTTCTCGCGTTTTTCCATAATTTCAACAATCTCTTCCGTCTTTTTGCCAGCCATAATCATGTCAACTTCTTCCTTATAGATTGTTTCTCTTTCCATTAAAAGTTTAGCCATTTCATGCAAAAGATCAAGTTTTTCTGTTAACACTTCCTTAGCACGCTTATAGTTATCATTTAAAATGCTCATAACTTCTTCATCTGCAATGCCAGCAAGTTTTTCCGAGAAGTTGTTGCGTGTTTGATAATCTCTTCCAATAAACACTTCACCATTTGAAGAAAGTGCCATAAAGCCTAATTTCTTGCTCATACCCCATTCATACACCATTGCTCTGGCAATTTTTGTGGCGTGTTGAATATCGGAAGACGCTCCGCTTGTGATGTTTTTGAAGATGAGTTCCTCGGCAATTCTTCCGCCCATGCTCATGGCAATAACATCATTTGCTTTGCCAATGCTCATGGTCATGTCGTCGTTTTCAGGTCGGCTCATGGTGTAGCCACCTGCACTTCCGCGAGGAATGATGGAAACTTCTTGCACATCTTCGCAATATTTCAAACTCTTAGCAATAATTGTGTGCCCAGCTTCGTGATAAGCGGTTAGTTTCTTTTCCTTTTCAGTGATAACACGGCTCTTCTTTTGAGGTCCCATAATCACCTTGTTGATACCCTCTGTGATATCTTCCATAATGATTTTTGGTCTGTTGGCACGCGCCGCCAAAATTGCCGCCTCGTTAAGCATATTTTCAATATCCGCACCAGTGAAGCCACTTGTTATTCTTGCAAGCACAGAGAAATCAACAGAGTCGTCGATTGGCTTGTTTCTTGCGTGAATTTTCAAAATTCCCTCTCTGCCTTTAACATCTGGAATGTGAACATAAATTTGTCTGTCGAAACGCCCCGGACGCATAAGTGCTGGGTCAAGAACATCGCTACGGTTTGTTGCAGCAAGCACTATGATACCTTCATTTGGCTCAAAACCATCCATCTCAACAAGAAGTTGGTTTAAAGTCTGTTCGCGTTCATCGTTTCCGCCACCAAGCCCTGCACCTCTTTGCCTGCCGACAGCGTCAATTTCGTCGATAAACACAATGCAAGGTTTATTTTTCTTTGCTTGGTCAAATAAATCTCTAACACGCGAAGCGCCCACGCCCACGAACATTTCCACGAAGTCTGAACCACTAATGGAAATGAAAGGAACTTTGCTTTCGCCAGCAACAGCGCGAGCAAGAAGTGTTTTGCCAGTTCCTGGTTGACCAACTAACAAAACGCCCTTTGGAATTCTTGCGCCAAGGTCAGTGAACTTCTTAGGATTTTTCAAAAATTCCACAATTTCAGCAAGTTCTGCCTTCTCTTCATCCATGCCAGCAATGTCAGAAAATTTAACCTTGGTCATGGTGTAAGATTTAACTTTTGTTTTACCAAAACTGAAAGCACCCTTGTTTGTGCCAGCAATCATTCTGTAAATCATCCAAATCACAAAGATAGCAAAAGCGATATAGAGGATAGGAATTAAAATATCCCAGAAACTTACACCTGCTGGTGCATATCCAACATTTGTGAAGCCAATTTCCACGAACAAATCGTCGAACATTTGCTTTGCACTTGAGTCATAATAGAAATAGTAGTCAGAATAAGTTGGCACTTGGTTTGTTGGGATTTGACTTCCCTCAACAATCACATATCCTGTTCCGTTTTGGAAGTAGATATATGTTGCTTTCTCGCCTGCAATCCCCTCCGTGCCATCGGGGTTGGCGTTTGGATTATCAGGATCAGTATTTACAACCATTTGATAAGCATCGCGATAGCCTATTTGTTGTCCGTTATTACCGAAGTCAACAAAAAGAAGGCAGAAAAGAAGCACGATAACCAAGAAAATGATTAAATACGAAATTTTGAATCCGCCCTGTTTTTTCTCGTTCATAAACTCTCCTTAAAAATTAAAAGTGAAACCATAAACAGATTTTACAGCTTTGCAAAACTATTTACGTCTTTCAAATTATTATACAATAACGAACTTATTTTAGCATAAAAGAAAAAATAAAACAACCAAACTTAAACACTTTTTTCAAAAAAATTGTCAATTTTTTAACTTGAATAAATTTGTGGACTGATTTTAAAGATGATGTGGTTTAAATAATCTTCCTCGTCTTCCAAAGATTTCAAAAAGTTTTGCATGGCATTTGGATCGTGATTATATAAAAGAGTGTAAACATCAATGATGTCGCACTGATTTTCTCGCAAGATGTCAAGCCCTTCTTTAATTATGCTTTTAACTTCCTTTTCAAGTGCATTAACAGCCTTTTCTGACATATTTTTATAGTCCACATTTTCTTTAATTTCAAGGTCATCTTCCTTTGCTTCTGTCAGTTTAACATAGACCTTCACGTCGGCATTTACAATTGGAATGTTGTTTTCAAACTTAACGCGTTTGTTGATGAACGATTCGTAGATATCAAAAGTGAGCCTTGCGTTATGAAAAACCTCATCACTAAAGTTTTCTATGGTGATTGAACCTCTAACAAAACTGCCTCTTAAAAAGTTGATTTTTTTCATATCTTCACTGGTTAAATGGCGAATTTCTCTACCCTCTCGGCATAGAATTGTGGAGCCGTCGTTTTGAATGGTTTTTTCGCTTTGAGAGGAACTTTGCGAGCCACTGTTCCCCGCTTGACCTTCGCCGTTGTTAGCCGAAACTGTCACACCTTCATCGGAATTATCGCTTAAAGCAATAAAGGAAACAAGCGAAGACTTACTCGGTCCATAAAGCCCTTTATAGAAGGTTTCCAGCGTGCTTTCATTAGAATATACATATTCATTATTAAATTCAATTATATCATCAATTTTAATGGAACTTTCACTATCCAACTTTTGCACCGCTTCCAAAAACTCGCTGGCTTTCGCGTCTGTGCAAACCACGGAAGTTGAGAGCGCCAAATTTTTATCTCGAACCAAAAAATCCATTTCCACTGACGCGTTATCACTAAAATATTCCTCATTAATAACCAAAATTTTCACATGATTAAACCCAACTCGTCTACCAAGTGAAAGACCAGCAAAATCAATTGCCTCTGAAACGCTTTCGCCTTTTGCTTTAATGACCTTATATTTTTCTGTGAAACTTTGCTGAGCCACAGGAACAAAGGTTAAAAGAGAAATTTCCACTTCGTTATCGCTGTTTTCCACTTTGTCAATGCCAATTGCCGTCACAATAGCGTATTGATTAATCTCAGCATTTTTGCCAAGAGAAATACTGCCAAAGGTCAAAATTATGAAAAAGGCAATAAGGATTATCGGCGATTTGGTTAATATTCTTAAATATTCTTTAATCCTTGCCATTTTTCTTCCTCCTCATCACCAAAAACACTATGACACAAAGAGGGATAAGCACAAAGGAAATAAGTGAAAGATATGGCAAAAAATTCTCGCCATAGGTTATTGTTCTTTCTAAATTTCTAATAAGCAAAAAAACAAGAATAAGAAAAACGCCGTTAAAGGTGGTTAAGGCATAGGCATCGGATAGTTTTGGAAAGACAACATGAAAACTTAAAGTGAAACATTTTAAATATATCCCCATTTGAAGATAGGTCAAAATCATAACAAGAATAACCGCAACAACATCAATTCGCCCAAGCCCACCATAATCTTTAACATTCCCTAAAATTTCAAAAATGGCGTAAGGATGCATAAAAGATGTGTAAGTATAAGAAAAGTAAAAAGCAAGCATAATCATGCAAACAAAAGTCATGGCAAAAGTGGCTAAAAAGAAAAGTTTTTTGCCGTCGCCTTTTTTATATTCAATCTTATCCATAAAAAGAAACAAAAAGATAACATCTCCAAACGCGGTTGTATGTTTAATAGTTGTTAAAAAAACATCGGACACATTAGATTGAAAAAACAACGGCATACCTTCAATTCCAATAAAAGAAGTTATCACACAAAACAGCAAAATGATAAAAATAATTGGAAAGAAAAGTTGCACTGTTCTTCCAAATGAACGCAAATCACAAACCGCAAGATAATTAACAATTGGCAATAAGCAAATGAGGAAGAGAAAATTTCCACTTGACTTATAGATTAAGTCTTTAAAAAATATGTATGTGACATTGTAAATTAAGATAAGCTTACAAAAGAAAAAGAAGGCAATTAAAACATAGACAATTTTAAGTGTGATAACACCTAACTTTTCTTTCACAAGCTTAGAAAAGGAATAGGTTGGATATTTTCTTTTTAAAAATATGAAAAGAGTGATTAAACCAATTTCCAAAAGAAAGGAAATAAGATAGCAAAACATACCCTCAATGTTTGCACCTGAATATAAAAGCGACGGTAAAACCAAAATCTTATTTGCAAAGATGATGATAAAAAGAAGAATACCCGCCTGCCAAATGTTTATCGTTCGATCTTTCATTTCTGCCTCCTATGGTTTTGATTGTTAAAAGAATAGGGGCGTTCTTTCATATTTGACAAAGTTGTTCGAATAAGTCCGTCTTTATTATCCTTTAAAATAAAAGGAGAAAATGGAGCAAGGTATGGCGTGTGATAATTCTCTAAACTATTTAAATATGCAATGAGATAGATTGAGCCACCAATAAGTCCCAAAAGCCCAACCGATGCACCAATCAAGAGGAAGAAAAATTGAAGCACAGTGATTTGTGCCGACTGTTCTGGAATTGTGTAAAGCGCAATTTTGGCTATGGCAACCACAATGACCGCTGGTGGAGAAATAAGCCCCGCTTTAACACCCGTGTCGCCCAAAATGAGAGCGCCAACAACGGAAGTTGCAAGTCCAAGATAACTTGGCAAGCGAAGGCTGACCTCATAGAGAATTTGAAAGAGCAAGGAAATGAAAAGAATTTCAATAAATGGCGTAAATGGAATTTGCTGAGTGGAGTCGGCAATCGTGATTAGATATTTTATCGGCAAAACATTGTAGTGGTATAGTTGAAGCGCGATGTAAATGCCAGGTCCAAGAAGCGCCAAAAACACACCAATAAGCCTAACAAAGCGAAGAAGAGAGGCATATATGTAGTTCGTGTAGTAGTCGTTCGGGTTTTGAAGTTCCTCTAAAAGCACAAACGGAACGGTTAAAACCATGGGCGAATTGTCCACCAAAATTGCCACTCTTCCCTCCAAAAGTTTTGCGGAAACTATGTCTGGCTTTTCCGTGTTTCCAACCTGCTTAAAAAGTGAATTTGGTCTTGAAATTAAATATGGCATAAGATAATACGAGTCCACCACGCCGTCGATGTCTATGCTTTTTATTCTTTTTTCCACCTCTTTCACAACCTTTTTGCTTACCACACTGTCAAGGTATGCAATCACAATTGTGGTTTTTGTTTTTCTGCCAACAGATAAGTTTTTAAGCACAAGGTCAGCGCTATAAAACCTCTTACGCAAAAGTCCTATGTTGGTTTTGATGTCCTCAGTGAATCCCTCACGCGGTCCTTGAATGACTGGCGAAGTTGGAGGTTCTGTTGGAGTTCTTGTGGTAAATTTTTGAATGTCAACAGCAAGCATTTTTGTGGACGAAGAAAGAAAAACAACCACCGCACCCTTCAAGATGTTATTCAAAACATCCTTTTCTTCAATTTCTTTGGTGTCATTTGCTTGAATGAGTTGTTTAATTGTTTCAAAATCAAGTTTTCCGTGAAAATTGCTTATAGGCTCATAGATTGCCGAGGAAAAAATAAGGTTGTCAGTGAAGCTTTTAAGATAGATAAAACCCACCTTAACCTCTCCCACCTCCACAATTCTGTCTGCAACATCAAAGGAATTATGAAGTTGTTTTTTTATCGTTTTTATTTTTTTATCAACATTTAAAAAAATCATACCACCTCAAAAGGTAGTATGAACAAAGAATAAAAATTTATCACATAATTTGAAAGGTAAATTGCTCGCTGGAAGCGGAATAGAAATTGTCGGCAACAGCAACCACATAAACTTGATATACTCCGCTTTCATAGGAGGAAAAATCAAAACTCGTCTGCGTGGAAGGGAGTTCAATTTCGCTTGTTGTGGTGTCTGGATTTGTGATTTTAATTAGGTAATGGTCGCATAAGTCAACCTCATCCCACGAAAGAATTGTGCCGTTTAAACGAGCGGAAATTCCTTGGAAAGAAGCCGTCACTTTCCACACAAAATTGTTGGAATAACTGCCTATTCCCTCGTTTTCGCCGATAAATGCCACACGGAAGCGGAAGATATTTCCAGCATGAAGAAGAAGCCCGTTTTCTTGAAGATTCAGCCTGTTCACATCTGACCTAACCTCCTTAACCAAAACAAATTCCTCGTCAACCGATTGTTCGATAACAAAATAGTAATCAAATTCAGTTTGATAGTCGCAAACAATATAATACTCTCCCTCATCTTGTTCAATTCTAAGGTTTTGCGGAATTGTTTTAATGGCAGGAGAAGCAATATAAAAGATAATAAGCCCAGCAAGCACTGCCAAAAGCACCACCCCGAACACAGAAAAGATGAGAATTAACCTCGTTTTTTTCTTTACCATATAGATATTATAATAAAAAAGATGTCAATATTGCAAATATTTTTTAAAAATATTAGAAATATTAAAATTGAATATTGACAATTTAATTTAAGTGTGCTAAAATTAAAGCATAAATTGGAGGTAAATATGGATTTTAATAACTTATCAGTGGAAAGTTATGCAGCATTCATTTTGGGAATTGTATTCACAGTGATTTCAATTGCAGGTGCGATTGTGCTTCTTAAAAGATTGGCAATTTCATCCACAGTTTTAAAGGTGTTCAACGGAATTGTTTTTCCATTCATCGCCATTTTCTGCTGGTTATACATGATAATCGACATATACGCAACTTTCGACATCGGCACGAATTTCTATTCATCTTTCCTCATCACTCTTGGCTTCTTCCTCATCGTGTTTGCAATATACGCCATTGTTTACACAATCAAGAAGAATAAAAAAGAAAGAGAACTTGCATATCTTGCAAACTTAGAAAGCGAAGTTAACGAACTTCAAAATGCTGTTGATGAAATTGAAGAAAACAAAGCAAATGAAGAAGAAAATGTTGTTATCGTTGAAACCAAAACAACCACAAAAAAGAAAACTACAAAAAAATAAATTTAAAAAAATTAAGAACATATTGAAGCTCAATATGTTCTTTTTTCATCCTATTTAACAATCAAATTCACAAGCCTTTTTGGCACAACAATTTCTTTCACAATGGTCTTATTAGAAATAAGATCGGAAATTTTTTCATCACTCTTAACTGTTTTTAAAATTTCCTCATTTGATAGATTTGAGCCAACATTTAAGCGTGCCACAATTTTAGAGTTGATTTGAACGGCAATTTCCACTTCGTCAAGCACAATTTTTGATGCGTCAAATTCTGGGTATCTTTCATTGAAAATGGAATATTTTTCGCCGATTTGCTCCCAAAGTTCCTCTGTGAAATGTGGTGCTGCTGGCGAAAGAATAACAAGAAGGTTTTTCACAGTTTTTTCCATAAGTTCGCCGTTTTTCTCTTTCAAAGTGTCGTATTTATACATTGCGTTCACAAGTTCCATAATTCTTGCCACCGCCGAGTTGAAAGAGAACGACTCAAAGTTTTGAGCAACTTCTTTAATAGTTCTATTCAAAACATAATCAAGTTCTTTTTCGGTATTTGCATAGTTTTTGCTGTTGCCCTTTTCCTTATGCCATTTAAGCACAATGCGTTCCACTCTTTCCATGAACGCTTTGATGTGTTTTAAACCCTCATCATTCCAAATTCCGCCGTCGATATATTTAAGCGAGAACATCATGTGAAGCCTTAGTGCATCGCTTCCATAGGTGTTCACATAGTCATCCGCTGTTTTGGAGGTGTTGCGCTTACTCATTTTCTTACCATCTGGACCAAGCACCATACCTTGATGGAAAAGTCTTTGGAAAGGCTCGTCAAAATCAAGGCAACCAATATCACGCAAAAATTTTGTGATAAAACGCGAATATAATAGGTGCATTGTGGCGTGCTCAATTCCGCCCACATAGCAGTCAACAGGAAGCATTTTGTTAACATACTCGCGACTAAAAATTTCCTTGTTGTTATGCAAAGACTCTGGATATCTAAGTTGATAGAAAGAAGAGTCCACAAAAGTGTCAAGTGTGTCAGCCTCACGCTCGGCAGGTCGCCCGCACTTTGGGCAAGTTGTTTGCATAAATTCTTTGCATTTTCCAAGAGGACCTTTGCCGTCTGGCTTATAGTCGGTGATGTGTGGCAAAACCACAGGCAAATCTTTTTCGTCAACTGCCACTGCTCCGCAATGAGGGCAATGAACGATTGGAATAGGACATCCCCAATATCTCTGCCTGCCCACTGACCAATCGCGAAGTTTATAGTTTGTTTTAAATCTTCCAGCACCGATTTTCTCAAGTTTTTCCACAATCTTAACTTTTGCCTCTTCGCTTGTTAGCCCTGAAAATTCTTGAGAGTTGACAAGTTCGCCATATTCGCAATATGGCAAAGCAGTGTCTTTCTTTCCTTTCTCCACAATCACCTGTTTAATTGGAAGATGATATTTCTTTGCAAAGTCGAAGTCTCTTGCATCGTGACCTGCAACACCCATAACAATTCCAGTTGCATAGGTCGAGATAACATAGTCAGCAACAAACACTGGCACTTTTTCGTTTATTAGAGGATTGATAACATAACTTCCCGTGAACACACCAGTCTTTGGTGAGGTTGTGCTTGTTCTTGTGATTTCGTCTTTCTTAGACGCCTTTTCAACATACTCTTTCACGCTCTTTTCACACTCTTTTGTGACAAGTTTTGGCACAAGTTTATGCTCTGGAGCAATAACTAAGAATGTGACGCCAAACAAAGTGTCAGCACGCGAAGTGAAAACTGTCAGTTTTTCATTAGAGTTTTCCAGTTTAAAGTCAACCTCAGCGCCCACGCTTTTGCCAATCCAATTTCTTTGAAGTGTTTTGGTCTTTTCTGGCCAATCAATCTTGTCGAGCCCGCTCAAAAGTTCGTCTGCATAGTTTGTGATTTTAAAGAACCACTGCTTCATGTTTTTTCTGATAACTTCACTTCCGCATCTTTCGCAAACGCCGTCCACAACCTGTTCGTTAGCAATTGTGGTGTTGCAAGAAGGGCAGAAATTAACTGGCGCTTCCTTTTGATAAGCAAGCCCATGTTTAAAAAGTTGCACAAAAAGCCATTGCGTCCACTTATAGTAGTCAGGATTGCAAGTGATGATTTCATATTCCCAATTGAACATTGCACCCATTGCCTTCAACTGCCTTTCCATAATGGCAATGTTGTGCCTTGTGCTGTCCTCAGGATGAATGCCAGTTTTTATCGCATAGTTTTCTGCTGGAAGCCCAAACGCGTCAAAACCCATAGGTTGAAAAACATTATAGCCTTGCAATCTTTTAAAACGGCCAAAGCTGTCGGAAAGCCCAAAGTTCCACCAGTGACCAAGGTGAAGATTTGCTCCACTTGGATAAGAAAACATTTCAAGAAGATAGAATTTTTTATCTAACTTTTTTTCGTCAAATTGATAAAGTTTTGTGTCCTCCCAAATTTTGTTCCACTTTTTCTCTATTTCAACATAGTCCATAAATAACTCCTTCGTTTGCAAACAATTATAGCGAAAACAAATTTGTAAGTCAAGTAAAAGTGGCTCTAATGCAAGAATATTAAATAATAAAAACCGTTTGCAAAAGCCTGCGTAATTAAAAATATTTTATTAGTTTTTAAAATTCCTTTTAAAATCTATTGATTTTTTTGATAAAATTGTATACACTAGGTATAGAAACTTGGTGGTCGAACTTCGTGTTCTTGTGGCATCAAGTTTTTTCTTTTTCAAAGAAGTATTATAAATAAAGCACCTAACACATTTATTTCGTATCTATATCGTGACTTTAAATAACCTTACTGCTAAGATTTTTTAAATAAATTCCCCGTCACTAACTTTGATTGAAATTTCAAATTTTGCAAAACTTTTAATTAACCTTTTTGCATTAAAAAAACCGTGGCAAAATTTATGCCACGATTTTAAAAGTTGAAGTAATTTTATATTTCACCAGCCCGCGCAATCATATTATTAGCAAAAACGCCGTCAGTTGCAACAAGGTATGCGCCAAATGCAAAGAGTGCAAACGAACCTTGATATACCACAAAAATATCAACAAAAATTGTTGGCAATGTGACAAGCGAAGTTGTGATTAAGAATATGAAAACCGTGCCAGCAAGCATAAGCAAAACGCCGATAACTGAAAGGAAGTTTATTTTAAAGTGGAAACAAAGCACAATCATAGTGATAATGCTGTTTAAAGCGTAAATTGCAAAAATAGCATTTCTAAAGTCGAAATGTTCTGGCACAAGTTCGGTTAAAAGGAAATATAGCGCAAGTGAAAGTGCCACCCTTATGCCCAGTTCCAAACATTTAAGCCCAGCGCCCTTATCAAGCCAAACTGTGTAAACAATTAAAACAACTTGTGAAGCACAAAGAAGATACAAACACAAATCTTGAAGTAAACTTGGCTCAATGTTTTCGTTCACAAAACTAAGTGAAGATAACACAAAAATTGCCATAACGCACAGCATGGATAACATATAGATGATTGACTTTTTGTTAAACCTCACAAAAACCAAACTCATAATAAAAATTAAGGCAATGGTGATGAAAGGAAAGCCTCCAAGATTATTAAGCCATGCAAAAGCGTCGCCTAGGTCAAGTTCCACCGAAATGACACTAAGCACAATTCCCGCCACAATCAAAATTGTGAAAAGCGAGAAGAAAATCTTTTTTGATAAACTGACATTTCTATAATCATTCGTCTTATTCATATTAGATATTATATCAAATTAATTTAATTTTACAAAATAAATATCATATAATTTTAAAAAACCTTTCAATAAAATTAATTGTATTTTGTCCGCGTAATTTTAAAGGAAATCTAAAAAATTAGCATAAAAATTTAATAAAAATCACGAAAAATGCACTTTTTTTCAAAAAAATCTGCTTTTTTAACTAAAAAAATGGCAATTTTTGTTTTTGCCATTTTTTAAACCACTTCTTCGCTTTCAAATTTTATGGTGTTATTTTTGATTTTTTCTTCGCTACGCTTGAAATATTTTATATATGATTTTTTGCAATAATCTTTGTGTGTGCCTTCGTCGCCATTAGGATTATTGAAGTTATAAACTCCATTGACCTTCCATTTTTCAAAAAGTCCAATTTTAATTGCGTTTTTGTGGCAAAGGAAGGAACAGCGCATACACATCATGCAATTCTTACCAAATTTAAGTTCTCCGTCTTCCATGGTGATGTTGTTAGTTGGGCAAATAAGAACACATCTACCACATTTAACACAATCATTATTCACCTTATACCTTTTACCATTAAAGCGACCACCCCAGTATTCAATTCTAAAAATCCAAGCCAAAAATCTTCCAAAAGGAAATCTTTTAAGTTTAACCTCTTTGCCGTCTAAAATCTCCTTGCAATCTATTGGAATAAGTTGTTGTGCCGTCTGCCACATATTATATGCCATTTTGTCAGTATGGCGAAAGATGATGTTATATGGCATACAGTAGTGATATTCATTTTTCACAATCAAATTCTTCTTTTTTAAAAGCGATTTAAGTTTTAATGAAGAAATGTTGTTAAGCCACAGCGGTTCGCCAGATGTTTTGATTATGTAAGCATTTTTCTTATCCTTTGCTTTTTGAAGTTTTTTCACAAATTTTAAAACAAGTTCTGGCGCATTGAAAGCGTGAATCGGATAAGCAATTCCAACAGTGTCATAGTCATCTAAATTAATAGTGTCAGTCTTTTCAATTTGAACAGCCTCCACCTCGTTTCCAAGCATACGAAAATGCTCCACAAACTTGTTTACCACTCTTCTTGTGTTACCTGTGCCAGAAAAATAACAAATAATAGTTTTCATCTATTTTACCTTCATCCTCGCGTTAAATTTTTCGTCAAAATAATAAGTGAAATTTTCCTTCTCGCTGTGAGAATCAAGCCAAATTTGCGAAAAGATTTTATCTTTCTTAGAAAGCCTGTCAAAATCCCAAACATATTCCTTATATATAGGATTATACCAATGCCCTGCAATTAAAACGGTGAACGGTGTTGCTTTGAAAATTTCGCCGTCCTGCGTTTCCCACTCGTGTTTAGCATAAAGCCCATCAAACTTTTTAGAAATTAATTTTCCACCATGAAGTTTTGCCACATTTTGCAAATCTTTCAAAGCTATTTGCTTTTCTCTGTCAAAACCATAATCAATCAACTTTGCATTCTTAATGTTTTTAAGTTCAGGATAATTTAAATCTTTTCCCTCTTCATCCTTGTTTTCAACAAGAAGTGGAAAATTTTTCCAGTCGTCTGTTATTGCAAGATATTTTCCTTTTCCGCCAAAATACGCCTGAAGCCTTGCTTGGTCGTTATGCTTAAACCAATACGCAGGCGAATTATCGTCTTTAAACAAGCGCTTAATAACAAATTTTCTTATAACCGCTTTTGGAACAATTCTTCCCATTTTATAATAGGAATGAGTTTTTAAAATTTCCGCCCAATAAACCGCCGTGTCTTGTTGTTGATAGGAAAATAGGTCGTTTAACTTATGCCCGTCATAAAACCAAACGCCATGAAAATTTCTTGTTGCGTTATAATTTGGTTTAAAGAAATTTTTTGCGCCTCCGCCAATCATCTTGAAGCCGTCGTTAAGTGTGTCGAACCCTGTAAGCCTATTATAATCGCCTCCGCCAATATTGAAGCACTTTTTCCAAAATTTATCTTTCAAATCTTCCTTTAAATCGCTTTTTAAAATGTTGGCAATCAAAACTCCGCTGTCGTGAGCAGTCACCCACTCAAGAGGAGCGTTAAAGCAAGTGTGGAACATAAGTCCGTCGCTGATGTTGTCGGACATCATGTTTTTGTGAAGCATGGCACTTTGCCTTAAAACCGCCCAATTTTTTATGCCAGACTCCAACACCCTGAACTCGCCACGAAGTTTGGTTGCAGAATATATGTCAAAAGGGCTAACAAGAAGTGGGTCGCCAACCTGCCCCCAAATATGTTTGCTGTTTCTGTTTCCATAAAGCGCCACAGTGGAAATATGAATAAATTTTGGTTGTTTTTCCATTCTTTCAATGCTGGAAACAAGGTTGTTAACACCAACTTCGTTGCACTCAATCGCTTTCATTGGAAATTTGTCAGAATGAGGTGGAATAACTGCCGCCAAGTTCACCACATAGTCCGAATCTGCCACAAGAAAATTACAAGTGCGCGCATCCTTTAAATTTCCAAAAACAATATCAAATTTTTTAAATTTCTCTGGATATTTTTTATATTTTTTAACAATATCATTAATTCTTTTATCTTCTGGCAAAACCAAAAGTTTAAGTTTATCTATCTCATCAATTTTAAGGACTTCCTCTAAAACCGCCTGCCCCATGTTGCCAGTTATCCCTGTGATTGAAACTTGCATAAAACCTCCTAAAATGTCGAATTTTGACTTTTTTAGTGTAGCATATTTAATCAAAAAAACAAAATGAATTTCAACAATTTAAAAAATTTTAAATACCAAATTTTAATTAACAACTCTATAAATAAAACTTTGGCAAAACAAATGCCAAATAGGTTCATTTCACTAAATTAAATATAAAACAAAATTCACTATTGCAATTTGCGCTTAAATATGCTAAAATAGGCAAAAGGAGGAGAAATGTTAGAAGCAAATTTCAACACTCTCGACAATGATTTCATAACCCTTTCTTGCAAGCAACTTGTGCAAAACAACTCTGATGATTCAAAACTTCCAATCACCGCTCTTGCAGAAATGGGGCAAATCAACGCCATTCAAAACTACTATGAAATCAAACGCTTTTATGAAAATAACGAATATATAGATAAGCAGGTGGAAAAATTCATTAAAACTAAAAATAAAAATTTCAATCACTATATCGCCATTGCAAATGTCTATCTCGCCGAAAACGGATACAGTGTTCAAAAACTTATTAAACTTATTGAAAAGCAAAAGAAAAAGCTTTTAATGGATGTTGTTTTTGAATACTCAGAAACGATAAGGCATGAGATGGGTAAACTGCAAATTTTGCAAGACGATTATTCTCGCTTGCCATCCACTTCCGCACTTGTTGAAGCAAAAAAGAGATGTTTTCATCTATATAAAAAACTTAAAAATCCTATCTTTCTTTTAAACTATGCCGAACTTGATGTTAAAGACCCGATGCAAAAGATTGGACTTAAAACAAAACTTTGCTTTGCACTTAGTAAATTGGAACTTAAAAAATGGTTTAAAGTTGATCCAACAAACATACCAGTGCAATACAGCCTTGCCAAAGTTTTAACCATGCCAAAGTCGCTCGTTTTAAACACCGACAAAGAGCAAAAACTCGGTCACGACATTTTAATAAATCTTGCCAATCGCCCGCTTTCCTCCACGCTTCAAAAATACATTGAAATGAGAGGCTTTGAAGAAAAAGAAACAAAAATTTAATAGAAACGCACTTTTTTTGCATTTTTTTTGAATTTTTCATGAAAAAAAGTGAATTTTTACTTTTCAAGAAAATTTAACTTACTTTATTAAACACAAAAAAGTTAAATTAAAAGCAAACTAAAAATTCAAAAATTAGATTGAAATTATAAACTTTTAAAACAAAAAATTGAACGATTCTCGTTCAATTTTTTTAACTGCAAATTATTGTGATTTAAAATTATTTTGTTCCTTTGTTACCTTTATTACCTTTCTTAGCCTTATTGTCAGCACCTTCTTTCTTTTCAGTCACTTTACCATTTTTAACCGCTTCGTCAACAAGGTTATAGTATTCATCAAAAATTTTAACGGCAATTTCTTGATTTTGTTCCACTCTTAAAACTGTTGGCGACACGCTTTCATCTGCAACAAAAACAACGGCTTCGTCGTCTGCAATTCCTTCAATCTTATCGATAGGTTTCAAAATAACATAAATTTTTTGCTTGTATGGCACAACTGCAACTTGCTCGAAACTAATTCTATTTCCCTTTTCGTCTTGCAAAGGTATTGGGTCAACATTACTTTCATCCAAGATAACATCAAGAATGTCGAATTGCCCCATTTCTTCTTTGACTTCATTTGAAATTTCGTCGATTTGTTGTTGTTTTTTCTTATCCATAATTTTCCCCTTTTATTTTCTTTCATCAAGATAGTTTTGAAGAATGATTTGTGCGGAAACTTTGTCAAGAAGTTCCTTTCTTTTTTCCCATTTAATTCCCGCCTCTTTTAAATATTCTTCCGCCTCAAAAGATGTGTATCTTTCATCTTGATAAAAAACTTGTAAACCGCTTTTTTCAGAAAGTTTTTTTCCAAAATCTTGCACAAATTTCGACATTTCACTTTCCGTTCCATCGGCGTTTAACGGCAACCCTATCACAATATATTTAACATCCATCGACTTTGCAAGATTGGAAAGATTTTCCACATCTTTCTCTCCCTGACCTTTAATCACACTGTGCGCAGACGCAATCGTGCCAGAAAGGTCGGAAAATGCGATGCCAATTCTTGCTTTACCATAGTCAATTCCCATATACCTATTATATTGCATAAATCACCACTATCATTTTAAAATAAATAAAAGAAATTGTCAAATAAAAATCAAATTTTTCAAAATTTCCTGCCAAAAATGAAAATTTAAAGTTTTTTTGTTTAAGAGGCATAGTTTGAAAATATCATTTACAATCAAAAAGCGTCTTTCCCTCACCCACGCTGACAACAAGTGGAACTTTATATGCTTTCACATTTTCCATACATTCTCTAACAATCTTCTCCACTTTTTCAAGTTCCTCTTTTTTTGTGTCGATGATAAGTTCGTCATGCACTTGCAAGATGATATGGCTTTCCATATTTTTAAGTGCTCTAAAAGTGGCAATCATAGCAAGTTTAATGATATCCGACGCCGTGCCTTGAAGTGGCATATTCATGGCAACGCGTTCGCCAAACTTTCTAACATTATAGTTAGACGAAGAAAGTTCTGGAATCATTCTAATTCTTCCAAAATCGGTTTTTGCATAGCCATTTTCTTTTGCAAACTCAATGTTTTTATCCATAAACTCTTTGATTTTTGGATATCGATTGAAGTAGTTATCAATATATATTTTTGCCTTAACTCGTGAGGTCTTAATGTTTTGCGACAAGCCATAGTCGCTTATGCCATAAACAATTCCAAAATTAACAGCCTTAGCGTCGCGCCTCATGGAACTTGTCACCTCGCTGACTGGCACATGAAAAATTTCACTGGCTGTTTTTGTGTGGATATCAATTCCTTTTTGATAGGATTCAATCATCGAGTCCTCATCCGCCATGTTGGCAAGAAGTCTAAGTTCAATTTGGTTATAGTCCGCCGAAACAATGACGCCATCTTCAAACTTAGAAACAAAAATCTTTCTTAAATTCTTTCCTTCTTCATCACGCGTTGGAATGTTTTGCATATTTGGTTCAGAACTTGAAAGCCTGCCTGTGTTGGTTAAGGTTTGATTGAAAATGGTGTGAATAACATTTCCGCGAGTCTTGATAAGTTCTTTATAAACATTGATATAAGTGCTTTTAAGTTTAAACACTTTTCGATAGTGGATGATGAGGTTAACAATTTCATGGTCGAAACGAAGCTCGTCTAAAATGGCAAAACTTGTGGAGCGTTTCACGTTGTTATATGGCACAATTTTTAATTTATCGAAAAGAATTGTTGCCACTTGTTTTGGAGAATTGATGTTGAACTCCTCGCCTGCCTGAGCATAGATTTCTTCCTCCAATTCTTTAATTTCTATGCTTATTTTTTCGTCGATTTCGTCAAGCGATTTCTCATCAATCTTAAACCCTTTCTCCTCCATCTCTGCCAAAACTTCCACAAGAGGAGTTTCAATTTTATAGAACACAAAATCCACGCCTTTTTCTTCAATAAGGTTTTTAAATTCGTTTTTCAGTTTAAAATGCTCGCAAATATTTTCTGAAAGTTTGTTCGACACTGTGAAGCACACATATCTTGCAATCTCGAGGTCGAAAAAGTTAACTAAGTGGATGTTTAAGCGCTTTAAAATTTTCATATTCTCTTTGGCTTGAGTTGTGATTTTCAAAATTTTATCATCTTCAAACACGACTTTAAGTTTTCTAAGCACATCATTAACATCAATAAGCGAGGTAAAAAAATCTAAATCTTTTTTAAGATAATAAACCTTATTTTCATTCGGAGCAAATTCAAGATTGGTTATGTTATAAGCAAATTCACCTTTAATTTCACCTATCATCTTGTCAACCATATCCAAACTTTCAATTAAAACTCTTTCCGATTTAACCTCTTCCTTTTTCTCGCTGAAAATATCGTCGCGCTTAGTGAAAGAATTGAAATTCCAATACTCAAAAAACTCGCGAACCTCATTTGAAAATGGAAAAGTTGCCTTGCAATCAGATAGGTTAAAATCAATATCGCAATCGGTTTTTATTGTGGCAAGAGTTTTTGAAAGATAGGCATTATCTTTGTCTAGCACAAGTTTTTCTTTAAGTTTTCCAGTGATATTTTCAATGTTTTCGTAAACACCATCCAAACTTCCATATTTTTGAAGAAGAGAGAGTGCAGTTTTTTCTCCCACGCCACTGACACCTGGAATGTTATCCGACGCATCACCCATAAGTGCTTTAAGTTCAATGATACCCTCTGGCTTAAAACCATATTTTTCTTTAATTGCTTTTTCGTCCATAATTTCAAGTTCTGAAACACCTTTTTTTGTCAGCCAAACCGTTGTGTTATCATCAACTAATTGCAACAAATCTCTATCTCCCGACAAAAGAATATTCTCCTGCCCAGAGTGTTTTGCAATTGTGCCGATAATGTCGTCCGCCTCAATGCCGTCCTGTTCAAAAACTTTAATTTTCATAAGCGAAAGCATCTCTTTAATATATGGAAATTGTTTAGATAAATCAAGAGGAGTTTCCTTTCTTGTGCCTTTATAGTCTTTATAAATCTCCGTTCTAAAAGTGTGGCGCGAGTGGTCAAAAGCAACGGCAATATAAGTTGGTTTTTGTTCCACAATAAGTTTAATTAAAATGTTGGCAAACCCAAAAATTGCACCTGATGGTTGTGCTTTGATGTTAGATAGATATGGCATCGCATAAAACGCACGATTTGCCAGTGAGTTTCCGTCAACAATTAAAAATTTTTCCATAGTTTTCTCCTAAATGTTTATGCTTGCAAACATTCCCTCAATAAGCCCAGAGCAAGCCATAACAATCACATACGCCACGATGGCAACAATCAAAAGCACAAAAAAGACGATTTTAAGCGGACTTCCAGCGAAATTGACAAGCGCAAAGCAAAAGATGATTGCCACACCTCCAAAATTCACAATAAGGTTAAAAATCGGAGTGAAACCACCCATATCAACATTCCAGCCCGCCTGCACAAAAACATTCATAATAAGAAAGCCGATGTAAATTATCGAGCAAATTGATAAAATTGTGTATATAATTTTCTTCATTTTAACTCCTTTTTAACAAAAATTTTTTTCATCGGTATTTAACAAAATTTTTCCAAAACTTAAAGCTATTCTTGTGCATATTAAGCAAAATTAAATTATTTTATCTTTATTTTGCACTATTAAGCATATGTTATCATAAAATTATGTCTATCACCAAATATTTTACGCATATTTCAAAAAAATACCAATAAAAAAACCGCCTAAATTAATAGGCGATTTTAATCATATTTATTTATATTTATGCATAGTTATTCAATTTTATCATCTTCATTTTCCGTGTTTTTTGTTTCACTTTCTGCGTTTTTTGTTTCGTTTTCATTAGGCAAATTTTCCTTGCTTTCTTCACTTTCATTTTCCAAATTTTCATTTTCTAAAGCGTTATCATCGCTCGTTTCGTTTTCCTGAATTTCGTCTGTGTTTTCCTCGTTTTCATCACCAGTCTCTTTTGTCACAAAGCCTAAAACCACTAAAAGCCCAGCAATCGACATGATAACATCTTCCACAACTTCATTTTGAATTTGAAAATGAAAAATGTTTCCAAGGCAATTCAAAAAGATGATTAATGCGCCAGAAAAAGACACCCAAAAACTGTAAGATTTCATCCTCTCAAACAACTTCTTCATCGTCGTCCTCCTTAGCGCTTAAAAACTCTTCAATCTCGTCAAGTTCTTCTTTAACATCATCCAAAGTGTTAAGGTCTTTTGTTAAATTTTCAATCGTCTGTTGATACTTAGCCTCGCGTTTAGACGAGTCCTTAATTTGATAAAAGAAAAGCCAAACAAACAGCACTGCAAACACACCGTTAGAAATCACAATGCTGATTATCTCTTTCCAAAGTTCCATGTTTTTCTCCAAAAACATCTTCTTTTAAACTTAAAATCTTATCAATCATAACGTTTTCCCCTTTTAAGTAAAAAAGTTTGTTTTTATAAAATTTTACATAGTTTTTGTAAATCAATTTCACGAAATAACATCAAAAACAATCATTGGCTTAGAAATATGGCACTCTGCTTCAGTTGTTTTAAAAATAAATTGGAAGTTTTTGCCATTGACAGATGCCGAACAGCGCTGTTCTTTTTCACTTCCTTCAAATGAATAGGTTTTGGTTTCAACATCCGAAATAATTTCCACATCAACACTTGACGATGTGTTCAAAATGATTTCCTTAATTTTTTTGTTCTTGCCTTTATATCCAAGGTCCGTTGTGAAAGATGACCAAGACTTAGGTAAATTTTCAGTAAACAATTTTCCATTATGCACAAGTTCACCAAGATGACCGCAATAAGTGCCGTTAAAACAAGCCACAACTCTGCTATAGAATGGAGTGTCAACAGAGATGATTTTTTTGATGTCCACCCCACGAAGCACATCCACTTTTTGTGTGTTGATGTCAACTTCAAAAAGCACATTGTTGGTGTAGGATGTGGAGCTTTCACAGCCCACGCTTAAACCGTCATCAAAGTCAAATTTTGTGGCAAGATAATATTTCCCATCCAAACAACACGAACTGCAATTCATGTTATCTAATTTTTGGAAATAATTATCATAATCTTCACAAATTTTTTGCACTCTCGAGCCGTTGAAGGAATAAAGCCCATCACGCGTGGCAAAGAAAACTTCCTCACCACAAACGCAAACAGATTTTTCATAGATTTTTGAAGAGGAAGTGTATAGATGGTCGAAAGAAAATTCGTCGATATTTGAATATTCCGAAATTTTCGTTATACCGTTTTCTCTGAATAAATATACATAATCGTTGAATGAAACAAGTTTTTCAAACATACCTCTGTCATCCAAAAATTCAATCACAATTCCGCTGTCGTCTTGCCAATCTCTTATGTCGAGATTGTCGGTGTAAACAAGTTCGTTTCGATTGGTGTTTGTGATTCCAAAAACCTTACCGTAATGCACAACACATGAAAGAAATGCTGGCACATCTTGATAAAATGCCCTTCCATATCCTGTTAAATACAGCATTCCAGTTGGAATGTAATACATTAAACAATCTGAACCTTCAATGCGATATTTGATAACAGAAATAAGGTCGGTAACTTTTGTGGTGGACTTATTGATAACTCCACCTCCTGTGGTGTCGATGAGAAGGCAATACCAAACTTGGTCCTCTTGACTAACAAGATATAAATGATAGTAATAAATGTCGTTCGTGGAATCACGATAGCGAAACATTGTGATGTCTTTAATCGCCGTTATTCCAGCATCTTCCAAATCAAAGGTATGCCAGCCGTCAACAGTTGTTCGGTTGGAAGGCACTTCAAGGTCCTTAAAGCCCAGCCCTGTTTTAAGTGAGCCGTCGTTTAAAGTGAAGTTATGAAAAACTTTGCATTCGTTGGGTTTAGAGATGAGGTCATCTTCATTTGAGATGACCCCTTCTCCAAAAACTGAAAAAGTGATGTTTTTTTCTGTTGTCTGTTTGTGTTTTTTAAGGTTTTTATAGAAAATCAAATCCATCTCCTTTTAGGAAGGCGAGTTTCACTTTTCTTTCTTGAAAGCACAAACAAACTCTCTTTAAATCTTTCCTCCCAAATTTCCGCATCCTCACTTAAACCGTCGCACAAAAGATATTCGCTGGCAACACCATAGGCATAAATTCTTGCGGAAAGCCCATTATAGAATTCAAATTCGTCGGAAAGCGCAAAGTCGCTTGGCAAAAAGGAATATGTTATCGATTTTGCTCTGCCAAAAACCTCAATATAGTTTGGGTAAAGTTTATATCTCACACTTTTTCCAAAACTACCTTTAAGTTCATAAACATTAATAAGCGTTTTCGACAAATCTTCAAAACTTAAAATGGAATTATTAACATCAATTTTTTCAGTGCATAAAAAAGGAAGATAATCGGATGCAATCTCTTGATTAACAAGATTAAAACATCTTAACAAAATATCCACCTTTTCCTCGTCCTTGCCTTCTAAACTTGGAGTTTCTGCTTCCAAAGTTTTTGCAAGTTCTTTTTCTCCAATAAATAAGCAAGCGTTTTTTAAAATATCTTTAACTTTCATACAGTCTTGCCTCCGCGTCATTTAAAATAGCACGGCATTTGCGCTTTTTCATTTCTTCGTTTTCTTTTTCAAGTTCCTTGACAAGTTCATCACGCTTAACACTCAAAGTTTTAAGTGTCAAATCAATCGTTCTTTCATCCAAACTTTCAAAAGGAAGTGTCAAGCAAAAAGTGTCTCTCTCTTGCGCCCTGTTATGAAGTTCAAAACATTTGCGCGCAAGGTTGTAAACCACGAAATAATCTTTGTCAATCTCTTTTAAACGCTTAATGATGTCTTGGCAATCGCTGTATATTTCAAATGACTTTTTCATATTTTATCCTCAATTATGATTGAACACCGCTTGTGCCACTTGTGTCGTCGCCCTCTGGTGCTGTTAAAGTTGTTGCGATGTTAGAAATTTTTGCCTGAGCGTTTGGTCTGTCGCACATAAGTTCGCAATATTTAACAAGAGTTGCTGTGTATGTTGGGTAATTTGGATTTTGTTTCAAAATTCTTCCACTTTCATCCTCAAGCCACTTCCAGTCGCAAAGTTCATACATCGTGAAGTCGTTGGTGTTAAGAAGATACATGGTGTTGTCTGGAACAAATCTATCGCCCACAACTGGAATACCGTTATAGGTGATTGTTTTAAATCCACCAGCAAGTTCTGTCACATCAATATTTCTTCTGTATGCCGACAAATATTCTTGATATAATCTTCTAACTGCCTTTGTGGTGGCAATGTAGTTTACATTTGAATTAGCATAATCTTCCAAATGGTCGATAACGCTTTGAATTGCACTGTCGGAAATGTAAGTTGTGTCAGTTGAAACATAAGGATTAAGCCAAGGGTTATCTGCTTTTGTTAAACCGTAAAGAGTGGTGTTTGAGAAAATCCCTTCAATGCCAGTTATTTCGCTGTCCAAAGAGTTTTGCACCCAAATTCTGCCGTTTTTTGCAACATTGTTTGGGTTAAAATTTGCGCCATTATCAACATGGATTCTTAAATTGTCTCTGTCAACTTTTGTGACTGTGTAAGTGTAGTCTACATGTTTATTTGTTCCCATAACATCTTCAATGCGGATAACCATTCCTTCCACAAAATTTTGAATTCCTGATTTAACCTGGAAATAAGATTGAGAAGGGTTACAACTATCGCAAATTGCAAGGCAACCATCGCCTGTGCCATAAAGCATTCTGCCAAGGTTGAAGTTGGAAGCCTCAATAAGTCTTTCCATTTCGTCGTTCAAAAGATTAACAAAACTTGCAATGTTGTTGGAGGTTGCTCTGATTGCCTTATCAGAAATGTCAAGTCTTCCATAAAGGTTTTTAAGTTGTGCAACAAATTGAACATAGTTGGTTTTTGAAGAAATTGGAAGTTCGCCATCCTCAGCGCCTGCTCCAACACCGCCATTGATTCCAACAGGAGCGGCTTTTCTTATTTCTTTGCCATAGATGTTGCTTGTTGAATGTTTGATTTGTGCAAGAAGTGGATTAACGGCAACATTAAGTTGGTTTGAAACCACTCCTAAATACACATTTTTAAGCGCATTTTCTGCTGTTTGTAATGTAACCATTTTTTTTCTCCTTTTGTTAGGAAAGTAAGTCGAAAAGCATCTTTTTTGCATCGTTTAAAGTTTCGGGTTTTTGAGTGGTCACAGTTGTGGCCACTCTGTTTCCCGAAGAAGATATTTTTATTGGTGACTTATTTTCCGCTAATTGATTTACATAGTTTTGAATAATCGCATCCTTAATCTTATCGTTATTCAAAACATAATTTGATGCAATAGAGTCCTCTACTTTTGGGTTTTTAAGGTTATCAAACACCATTTCCGCCCAAACAAAACTGAAAGGATCATCCATTGTTTTAAGGCTGTCGCTTTCAAGGACCTTATTTAAAAGTGCTTCCTTGAATGGCGTTGCCTCCCCATTGGTCGAAAGGAATAAGTTGAGTTTATTTTCCACATCCTCGTGAACCTTTTCTTCATCTCTTATTTTATCTTTCTCAATTTCGGACAGCCTTTGGCATTTTTTGGTGAATTCTTTTTCCAAGTTATTATAAGCATCGTAAAGAGCCTCAACACTTTTAAATTTTCCAATAGTTTCGCCTTTTTCCGCTTCGCCCTCGTGCTTAACACTTTCTTCACCTTGTTGGGAGCCTTCCTCTTGTGCTGTTTCGCTGTTTTCCTCGTCAAGCACTAAATCTTCAGGTTGTTCCCAATATTTATCTTCATCCATATTCATTCTCCTTCTTTAAACTTTTTGTGTTCTCTTATGTGTTTCAAAAAGTTTTCTTCCACTTTTTCGTTTGCGTTTTGTTCATATTCGCCTGAAAGCATAAAGGCAATGTGTTCTTCAATGTGAAGTTCATGGTCGTCAATCTCTTTCACTTTTGCCTCTTTTCCGTCTAAAAGCGCAAGGTTTTCCTTATCTGCTCGCTTAATGTGGAGCCCGTCCACATCTCTGGCACCCTCCCAAATTCCAAAACCTAAAAGTTCCAAAATCTTGGTTTTCATGCTGTTTGTTAGTTTTCCGTTTTCGTCTTGCAAAAGATTGTTCTCTAGAAGCGTGTAAATCATATTGCGTTTTTGAGATAAACTATCTGTGCTTCCAACATCGGTGTCAAGTTCCACATCATCGCTGGAAATGTCGCTACCTTTAAAGTAAAACAGTTCAGGCTCGCCGTTTTCGCCAACAATCTTCATAAGTCTTGGAATGGAAGCAAATTGCTTATACAACCTTAAAACTTGCTTTCCAATCATCTTAATGGCATTTTTAATGCTGTCGGTGGTAAACGAAAGGCGTGTTTGATTTTCGTCAAGAAGTAATTCCAGTGCCACACCACTCATGGATGCCGAAACAGAACTCATATCTCCCATTTCCGTCGTTCCGCTAATAGTGGTAAATTCCTCCAAAAGCCTTTCCTCTTCCTTTTCAAAATCGGTTGGAAGTGTTTCGGAATCGAGATATTTTGGCGGATTGGAGCCTTGCCTATAAACCAAAATCTTGCCAGGTGCCAAGCCCTCATCTTCCAAATTGTCGATGTCAACACTTCCGTCCTCCACCGACAAAACGCCAAGTGTCAAACGGTTTAAAAACTCATGTTTTCTGTTTTTCACAGCGTTATATGCTCTTTGAATTGGAATCATCCTTTCAATCAAACTGACACCCCAAAACGAGCCAACTTCATCACAGCAAACTTGCTTAATGAATGGAAAATCTCGTTTGCCGTCAGCACCGTTCACAAAAGGAAGGTCGCCATCAAACACAAGTTCTTCGCCAGCCACAATAATAAGCCTGCCGTTAGGATATTCTTCGGTTGGCCTAACATATTTTTCAATAACAATTCCAGAATTTTGTCTTGTGGACTCAATCACTTTTGTGCCGATTCCGCTATATCCAAGCCCGCCCAAATTCATGGTTTTGTCAAGCGAGAAAACATCGATGTTTCTCCCCTCAACTTCCACGCCATACATATTTTTAATCTCTTCAGCCGAGTAAACTTTCGCGTGAATTATGCTTTGGCAATCTTCCAAATTCTCATTTGTGGAAGAATCTGGATAGATTTCAAATGGTGAGCAAACCACCACATCAATGTCGCCAGCCTTAACCTTTTTTCCGTCCTCTTCAATTGCCACAACCTGACCAAGATTAGAGTTCCAAAACACCTTATAAAAACTTGTTCCACAAATTTCGCTCCATTTCGTTGCTTGATTTATCTTTTGTGATAAATTAAGTTTGTTGGAAAGGGAATCTAAAATTTTCTTAGAGGTTTTCGCGGTGTAAACATCACTCTCATCGGCTGTTGCTGGCACAACATGAAGTTTTGGTTTGATGCTGGACAACTTCGCAAGACGGATGTCAATTTTTGGAGCAATATGGTTGAACACCTCTCTTTCTTGCCAAAAATATTGCCTGTCTAAATCTTCAATAATTCCACCAAAACCAGTTGTGCAGAATTGATTTCCCATATAGAAGTTCATGTTTAATTGCCATTTCAAATCAAAACTTTTTCTTTCTTCCATTCTGTTTTGAAAATCTTTCAGCACTTCTTTTGCAGTTTCATTAATCTTTTTCATCCTTCCTCCTTTTTCTGTTTGGTTTGAAATGTGATTCAATCGCTTTTGGAACATACAATTTTGAAAGTTCTTCAAAAAGTCCTTTCATGCAATTGGCGCAGAAGGCAAATTCATTTTTCACAAAACCGCGAGTGGAAACATAGTAATCTGCCAAATTTCTGCAACCCATGAAGTCACATTTAACCCTGTGTTGACACTTTTCAACTTTCACTCAAATTTTCCTCCTTTAAAAGTTTCAAAAGTCGCTTTTTTTCTTGCTTTAACTGTGAATTAGTCATATGTGAAAGTTCGTCGCTTATGTCAGCCTTATCCAATAACACTTTCATCGCAGATAGGTCAGGAGGATTATATTTTTTTGTCACCTTTCGCTTGTTAAGCACGCTGTTTCCCTGCTCATCAAGTGTGTATTCCTCCACAATCTCGTCACTGACAAAGCCAAGTGCCTTTTTTAAAAGTGCTTTTTTTAAGTCGCTGTCTTCCACAATACCTCCTTTTAACGCAACTTTCGCAAGGTATTTTAAAAGCAAAATAGGCGAAAAACAAGATTTTATGCCATCTATTCACAAAATTTTTCCAAGCAAATATGATGTTATTGTAGAGGCAGAATATGAAAGAAATTTTAAAATTTAATGATGTTAGTTATTTCTATCAAACAAAGAAAGATGAGATTTTTGCACTAGACAAAATCAGTTTCAGCGTTTTGGAAGAAGATTTTGTTTCCATTGTGGGTCCAAGTGGTTGCGGAAAAACCACCATTCTTTCTCTTATTGCTGGCTTACTTAAACCTAGTTCTGGAAAAGTAATTCTCGACGGCTCAGAAAAAATCGACACCAAAAAAATTGGATATATGTTCCAACGCGATATGCTTTTTGATTGGCGAAGCGTTTGGAAAAACATCACTCTTGGCATCGAACTTCAAAAACCTGACGACAAAGAAAGGAAACTTCAATTAGCCGATGAACTATTGAAGAAATACAGCCTCTATAACTTCAAAAATAAAAAGCCACGAGAACTTAGTGGCGGTATGCGTCAGCGTGTTGCACTTATTCGCACGCTTGTGATGGAACCAAAACTCCTTCTTCTTGACGAGCCATTTTCCGCTCTCGACTTTCAAACTCGCCTAACTCTTTGCGACGATGTTTACGACATTTTAAAAAGCGAAAAGAAAACGGCGATTTTGGTGACACACGATATTTCCGAGGCAATATCCATGTCGAACAAAATCATCGTTCTATCCTCACGCCCTGCAAAAGTTAAGGATGAAATAAAATTAAATTTAAGCGGAGAAACACCGCTTAAAAAACGAGATGACTCGTCGTTTCGTGGCCATTTTGATTTAATATGGAGAGAACTAACAAATGAAGAAGAAAATAAATAATTTTTCATTATCGCACCAAAAATATGTAAAAAAGTTAAAAAAAGATAAATTTTTAGTGATTTTTTTCAGAATTTTCATTTTGGTGGCATTTTTAGGGCTTTGGGAACTATTAACACACTTCAAAATTTTGGATCCTTTTTTTGTTTCCAGCCCATCAAGAATCATCGCTCAACTTGGCGAGTTAATAAGCGCTGGAACACTTTTTCATCATGCATGGGTAACGCTTTATGAAACACTTATCGGCTTTTTAATTGCCACAGTTTTAGGCTATATCATCGCCGTAGGACTGTGGTGGAATGAAAAAGTGAGAAAGATTTTTGAACCATACATTGTGGTATTAAATTCCCTGCCAAAAATTGCGCTTGGACCTGTCATCATCCTTTGGGTCGGCTCTGGAACAAATGCCATTGTTTTGATGTGTGTGTTAATTTGCATTGTCATCACCACAATGTCTATGCTCTCTGCGTTTATTGCAGTGGATGAAGGAAAAATATTGCTTCTTAAAAGTATGCACGCCAACAAGTTTCAAATTTTATGGAAACTTGTGCTTCCTGCCACCATGCCAGATTTTATATCCGTTTTAAAAATCAATGTGGGCATGAGTTGGGTTGGAAGCATCATGGGAGAATACTTAACAAGCCGTGCAGGGCTTGGCTACCTCATCGTATATGGCGGTCAGATTTTCAAAATTGACCTCGTCATGTCTGCCACCTTTGTTCTGTGCATTTTGGCGTTTGCGATGTATTATCTTGTCAGCCTTTTGGAGCGAAGATATAAAAAATAACAAAACTTTAAACAACTTTTAAAATCTTTCTGTTAATAATAGCAGAAAGGTTTTATCTTTATTGTATACTGCGTGACGATGTGCCTTGGTGCATTCTCGAAACCTACATGGACAAAAATCAATCGCAACAAAAAAGCGCAAACCACCTATGTTCAAAAAACGCTGGAAGACGGAATTTTAAAATATCAAATAAATAATATTTTAGGGCTTTACTACATCGAAAAAGTCAAAATCCCCAAAGACGCATTAAGTGCAATAGACGCGCAAACAGAAATTCAATATTATCAAGTGCTTTCCGCAAAACCTAAAAAGCAACGCAAAAAGAAGAAACAAAAACAAATATCAATTTAAAATTTATTCTTTTCTGTTTTCACTCTTAAAATTTTTCTTTCGCTGAAAGGAGAATATGAAAAACAACAGCACGCACACGCCAAGCACTGAACTTAATGGATAAAGATTTCCAACTATTTCCGAAAATCCAAGTTCGGAAATTAAAAATGGCAAAAACACCGAAAGCGAAAGATTGACCGCATCACTTTTAACAAAATTTTTAAACGACTCTCGAAGTGTCAAACAAAGCGAAAAAAGCGTTGTTATGCACCCCACCAAAATAACAGCATAACAAAGCCCGAACATAAAGGCGTTGTTTTCACTTAGATACAAAAAAGGCATATCAGCATAAAAACTTTCGGTGTGATTTCTTAAAACAAAATTTCCAAAAGTTAGAAAAGCAAAAAGCAAAAGCGAAGTAAACAGACTAACAAAAAAGGTCTGTTTTTTTGTTAAGTCACTGCCTGCACGACTGACAATAAATGCGCTTGTGGAAAAATTGAGCGCAACATAGAGAGGGCAATAAAAATAACCAAAAGGAAAACTGATATCCATGGAAATCTCAGATTTTTGAAAGGAAATATAAATTAAAACTGCCAAAAAAATAAAGGCACAAATCGGCATGAGAAAAGCCGTCACCTTCTCCAAAGCACGCATACCTTTTAAAGTGATTAAGACCGTCACAACAAGAAGAATTGCACACAAAATGATGTAAAGCACAGAGCCAGTAAAGGAAAACAAACTTTTAAGTCCAGCAAACATAGACGAAGTGAAAACAATAGAGATGAAGATTAAAATCAAATTCAAAATTTTCGACTTCTCCAATTTTTCAATAACAAATTTTCCTTTCCGCAAAAACAGATAAAAAAGAAGAAAAAACATAAGTGAAGCAAGAAAAATATATAGATATGAAAGTTTACCAAATCGGCTGAAAAACACAAAAATTTCCTTTCCGCTGGAAAAGCCAGAACCAACAATAGTGCCAAAAATAAGAAAAACGCATAAAAAAACTTTTTTCATAAGAAATTTTATGAAATTAAAAATCAAAATAGACGGAAAAAGAATTAAAACTGAATTTTAACAAAAACTATTATCATGCAAAAGAAATTGGTAGTTTATATCTTTATATTTTTCCTTTCGGCAAGCGTGTTTGCCAGTCTTTTTCCATACCCTGTTTTTTCACCATACACAAATGTGACAAAGTCGAATATGTATGAAATTTCCAACTTCAAAGAAACCGAGGTAAACTCGCAAACAGAAAGCGGAATTAAAACTTTGCTTGTGGATTGGAATATTGCCGACGCCCTCATCGAGCAAGAAAGAATTTACAGATTAATAGATCTAAATTCTGGCGAAAGCATTTTAATTGAAAGAATTGGCGGAACACAACACGCCGATGTTGAAACAATAGACGAAGAAAACACAAAAACGCTTTTTGCCATAACTGGTGAAAATTGGTCGTGGGAAAGACGCCCAGTATATTTGCAACTTTCCGACAATGTTTATTTATCTGCCAGCATGAGTGCATATCCACATGGCGACTCAAAACTAAACAATAATCTCGACGGTCACATTTGTTTGCACTTTTTAAACTCAAAAACGCACGGCAGTAAAAAAGTGGACAGTTCTCACCAAAAAGCCATTAAAGAGGCACAAAAAAATTCTTCTAAATTAGAAGAATTAATTTAAAATTTCTAAAAAATTAAATTTTCAAAGCATCAATTTTAACGCAAAACAAAGTTTATAATCGCCATGAAACCTTTTATTTAACTTTTTCATCACAAAACAATCTGTCTTTATATTCGTTTTTCTTTTTAACAATAACATTGATTGAATTGGAAAACATCATATTTTCTTCATAAGACGCATCCTCTTTCATTGATATTAAGGCTGTGTTGTATGCAGTTTTATAAAGTTCAAAAAGTTGGTCGCTTGAAATTTTCTCCTTTCCTTCAAAGTAAGCACTTGGAAGGCAAATAAAAAGTTCTGGCGCAACTGAAAGAAGTTTCATAACCTTTTCCACAGAATAGTCCGCTGTCAACTCGTTTCCGCCTTCATTAAACCTCACCGCAACCTTGTTTTTTGTGAAATAATCGGTGATAACTTTGTTTCCAACATTTCCAAAGTCATCAATTATCGAAGTGTGAGAGCCTTGAATAATTTTCTTTATCATATTTTCTCCTACATATATATTGTATAATAAACCAAGCGAAAAATCAACCTCAAAATTGAAAAAATATATAATTCTCTATGAAAACATATCATAGTTATGTCAAAACTCACTAAATGGTTTAGTAAAACTTAAAATGGTTAAATTGAAAAGAATAAAAAAAGAGTGAGGAAACACTCACTCTAATTTTACAAGTTAAATAGTTGAA
>ERZ1643247.423-NODE-423-length-51452-cov-5.088001_pt1 | contig 51452 bp, 44 predicted proteins | sample MGYA00579264_ERZ1643247 | MGnify/ENA primary metagenome ERZ1643247 (study PRJEB29033, sample SAMEA4952262) | chicken gut metagenome | biome: Broiler Chicken; feature: Gastrointestinal Tract; material: Caecum | place: Ireland | collected 2018 | study: Broiler... | reverse complement strand
TTGGAGCGGGAAACGAGACTTGAACCCGCGACATTTACCTTGGCAAGGTAACGCTCTACCACTGAGCTATTCCCGCATACTCCGTTTGATGCTCTCATAATATATCATATTTCGGGGAGGAATGCAAGCGTTTTTTATTGTGTTTTTACATTTTTTTCGGAAAAATTTCTTCCGACCCGTTGACAAACGGGAAAAAATAGGGTATACTATAAGAAATCCTTATTTTGAGGAGAAGAAGATATGTTCTTTTCAAGGAATTGGTGGCGCGGATAAAAGTGCGTTCGCAGAAACGGTGTGTTTTGCGGATGCTTTTTCGCGTACGCAGAACATATCGGAAGAATGATACGTCTATCATACGAGACCCGACGGTATGTTTTGTAAAACAGCCGGACGGGTCTTTTATTTTATCTTTTTAAGGAGTAAAGTCATGAAAAACAAATTGCAGACGGGGTATTTCGGGGAGTTCGGCGGAGCGTATGTCTCGGAGGAGATGAAAAGGGAGCTAGACAGAGTTTATGAGGAATATCTTCGGCTGAAAAAGGACAAAGATTTCCGTGCCGAGCTCGCCGTTCTCAGGCATACCTATCAGGGCCGTCCCACGCCCCTCTATTATTGTCGGAAATTATCCGAACGGACGGGCGGAGCGGACATCTATCTCAAACGCGAGGACCTCAACCACACGGGCGCGCATAAGATCAACCACTGTATCGGGGAAGTACTCCTCGCTAAGCATTTGGGAAAGAAAACGGTCATCGGAGAAACGGGCGCGGGGCAGCACGGGCTGGCGCTCGCCACCGCCTGTGCGCTTTTAGGACTGAACTGCCGCATTTTTATGGGCGAAACCGACATGAAAAAACAGGCCATCAACGTCCGCAAAATGCAGCTTTTGGGCGCGGAGGTCGTCTGCGTGTCCTCGGGCGGGAAAACGCTGAAAGACGCCGTGGACGCGGCCTTTGAAGAATATTCGAAAACTTATGAAGAATCCCTCTATTGTATCGGTTCGGTGGTCGGACCGCACCCCTATCCCGTTATCGTGCGCGATTTTCAATCGGTGGTGGGCAGGGAGGCCCGCGCGCAGTTCAAGCGCCTCAAAGGCGGTCTGCCCGACGCGGTCGTGGCTTGCGTGGGCGGCGGCTCCAACGCCGCCGGAATTTTCAGCGCGTTTCTTTCGGATAAATCGGTGAAACTGTACGGCGCGGAGCCCTTGGGACGGGGGACGGGCATAGGCGACAACGCGGCGAGCGTCGCTTTCGGGACGCCCGCCGTCCTGCACGGGTTCAAAAGTCTCGTCCTTCAAGATAAGGACGGGGAGCCGGCGGAAGCGTATTCGGTGGCGAGCGGCTTGGACTATCCCTCCGTGGGCCCCGAACACGCCTACCTTCACGCGATCGGACGGGCGGAGTATGTCGGAGTGACGGACGAAGAAGCGCTGTCCGCTTTTCGGACGCTGTCGCTGTCGGAGGGGATTATCCCCGCGTTGGAAAGCGCTCACGCGGTCGCGTATGCGTTGAAGCTCGCAAAGGAGCTGGGCAGGGGAAAGAGTATCGTCGTCAATCTCTCCGGCCGCGGCGATAAAGACGTCGAATTTGTCTTGAACGAGTATTTTCGGGAATAAATCGAACGGGGCTTTGGAAAAAATTCGGTAAAGCGGTATCGGAATAAATCCGAAGGTATCTCTTTGGGGATAAATCCGAGCGAACACCCGCGGAAATAAAAAGGGAAGGCGCTTTTTAAGCGTCTCCCTTAGGTCGGTTTACGAGGAACTACACGCAGACCACGGAAACGGGCCGCCGACAACAAGGGGCGCCATGTCTTTGGCAAAGGTCATAGCGTCTCCTTGTGTTTTGGGGGTGTCCCTTGGCACGCGACTTTGCTTGCAAAACGTAGGGGGTTATACGTTGTGTCGGCGATGCTGCAAAAATAAAATCGCAACCGAGGAGGGCGGGCGCATTTGAACCAACAGGAAAACAGGGCATATAGGAAACCCCTCGTCCTGAGCCGAACTTGTGATCACACTTCTGAAAAAGGTGCCGGATTTTTCTCTCAAAATGCAAACGGACGGTAAGCCGTTTTAGGGCTTTCCCGCCTTGATTGCTGATCGGCAAAAACAGGCGGGACTGTCAATGGCGGGTAAAATCCGTTCGTTTTGTCGTTGATTGGCCCGACGGGCTTTACTGTCTACCGTCTACCGAAAAACTGAAATTTATTGAGATTGAGTAGTTTGATTATAATTTCATTTCCTGAAATGTATCTGCCATTCGCGCAACAAAATTCCATTGGCGTTCCATATAAGTTTTCAGGGCTTTTGTCCGACTCTGGTAGTCTGCATACAGATTTTCCGGGCGATTATTAAAGTTTTCCGCAATTGCACAAGCCGCACAAAAGCCGCTTTCCATGCCTGCGGAAATCCCTTCTCCCATCGGATTTAAGAAGCCCGCGATTTCTCCCGCAAACAAGACGCGCCCTTTGGCATAGTCTATATGACATCCGGGCCGGATATGGGGCATTAGCCACCGTTCTTCTTTGATTTGCTTTTCAATTCGCAGATTATGTTTCTGTTTCATATACTCAATAAACCGAGTATAATAAGCGGGGATTGTCGTCGGATTTTTCACGGATACTCCTAACACTAACAGATTATCTTTCACATTAAACCATGCGTCATATTCTGATAGCTCCGGCTGCAAATACGCATAGAAATAGTGATAATCCAAGTCTATGCTCCCCTCATTGAAGGTCTGATAAGTAATGATATATTGTGGCGTGCCGCCGAGGAGTTTTTTCTTAAAAGCTCCCGTTACTCCTTCACAATCCACCACATAGCTTGCCTGTTCCGTATAGTTCTTGTTGCCGTTCAGGGTAACAATGACGGAACCACCCGTTTCTTCACAGGCAAGGGCAGAAGTGCAATCCCTGACTTCCGCGCCGCTTTCTGCCGTCCGATCCGTAAGCCACTTATCAAAAGAGCTTCGCCGGACATTTAATCCGGCCTGTGTAAAGGGGAAAGTGCGCCCCTTATCATCGGTAAAAATCATGCCCCGGTTGTCCGTTGGAGTGCACATTGTAGAGGCGGGGACTTCCTCACCAAAATACTGTTTGACTAAATCCATTGATTTTTTTATCAGTACTCCGGAACAGGATTTGTCGCGGGGCAATTTCAGCCTTTCCACCAGAAGAACCTTGTAGCCCTTGTCCGTTAAAGTTTTGGCCGCGGTACTTCCGGCTGGCCCGGCCCCTATCACAATCACATCGTACATTTTTTAATCTCCATAACTTCCGATTTGTCGTTGACTTCATTGCACCATAGCGGTTATATAGTCCACAAAATGTATGTGCTTGCGGACAATTAAGAACAGAGAAATCCTTATATTTCAAGTGATTACAAGTGTAGAATAGAGTAGATGGCAGAATGTATCGCCTGCCCCTCGAAAATCCGCTTCAAATGGTCCGTATTTTCCCTGCCGTGCTTGGAAGTATAAATATATTCACAGGTGAAAGCCTGTCAGACCGTTACCCGTGTAGTCCCTTGTAAACGGTACTTGTTTCGCGTTTGTAATAAAAGAGATATTGCTGAAAGATTCCCGCGTTCGGCCCGAATTTATCGACGAAAAAGCGGTTGATTTTTTCGCGGTCGGTCTCCGTCCCGCCGAAGTTTTCCCGATAGAGCTTGGCGATCCAGGTATCCACGGGAAACGCCGCCGTTTCGCGGAAAGCGAACAGGGAAATGCAGTCCGCCACCTTGTTTCCGATGCCCTTGTAGGAGATGAGCGCGTTTCTCAAATCCCTGCCCTGCTTGTTTTCGAGCGGCGCCGTCCCTTCGGCGTATAGTTTTTTCGAGGTTTCGGAAATGTATTTCGCGCGGTAGCCGAGCCCTAAATCCCGATAAAATTCCTCGTCCTTTTCCGCGAGCTTTTCAAGCGCGGGAAAAGCGAAGTACTCCCTTCCCGCGAAAGATTTTTTCTCTCCCAGCGCCGCGCAGAGACGGGAGAGGATTCCCTTGATTCTCGGAATGTTGTTTTGCTGGGAAACGATAAAGCTCAATATACATTCGGCCTTGTCCTGCCGCAGGATTCGCAGCCCCTTTCCGAACCTGGCGGCGGCGGAGAGAACGGGGACGGAGAAACTTTCCGCTTCCGAAATCAGAGCGGCGTAATCCGTCTGAAAATCGAAATAATTGCGGAAGTATTCCTCGTCCGCGTTTTCACATTCGAGGCGGATGTTTTTTCCGTCGGGAAAGAGCAGGCATGCCTTATCTGCGGACAACACAAAGTAGCCGCCTTCTTCGACGGGACAAAAGCGAAACGTCTGACCGCTTTCCAGCGTCGCTTTCGGGAAAAAATATTCGTTGGGAAAAAGAATAGAAACCATAAATTATCGTTACAGGGCGCGAATGGATTCGACGGGTTTTTTCTTTGCCGTGTGGTATACGGGCAGGAATGTGGCGACGAGCGCCGTGACGAGCGCCACGCCCACCAGCATGAGGACGGACAGAGGCCCGAACACGAAAATGGAAACACCCGCTAAAAGCGCGCTCACCTCGGCGTTGATGAAGTGGCAGGCAACGATGCCGCCCGCGCAGGAGAGCAGGATACAGATGACGGAGATGACGAGGGATTCCGAAAAGAAAATTTTGAATACGTCGAAGCTCCTCGCGCCGACCGCGCGGAGAATGCCGATTTCTTTTTTCTTGTAGGAAATGGATACGGAAATAAAATTACAGAGCAGAAGCGCGGAGAATACCGCCATGGCGAGTCCCGCATAGAGGAGTATTTTATATAGAGAGTCCACCGTTTGAGAGGCGCTTTGAACGCCCTGCGCGACCGCGCAGTTGAGCGTCAGCTTACTGTCGTCCGCCTTCCAGTTTCCCGCATTCGCGGCGAGAAAATCCGTCTGAGCGGCGCTGCGGTCGTAGGGGAGAATGATTGCGTCGTATACGGCATCTTCGGGAACTTTGTAATTTGTAATTTCCCGTTCGTCATTCGGGTCATAAAGTGCCTTGGTTAACATTTCCTCCGTCTCCTCGTCTGTGAGAATATACGAGTCGGGAATATTGTATAAATAGCCGCTCGCTAACGAGATTCCGATGGTGGTTAACGGATAATCGAGGAGGGGATTTTCGTAAGAGTCCTCCAAGGTAAACTCTTTCAGCGAAAGTTCCCATTCTTTCATGAATGAAAATATATCGGAAAGATATTCCAAGGTCATTTCTTCACTGAGAGAGTCACCGGTATAATCGTTATAGCCTCGTTCGATCGCCAAAAACTTATCGTTGATAGAAGGCGCGGAAGATGAACCGTAATTTAATTGTTTGTCAAGCTTCCAAAGTTCTTCTACCGTCAGGTCGGGGATTCTGTTTGCCAACGCAATTTCGAGCAATTTCGAAAATGTTCGGATAGGCACGACGACTTCTCCCTTGTCCGGCTGCGTCTTTCCCTCCTCGAAAAATGTAACCGGAATTTTATCGCGGAATTTTCCGAAAGAGGCATAATAACAGTCATAATAGTCGGAATCCTGTATGTAGACCTGTTTTGAGGAAAAAAGCTCCCTCAGACTTTCTCCCGAAGAAGTCCTTTTGAGGCTGTCGAAAAACGAATTTGTAAATATAGCCGCTTCGTAGGCTTTAATATCTTCTTGAAAAGAGTATTGTAAATCATAATCTATTTCCGCGGATTCCGTAGAATCTTTTACGGCGTCATACGCAGAGGGGATTTTCCCGCAATCGTATATACCGACAATCGTGAACGAAATATTGTTCAACACGGCTTTTTTTCCGATGAGGGAATTTCTGTCCGTGAGCGTATATTCTTCCTTTGTTTCGGGGTCAAGAAGTCCGTTTTTTATGAAACAGTCGGCCTGATAAGAAGAAATGCAGATTTCGTCGTCCTCTTGGGGAAGAACGCCGCAGACCATTTTTTCGGAAAAATCCGTTTCCGAGGCGGAGAGGACATAGCGGTTCATATTTTCATCATAGACACTTTTGTCCTGATTGGAGTTATGGAAAGAACTCTGCCAACGGATTGCGGGCATGGCTCCGGGAAACCGTTGTTGATATGCCTCGACTTCGGCGGGTGTAAAGAACGTTTCGTTGTCGCTTTCCCAAGATTCCAAAGTATCGCCTTCGCCTTGTTCGATTGTCAGCCGATATCTCTTTGACACGCTCATCGTCGTGTAGTCGGAACTGCGGAGATTGCTCTTCATCGTCGCTTCTTCGTCATAAACCATCATGGTGGAAAGAAGCCCGAACATGACGAAGGAAACCGTACAGAGGAGTATGGTGAAGAACAGGCGCAGGGGTTTGGATTTCATTCCCGAAACGCCTATTTTCACCGCATGGCGCGCGGGGAGCTTGGAGCGGATAAATCTGCTGTCGTCGGGGGAATATTCTTTCTTCGGCGTCTGTTTTTCGTCCGTCGGGCGGAACACTTCTTTCGAACCGTCGTCTTGAAGCCTTGAAACCTGCTTAAACAGCGAAATCTCCCTTTGGTCGCCCCGAGATGACGACGCTGCCCTCCGTGCGCGTCAGAAAGGCTTTTACGGCCTCAAAATCGGTATCCGAAAGCGCCGCGCCCGACTTCACGCAGAGCGTGTCGCCCGAAACTGTGAGGTTTGCGCTTAAAGCGGCGCTCTCCGCGCGCGCCTTGCTGACGTCGGAGATGATTTTTCCGTCTTTGAGTTCGACGATGCGATCCCCGTACTGTTCCGCGAAATCCCTGTCGTGGGAAACGACGATGACGAGTTTGTTTTCCGAGAGCTTTTTCAAAGTATCGAGCACCTGTTTCCCCGTAGAGGAATCGAGCGCGCCCGTCGGCTCGTCCGCCATGATGATTTCGGGATTTTTGACGAGCGCCCGTGCGATCGCGATGCGCTGCTTCTGTCCGCCCGAAAGGGTGTTGGGCTTGCGCTTTGCGTAACCCGACAGATCCACGTCGGCAAGGAGCTTTTCTATCGTCTTTTTGTCTTTGGGCTTGCCTTGTAGTTCGAGCGCGAGCGCGATATTGTCCTCGACGGAAAATTCGTCCAGAATATTGTATTCCTGGAACACGAATCCCACGAAGGTGTTGCGGTAGCTGTCGAAATCGCTTTGGGTAAAGTCCTTGCTGCTCCTGCCCTTGACGACGATTTCCCCCGACGTGGGGGAATCGAGTCCGCCGCAGACGTTCAAAAGCGTGGATTTTCCGCTTCCGCTCCGTCCCAAAAGAAAGACCATGCCCTTTTCGGGAAAGCGCAGGGAGACGTCGTCCAGCGCCCGGACGTCCGCGCCGCCCTTTGTCTTGTAGAGTTTTGTGAGGTGAATGACTTCCAACATATTCTCTTCTCTTGAAAATGCCGAGCCGCGTTTTCTTTCCCCGAAAGAAAATCTTCGGAAAGAGAAACGCGCTCATAGTTTCCCGCTTAATGGTTCATATTGTATACAGTATAGCATATTTTCCGCCCGAAAGCAATAGGTTGGGGAAAAATAAAATAAAACGAAAGAATTTGCAATCCGCTATTGACAAAAAGCGGAAGATATGGTATAATTAGAAAAATCAAAATATTCGATAACGAGGTATTCGATTATGAAATATGCACTGAGAGGCATTACTGCCGAAGAACTTTCTTACACCATCAATCGGGTGAAAATGGAAAAAAACACAAAATTTGAAATCAAGCCCCAGTTTTCCCGTACCATCAGAAGAGTTCAGGAAAACGACAAGCTCTATTTCGTTTCCCTCGAAGTGAAAGTGGAATCCACCGAGACCGAACCCAAGCCCTTCAATCTGAAAGCGCGTCTGGTCGGCATTTTCGAGGCGGAGGACGTCAAGACCGACGAGGACAGACAGGTTCTCGCTATCAGCACCACCGAAATCGTGTATCCTTACCTGAGAAGCGCGGTTTCCGCTCTGACGGCGAACGCTTTCATCAATCCCCTCATTCTCCCCGTAATCCCCGCGGGTACCATGTTCCCCGAGGACAGGGGCGAAAAGAACGCGACTCTCTCCTTCGAGAATCCCGATATGCTCAACTGAGACGTATCGTTCGGTACGCTTGACGAAAATCGTACCGCTCGGTGTGTTTGGCTCAAACGCAATCGTTCGGTATATTTAATTAAAACGGCATCGTTCGGTATATTTAACCGGGACAACCTTTGGGTTGTCCCGGTTTTTTTCTGTGCGGCAAAAATCTGCTTCACCGCTTTGTTTGACGTTTTTGAAAACGTCCCCGTTCCGCGCCGTCTTTGTTTCGTCTCCGTAAAACGGCGTTTTTTTGTTCAAAACGCTTGACTTTTTTCCAAAAACATTATAAAATAACATATGTTATATAACAGATGATATTTTACGGAGGAAAACGGATATGCCGCCGAAAGCGAAATTAAAAGAGAAGGATATATTGAACGGAGCTTTGGAGGAAGTGCGGGAGAAGGGATTCGGGAGGCTGAACGCTCGGGATTTGGCGAAGCGGTTAAGCTGTTCCACCTCTCCGATTTTTTCTTGTTTCGGGAATATGGAAGGATTAAAGGAAGCGGTCGTAAAGAGGGGATTCGAGATATACGGAGTTTTTATCGAAGAGGGGCTGAAAGAGGAGAAAGGGTTCAAGGGGGTGGGCAAAGCGTATATCCGTTTTGCGCGTCGGGAGCCGAATTTGTTTCGGCTGTTGTTCATGTCGGCGAAAAAGGGGACGGCGTTTCCGTCCGCGGATCCGAATGCTCCGCGGATCTCCGACGCGGCTGTTGCCGCGTCGGAGTTAAATAAGGAGAAATCGGAAAAACTTTATTTGGAGATGTGGATATTCGTTCACGGAATCGCATCCATGATCGTGACGGGTACCGCGGAGTTTACCGAAGAGCAGATCGATGGTATGCTGACGGACGCATTTCAGGGAATAAAAAACAAATTAAAGGAAGAGGTTTGATGGGAAAGGCGATTATTAAGGTTGAACATCTGAAAAAGTATTTCAAAGACGTCAAAGCCGTGGACGACGTATCTTTCGAGGTTCGGGACGGGGAATTGTTTTCTTTTCTGGGGCTGAACGGTGCGGGAAAGAGCACGACGATAGACATTATTTCGGGCGTGCGCGAGAAAGATTCGGGGGAGGTAGTCGTAGACGGCGTAAACATTGACTATGACCTCGACGCGGTAAAATCGAAACTCGGCGTCGTATTTCAGGGGAGCGCTCTGGATAAGGAGCTTTCCGCGGGGGATAATCTCCGCTATCGCGCGGCGCTGTACGGGCTCACGGGGAAACGGTATTCGGAAACGCTGGACGATTTGACGAAACGGCTGGATTTGAAAGGACTTTTGCGGCGGCCGCTCGGGAAATTGTCGGGCGGACAGCGGCGGCGGATCGATATTGCCCGCGCGCTTTTGCATCGGCCGAAAATTCTCATTCTCGACGAACCGACGACGGGGCTCGACCCGCAGACGAGAATCATGGTCTGGAATTGCCTGAACGATTTGCGGAAAGAGACGGGGCTGACTATATTTTTGACGACGCATTACATGGAGGAGGCCGCCGAATCCGATTACGTGGTGATTCTGGACGGCGGAAAAGTCGTCGCCTGCGATACGCCCGTCGGATTGAAAAACGCTTATGCATCCGATTTCATCAAAGTGTATGAAAAGAACGAAACGCTTTTCTCCATGATCGAGAAGGAAGGACTGCTTTCGGAGGAACGCGAGGAGCATGTCCTCATTGAAATTCCGAACGTCGCGGAAATCCGAAGGCTGATTTTCGCCTATCCCGAAGCGTTTTCGGATTTTGAGGTGGAAAAGGGGAAGATGGACGACGTCTTTTTGAAGGCGACGGGAAAACAATTATCGGGAGGAGCGGAAAATGCGTAAAGATCTGACGGATCTTCGCTGTCTGACGGCGAGACACATCAAATTATATTTCAAGGACAAACAGACTTTTTTCATGTCGCTCATCACGCCGCTGATTCTCGTCGTTTTGTTTGCGACCTTTTTGCGTTCCGTATATGTATCGTCTTTGACCTCGGCACTTCCCGATATAGAACTTCCCGATAAATTGGTGAACGGGTTTGTCGCGGGGTGGCTGATTTCCTCTATTTTGGGCGTTTCGTCCGTAACGCTGGCGTTTTGTTCGCAGACGGTCATGGTTTCGGATAAGGCGAAAAAGCGCATCGACGATTTTCTCGTCGCTCCCGTGAAATCGAGCGTCCTCTCGTGGAGTTATTTTCTCGCCACGATATTTTCCACGCTTTTGGTCTGTCTGGTCTGTCTGGCGATCGGACTTGTCTATATCGCCGCCTGCGGCTGGTATTTGACCGCGGCGGACGTGCTTCTTATCTTAGGAAATCTCGTGCTTTGTACCGCGTTCGGAGCCTTGCTCGCGGTGATCGTGGAGACGTTTTTGAAAACGGAGGGCGCCGCCGGAGCCGCCGCCACCATCGCTTCCTCCATGTACGGGTTTCTCTGCGGCGCGTATATGCCCGTTTCCCAGTTTGCCGCGGGTATCCGCAATTTCGTGATGTTTATTCCCGGAACTTACGGGACGGTATTGTTCCGCCGCTTTTTCATGGGCGGAGCGGTGGAGGAAATAGCAAAATACGCGCCGGCGGAAGCGGTTTCCGCGCTTCGCGACGCGTTCGATTTCAATTTGTATTTCTTCGGGAACTCCGTCTCTCCCGCCGTTTGTGTCGCCGTGCTCGGCGGCTCGGTCGTCCTGCTCGCCGCGGCGTATTACCTGATCGTGCATTTTTCCGCGAGACGGAAAAAGCGCGGAAAGCTCAATACTCCGCGCTCTCGATGACGCCGCCGCCGAGACATTCTTCGCCTCGGTATAAAACGGCGTACTGACCTTCCGTAACCGCTCTTTGCGGTTCTTCAAAACTGATGTGAAGGTTTCCGTCCTCCTTTATCTTGACGCGAACCTTTTGGTCGGGCTGACGATAACGGAATTTTGCCATGCAGGAGAATTCCCGCTCGTTCGGGGGGAAGGGAATCCAATTGAAGCCGCTCACCTCGCAGGATTTGGAATACAAAGGGGACTCGTCGCCGTGGGAGACGTATAAAACATTGTTTTCGAGGTCCTTTTTCACGACAAACCAGCGCCCCTGTTCCGTTTCTCCTTTAATTCCTCCGAGGTCTAATCCGCGCCTTTGTCCCAAAGTATAGTACATAAGCCCCATGTGTTCGCCGACCTGTTTTCCCGTCAGGTCGAGGATTCTGCCTTTTTGGGCGGGCAGGTAAGAGCTGAGGAATTTTCGAAAGTTGCGCTCTCCGATGAAGCAGATTCCCGTGCTGTCCTTTTTTTTCGCCGTGGCGAGACCGTTTTCGAGCGCGATTTTTCTGACTTCGGGCTTTTGGATATCCTGTAAGGGGAAAAGGACGTTTTTCAGCTGACGCTGGGAAAGCTGATTGAGGAAATAGGTTTGATCTTTGTTCTGATCCGCGGCTTTCAGGAGCCTGTGGATACCGTTTTCATGAGAAATTTTGCAATAGTGTCCCGTGGCGATATAATCTGCGCCCAGCTTTTCGGCCTCTTCGAGAAAGGGGCCGAATTTGATTTCCCGGTTGCAGAGCACGTCGGGATTCGGCGTTCTGCCCGCCTTGTATTCGGCGAGAAAATAGGAAAAGACTCTGTCGAGATACTCTTTTGAAAAATTGACCGTATAGTAGGGGATATTCAGCAAAGAACAGACGCGCCGCACGTCTGCGAAGTCTTCTTCGGCCGTGCATCGACCGCTGTCGTCGCTTTCCTCCCAATTTAACATATATAACCCGATGACGTTGAAGCCCTGCTCTTTCAGAAGGAGCGCCGCAACCGAACTGTCCACGCCGCCGCTCAATCCAACGACTACCGTTTCTGCCATAAAATTACCGCCTTTTTTGCCGCACGGAAGGAAAATCCGATTGCGGCAAAAAAATTTTTTACTTTTTTGAAATATTATAGCATAAACGCTTGCAAAAAGGAAGTAAAAAAGAGTAAAATATAACCGTACATTTTTGTTGGCGGAATAAATCGGAGAAAAACGGCGGAGGAAAACCGAAATCGGATTTGTTGCGGGGAGAAATGTCGCTTCGGACAGACGAAGAAAGCGGCTCGCGGCATATTGGTTGCGGTTAAACGATATGCGGCGCTTCTTCGATGTGAGGAGAATACGATACAGAAATGTGCCCGTAGTGGAATTGGATACCATAAAGGCCTCCGACGCCTTCGGTCCGGGTTCGAGCCCCGGCGGACACACCATTGAAACGGCCAAAAGATAAGTTTTGGCCGTTTTTTATGATTAAAAAGGTTTACAGGCGAATAAAAGCGCATAGATAGAAAGGCTCTGAACTTTTCGAGGTTCAGGGTCTGTTTTTTGAACGAATCCCGAATCAGCTGACCAGAGAATTGACCTGTAAATCTTCGGAAAGAACAGAATATAACAGTAAAAAATCTGTTTTTCTGAAAGAGACGAGATCCATATACTGTTTGGCGAAAAGTTTAAGATAAGCTTTTCTGTAAGAAAGTAAAGTTTTGTTGTCCATATGTAAATACTGCGTCAATGCCTTTACCGTTCTGTGCGCATAGAAATTCTCGAGGTAAATGACAGAGATGATTCTGCGATGATTAAAAGCATAAAGATAATCTTCGTCAGAGAAGTGATTTAACATATAGCGGAAAGAGGTGTAAAGTTTGTCGTTTGAGAAATTTTTGCTGTGCAAAGCCTTGATAAGCAACAATTCTAAGGTTTTTATTTGAATTGTTTTCATAGCAATATTATTGTATCATAAGGCGTTTTTTGAAAATTCCCCAAATATGGAAATTTTGAAAAAATAGATAAGTACTATAAAAAATAAACGGGACGGCAAAGATTTGAAAAAGAAAATCGGGAAAACTTCTTTCCTTAAAGAAAAAGCCGGATATAAAGTTCCGGCTTTTCGGGTTAATCGTCTGCGATATTTTTGCGTTTCAAACTTTCCGTATTATAAAAATCGGCCAGTTCGATATCAAGTCCGCGGCAGATATTCAACATAGTGGTATCTAACCTTCCCGGAAGTTTGCCGGATAAAACGGTGTTGAGCGTAGACGTCGAAATCCCGCTTCTCTTCGCCAAGGCATACTGAGTGAGCCGGCGTTCCTTCATGAGTTCACGGATTCGTAATGCTACGGCTTTACTAAATTGCATCATAAGAAAATACCTCCGTAAAATAAGTTTGTATTTCTTATTCTACTATGACGAAGCGCCGTAATATTACGAAACTTTGTATTTTGTGGAAAAAATTTATGATATTTTGAGTAATATTTGTTCCTGTAAAAAAATAAGCGGGCAAGTTCTCAAAAAGAGTTCAAAAGTTGATGGAAATAAAAAAGAAAGCGGGCAGGGAAGCGCGCTCGGAAAAGTGAAAGCGGAATATTGGGAAGGAATAAACAGAGAAGTTGATTATAAACAAATAAATGCAGATTTTTCTTAAAAAGACAATTTAGGCACAAAAAACGGCAAAATACGCCAAAAATATTGTTTTTTTTCCTATTTTTATGATATAATACAAACCCTCAGGAGTATAGATTAAATGAATTGGCGGAAAACGGAGGAAAATAATATGAAACTGATTACGTTTGCGGTCCCCTGTTACAATTCCGAAAATTACATGTGTCAATGTATAGACAGTCTTTTGACAGGCGGAGAGGATGTGGAAATCATTATTGTGAACGACGGTTCTTCGGACGGTACGGCGGATATCGCGGACAGGTATGCGGAGAGATATCCTTCCATTGTCCGCGCGGTGCATAAAGAGAACGGCGGACACGGTTCGGGGGTCAATAAGGGACTGGAACTTGCCTCGGGGTTATACTATAAAGTGGTGGATTCGGACGATTGGCTCGATGCGGATTCGTTGAGGGTGCTTTTGGAAACGATAAGAAGGCATCTGAGAGAAAAGCGCCTTCCCGATTTATATTTGACGAATTTTGTATATGAAAAAGTCTATAACGGAACGAGATTTGTGCGAAGTTTCAAAAAGAAATTTCCGAAGAAGGAAATTTTCGGGTGGGAGCAGGTAAAGAGATTCCGTACGTCCTCTGTACTTTTGATGCATTCGCTCGTATATCGGACGGATAAACTGCGCGCAAGCAATACCGTATTGCCCGAACATACTTTTTATGTGGACAATATTTTTGCCTATAAGCCTCTGCCGTATATGGAAAAACTCTGTTATCTGGATATGGATTTATATCGCTATTTTATCGGCAGATCCGATCAATCGGTGAGTGAAGAAAATATTGTCAGGCGTTATGAACAGCAGATCCGCGTAATGAAGGAAATGGTTTCCGCCTATCGTTATGAGGGGATCAGGTGTTTTCCGAAAGGACTCAGACGGTATATGCTGCACGATCTCGCCGTGGCGATGACTCTGACGATCATGTTCACGACGGGCGGAAAAGACGAGCCTGCCAAGCGAAAAGCCACCCTGAAAGAGGTGTGGCGGTTTATCAAGGCGAAAGATAAAAAATTATATCGCTACCTCAAATATAATACATATCCCGCTATCGTGGATTGGATGCCTTTCCGCATGCAGGGAAAAGCTACTTTGCTCGGTTATAAATTTTTCCGCGCAAAACTTAAATGCAGCTGAACCTAAACGGGAAAGAAAAATTTCAACCGGCCCTTCAAAAGTCTGTTTGACTTTTGAAGGGCTGGTTTGCTTTATTTTTTCCGCACGGATTTTCGGGTGCATGCATAATAATGAATACAACACAAAAGAGGTATACCGATTATGTCTTATCGTCTGTTTCGCGGATTTCCGTCTTGTTTTTTTCCCTGCTTTGATCCTTGTCTGTTCGGTTCGGCTTTTCCTGATTCCGAACCTTTGAATTTTACAACTCCGAACTGTTTTTCTCCTTGTCCGAAGCCCTGTCCTTCCCGTCCCTGTGTCTGCGGCGGTCCGGAGAGCGGCGGAAATTCCGACGGGGAAAACGGCGGCCGCTGTCCCGTCCCCGCCCGTCCGACGGTGATTTTTCCCGCCGCCGGTTCGACGATTTTCTCCAACCGCCTGACCGTGGCGGGCAGAGGGGACGCGGGCGACCGCATTACGGTTTGCATAGACGGAAGGTGCGGAACGGCCGCGGTCGATATTTCCGGGGTCTGGCGCTATATAGTTCCCTATGAACTTTCGGAGGGCATCCATTCTGTAACGGTGAGTGCCGAGAATTGGTGCGGCTCCGTTTCGTCCGCCTCGTCGGCGTATTTTACGGTAGGGGAAGACGAGGCAACCTTAGCGGTTACGGATCTGAAAATGGGTTCGGTTTATCGTACGATAGACGCCGCGTTTCGGGTTGGGAGCAATTCCCGAAGTATGATCGTCTATTACGTCCTGCTCGATCCGTCTTCTCCGCCTCCCACGGCCGACCAGATCATCGGATATTCCGACGAGCCTTCTTTGACAAACGGAGTGGCCGCCCGCGGCCGTTTTTCCGTGCCCGCGGGCGGAACGGAAATCACAAAGAGCCTTCGCGGTCGGGAAGTGGACGCGCCGCTCGCTTTGGAAACGGGCGTCGTGGACGGGTATCCCTATGTCTTGTATGCCGTGGGAGTCGTGGACGGGACGGGTACGAGAACAAATGTCGCGTCCTATACCGATTCCGCAGTGGGAATGCCCTTTGAATCGGGCGAAGGTACGGCGGGAAATCCCTTTATTATCCGCAGTTATTCCGCCTCCGAGCTTTCGGACTATCCCGACCAGATCGCGGGGCATTCCATCAACCGCACGGGGACGAACGAGCCCGCCCGCCAGCTGGATAATATCCAAGGCATGGCGGAGATGAATTCCGCCGATCCGTCGCGGGGGATTCGGGGAACGCTCGCGGCCGAATATCTTCTCGGTTCCGATATCGATCTTTCCGAATATGCCGCGGCGTATCATAATCAGGGCTGGCGCCCCATAGGAACGGTGGAACGCGATACGATTTACCGATTTACGGGTACTTTTGACGGGGGCGGACATACGATTTCCGACATGACGCAGGCGCTGGATTCTTCCGTACAGACGGCGAGATACAGCGGTCTTTTCGGATATGCGGAAAGGGCGAGTATCAAAAATCTGACTTTGCGCGCGGTTCGCTCCGCGCCTACAATCTCGGGACCCGTGAGCGTGGGCGGCCTGGCGGGAGCGCTCTATATTCCTTCTCTTTCCAACGTAACGGTTTCGGATGCGGTCTTTGATTTCGATTTCGGAGACGGCGGAGCGCAGAACGTCTTTGCGGGCGGCGTCTCGGGAGAACTCAACGGCGGGACTTTGGAAAACGTTCGAGCATCGGATATTTCCTTTGACGACAAAAACGGAGCGACGGACTATTCCGGCGGAGAATACGGCTACGTGTCCAACGCCGCCGCGCCCCTGTCCTTTGCCGATGCGACGGTGAGCAACATCCGCCATCTCGGTTACGGCGGGGTTCCCGGATTGGTTTTCGGGGGACTGGCCGGATTGATTTACCTGCTCGACACGGAAAAACCGATGACGATGCAGAGAATTTCCGCTTCCGACGTGACGGCGGACATTGAAAATATGGACGCGGGCGGCGTAATCGGCAGGCTTTTCCAATATGCGGAAGCGGAAATTTCGGACATCGAGGCTTCGGGAATCGAACTCGCATCTTCCGCGTCCGGTTTTTCCTATATCGGAGGCATAGCGGGCGATATTTACAGCTATGCAAAACTCGATTTCGGCGGAGCGGAGATTTCCTCGTCGACATTGAGTGCCTATTCGGGCGTCGGCGGTGCGCTCGGCCATCTGAGGATTTTTGAGGGGGCTTATATAGAAATGCACGACGTTTCCGTGACGGGAACGGAGGTGACGGCAAACAACAGTTATGCGGGCGGTCTGATCGGAGCCGTGTCCCGTTCGGGGGATTCCTATCTGCGGATTTTTTCTTCCCGAGTTTCCGACACGGTCAAAATCGACAGTCCCAACCAAGCGGGCGGTTTGGTGGGCGATCTCTTTCATACGTCCGTCAGTTCTTATGCATTTATCGACGGCTGCCGCAGCGAAGCGGAGGTGGACGGCTCGTCCGTGGGCAGGTATGCGGGCGGACTCGTCGGCTTCGGAAATTACGTCGCCGTAAAGGATTGTACGGCCGCCTGTAACGTCGTGGGAATGCGGGAGGAATTTTCCGTCGGCGGGCTTTTCGGAGAGGGCTCGGGCGTCTATCTCGTCAACTGTCACTATGAAGGCGCGGTTTCGGGATATACCCGCCTCGGCGGGCTTATCGGAACGGCGCACGGTTTGAATATCGGAGCCTCTTCCTATCCGGCTCCGTTTGCGGTGAAAGACAACGTCGTCGAGCTTTGCTCTGCAAAGGGCTCGGTAAACGCCCTCGGCGTCGGTCAGTTTATCGGCGGACTTGCGGGAGAGGCCAAAGATATTCTGTTCGATCGCTGTTATTCCAAAACGGAAATCGCGGCGTCCGGCTCCTCCTATGTCGGCGGATTGACGGGAATTCGGGAAAATAATGAATACAATACCCTGACGCTGGCCGTCGATTGCTACTATTCGGGGAATATTACGGATGCGGCCGAATATGTCGGCGGGAGTGCGGGAAGTTCCGAAGAGACGCTTCAACGTCTGTTCGCCTACGGAACGATCGCGGGTACCTCTTACGTCGCAGGGATTCTCGGCGAACAGAGAGATGCCGCGAAACCGACGGAAAATTGTTTCGCGCTGCAAACTTCCGTCGCGGCGTCCGCTTCTCCCGCAGGGCGCGTGGCCAATCCCGACGGCGGAAATTATTCCGACAATTATGCTTTGCAGACCATGTCCCTTACGGAAAACGGCACGGCGAGAGCCCCCGTCGTAAACGTAGACGGCCGCGACGGCGGCGACGTCACCGCGGCGTCTCTTTCTTCCGTCATGCAGGCGGGCGGCTTTACTTCTTCGGTCTGGAATTTTTCTTCCGTCGCTTCCTTGGGGTATCCTACCCTCATAGATAATCCCGAATAGACATGTTTTCGGCTTGCGATGGAATATGTTTTGTCTTTGATTCCGTTAGAGATGATTGAATAAAAAAAACGGGCCTTTCAGGCTCGTTTTTTTATTTTCATGAAGGACAGATGCATCCGTTTTCATTTTCGACCGCGATTTATCTTTTCCGCTTTCCGCGTATCGGATAAACAGGCATTGTTATTTTGCCGTCATCGGATAATGCCTAAGGCCTCGCCTATTTTTCCGCCGTTGAGGATATATTTTTTCATGTTTCTCTGCAAAGAGGTGTTTTCGGGGAATTCTTCTGGCGGTAAAGTTGTCGTTTTATACACCCACAATTTATAGCCGTCCGCGTTTTCGTTTACTTCGAGAATTTCAAAGCGCCGCCGAAATTGTATGATTTTAGAATTTTCGGGCAGCAATTTTTCGAGCACGGGGGAGAGCAGCCAGGAATAACAGGCAAATTTCGCGTCCGCGTACTCGGGAAAATGCGAAGCGAAAAATTTTCGCGCAAACGAGAGGGAAACGTCCACCTTTTCGGGGGAAAGATCCGCGTCCGAGGGAATATGGACGGAAAGCAATTTTTTGCCTTCCCATTCCCCCGATTCATATTCGAGCTCGCCCAAACGGAAAAGGCACAGAGAGAGCTGCCGTCCCACCCAAAAGTCTCGGTCGAAGCCGTAGGAGCCGAACGCGGCTTTATGTTCTCGCACGAATCGGGAAAAGCATTTCATCGTATCGACAAAAATTTTATCGTCTATATGATTTTTCTCGTAAAGCGCGCGGGTTTTCAGCGCCGCCGAAAGCAGGAGCTTCAACTTTTTCAGTCCCCGCTCGTCGTCGGGAAAGAGCTTTGGCAGCTTTTCCGTCGCAGCTTTATATCCGACTTTGTCGCAAAAATCGGCGAGAAACCCGTTTTCTTCGTTTTCGGACAGGCCGAGGACGACGCCTTTAAGAAGTTCGTTCACTTCTTCGGGCATATCGATGTCGTTGCATAATTTTTCTAAATCATCCATGACTCTCTTTCTTCTCTTAAATTTTTATTTTCAATTATATTATAACCCGCAGGGGAAGGGAAGTCAATATTTTCTCTTTTTCAATTTCAAAGAGGCCGTTCCCCGAAAGGGAATCGGCCTCTTTGAAAAATAAGAACCTTTTTATGGATGAGCAATGTTTTTTATGCGTCTTTCCCGCATAATATTCTTTCTTCTATTATATAATAACTAACAGTTAGAAGTCAAGCATTTTCTAACTGTTGGTTATATAATTTTTAATATGGTAGAAGAAATCAAGACCCGATTAAGGGAAGAAATCAGAAGGAGCGGTCTGACGACGGTGGAGCTTGCGCGGCGCGTGGGGGTGACGCCGGAGATGATCACGCAATATTGCACGACAAAGAAGCTGCCGAGGCTGGACACGTTTGCGAAACTTTGTCAGGAATTGGACGTATCGGCGGATTATATTCTCGGCCTTTCGGAATAGAAAAACGGCCTTAGCGGCCGTTTTTTCGTTTACAGACTTTCCGGACGGATACATTCGCCCGTGGAGCAGCTCTGGAAAATGACGAAGAATCCTTCTTTGTCCGTGAAAGCGGAAGAGGGTACGAACGTGCAGATTTCCGCGATTTCCTCGGGCGGGGCGTCCTTGTTTTCCGCGGGCAGGGCATAGCAGATATATTTTGCCTTCAAATCGTCGTAAATGACGCCCACGAGATATTGAGGTTTTGCTTCGTCGCCCTGTATGCGAACCCATTCCGAATAGGCGAAGATATTTTTCAGGCTCTCGTCCTTAGGGTATTTTGCGAAGAGAGCGTCGATTTCGCCCTTGACGGCGAGATAGTATCCGTCGGAGTCCGTTTCAAACGGATTGCGTATATTCTCAGCATTTCCATTCTTTGCAGAGTCCTGCCGCTCTTTCTCTGTTTGTTGCGGATTTCCGCTTTCAGCGTGTGCATATGTACGAGATTCTTCATTCTCGAAGCGTTCATGTCCTTCCTCCTTGCGATAGTAGTTTTCCGTGGCGACGGTTTCGTCGTCGTATTTTCCCGAAGAGGGGGCGGGCGTCTCGGGCGCAGCGCGTTCGGGAACGTCCTCCTCGTTGGGCGTATAAGGGCTTGGGGGCGTTTCTTCGGCAGGGCGCGGCGGCTGGGGGCGTTCGCGTTTCTCTCCGTCCGCGGCGGGCGGAGCCTCGAATCCGCCGGGAGAATCGGGAGAGGACATACCGTTTTCGGGGCGGAAGAAATTGTCGGCGGAGAAAGCGGTCTCTTTTCCACCCGCGGGCGCGGAATTTTTGACGAGCGTGCGCCAGTCGTAGACGTTATCCCCGTTCACGCCGTAAGCGATGGGGATAATGCCGTTTTTGACGAAGCAGATGACGCCGCAGAAGCCTTCTTCCGCGTTGAGTTCGGAGACGATGTTAAAGAGGCTTTTTCCGCGCAGGGGGAGCATTTCCGTTCTGCCTTTGCGATCGGATAAGAGGCAGTAATACTCTCCCGAAGAGAGGGGCGCGAAATTGATGACGGAGACTTCGACGGAGAGATTTTTCCCGTACTGTTCTATTTTGATGAGCCCCGAAAGAGTCTTTCCGTCGCCCGAAAATCCCTGCCTGACCTGTCTTAAAATACACATTTTTTTGATGAAATTCATAGCATGCTCCCAAAAAGCAGATTTCTCTTCTATTATATATGCCTCGGTCGGGCGTTTTTTGCATTTTTTTGGCGAAATTCGGGTAATTTTTCCGAAATATTTTTTCATCTTTTTCCATGAAGGAAAAGCGGGGAAAATACTCGTTTATAATTTTTTTTCTTTTCTTCTCGGAATAGAAAGTAATGGTTGACATGGAAAATAAAAGCATGGTATAATGAAAAAGTCCGACGGAAATCAAATTGTCGGTACAACAGGGAGGAAATATGGCGCAGGAAAGTCTGGAAATCGCCCTTATCAAGTATAACCGAAAAACCTGGTGTAAGAGCGCTCTGCTCGGCTTTTTTATCGGATTGGCGGTCATTGTGCCGGGAATCAGCGGCTCGACCGTAGCGATCATCTTTAAGCTGTACGATCAGTTTCTCTATGCCGTGGGGAATCTGTTCAAGCAGTTCAAGAAATGTTTCTTGTTCCTTTTGCCTATCGGTATAGGAATGATTTTGGGACTGCTTCTCGGGTTCTTTACCGTAGAGAAGTTGCTGGCGATTCTTCCGTTTGCCGTCGTCGGGCTGTTTGCCGGTCTCATGAGCGGCGCTTTCCCCGCTGTCAAAGACGAATTGAAGGGCGCGGAAATGAACGGAAAACGCATCGCTCTGCTCGTTTTGGGCGTGCTCATTCCCATCGCCATCGGCGTGATTTCCGTGGCGCTCGAAGCGGGGGGCGGCGGAACGGCATCCAACGCCTTTGCCTCCGTCGAGTGGTGGCAGATTCTCGTGTGTATTCCCGTCGGATATGTCGTGGGCGTCACGCAGGTCGTTCCCGGCCTCAGCGCCACGGCCGTCCTCATGGCCATCGGCTGGTTTACCTCCCTCGTGGACAGCGTCAGCCTTACGTTTTGGCAGTCGAATCCCATGATTTTTGCCGTCTATGCCGCTTTGATTGTCGGTTTTCTCGCGGGGCTTTTCACCTTTTCCAAATTTCTCACCTATGTATTCGGAAGAGCCCGCCATACCGCGTATTCCTTGATCGTCGGCCTGTCGCTCGGTTCCATCGTGGCCATGTTCTATAACCCCGATACGTTCGCGGTATATGCGTCGTGGGCGGAAAACGGCGTTAAAGTGACGGATATCGTCCTCGGCATTGTGCTGTTTGCCATCGGTGCCGTAGGTTCATACCTGCTCGTGCGTTATCAGCGGAAAAAGGATGCGGAAGCCGCCGCGGCAGCGAAAAAAACGATTGAGTCGGAAAATAAAAACGAAAATCCGGCAGCCGTATCCGAAACGGAAGGCGCGTCCGAAGATTCCCGAATCGATTCTTCCGAAAAGAAATGAAATTTTTCGCTTCGGTTTTCGGAAAATACCGAAAATTTTCGTCGGAGCGGGGCTATTCCTGCGATTGTTGCGGAAGAGAAATCTTTTCTTATCCTTCTCCGCGCCTTTGCGAAGAATGTTCGTCCGCTTTGGAGCGGAATTTCCGAACCTGCGACAAATGCGGGCGAAAGACGGTCTCGGAAGGGCTTTGTCTCGATTGTAAACGTAAAACGCCCGAATTTTCCCGAGGTTTTTCCCCGTTCTGTTATCGGGGCGAAGCCGCAGGACTCATCAATCGGATGAAGAACGGCGAACGGTGGCTGGCGGATTATTTCGGAGAACAGATGTCGGCGTTTTGGAAACGTTCGGGGCTTTGCGCGGATATCGTCGTATTCGTTCCGATGACCGAGGCAGGGGAGCGAAAACGCGGTTATAATCAGGCGAAGGATCTGGCGGAAAAAATTTCCGAACAGACGGGAATCCCCGTAAAAGGCGGCCTAGTCAAGATACGGGAAAATCTTCCGCAGAAAAGATTGACGAAAACGGAACGGATAAAGAACGTATCGGGAGCCTATCGCGCGGAGGGGGAATTTTCGGGAAGGAAGGTTTTGCTCGTGGACGACGTAATGACGACGGGAGCCACGGGCAGCGAATGTGCCAAGGTTCTGAAACGGGCGGGCGCGGTCGAAGTGTTTTTTCTGACGGCGGCCTCGTTGCCCGAGAGAGCCTAAAAGGAGAGGAACAATGGATATCATAGAACAAATGCTGGGGGGAGAGTTGTATCTTACCGAAGATGAGGAATTGGTCGAAAAGCAGACGGTGTGTCTCGAAAAATTATACGACTATAACGCGACTCGTCCTTCCGAGGCGGAAAAGCGTCAAACGCTGTTAAAAGAGATGTTTGCGGAAATCGGGGAAGGATGTTATATCGAGCCGCCGTTTCATGCGAATTGGGGCGGAAAGCACGTACATTTCGGCAATCGCGTCTATGCCAATTTCAATTTGACCATGGTGGACGATACGCATATTTATGTGGGAGACGGCACTATGTTCGGACCGAACGTGACGGTCGCGACGGCGGGGCATCCGATTTTGCCCTGTCTGAGGGAAAGGGCGTATCAATATAACGCGCCCGTACATATCGGGAAGAATTGCTGGATCGGCGCAGGAGCCGTCATCCTCCCCGGAATCAATATAGGGGATAATTCGGTAATCGGCGCGGGGAGCGTCGTCACGAAAGACGTTCCCGCAAACGTCGTTGCCGTCGGAAATCCCTGCCGCGTGCTTCGGGAAATCGATGATCGGGATAAAAAATATTACTTCAAGAAAAAGGAAATCGATTGGAAAAAGGTGGCGGAAGAAACGAAGTGAGGACGTAGAGCGTTCTTTTACGGAAAATCAAAACGCGCGCGGCATTATCGCCGCGCGCGTTTCTTCCTTTTCCGACATAAAAATCGGGAATTATTCGATCGCAATCTTTTTGAGCGCCTTTTCTTCTTCCGTATATTTAGGAACGGTGACCGTCAGAATTCCGTTTTCGTATTTCGCCTTGACGTTTTCATCGCTGATGCCGTCTCCGACATAGAAACTTCTCGTCATTCTGCCGAAACTTCTCTCGCGGAATACGTATTCCGACTTTTCGCCACCCTCCGACTCCTCGCTGCGGCGCACCGCTTCGATCGTCAGATACCCGTCTTTCAGAGAAATGTCGATGTCCTTTTTATCGACGCCCGGCAAATCTACGCTCAACGTGTATTCCTTGTCGTTGCTCTTGACGTCCGTTTTCATGATGTTGTAGTTCGTGTCAAACCAGCCTCCGAAGGGTTTTAATAAAGAATTCAAAGAATCAGAAGTCAAATATTTCATAATAATTATCTCCTTTTCCGTAATATTTTTTGTGGGGCTCAAAGGAATTCGTTCCCCCGATGTTCACCCCTTTTCCGAGGTCCTCGTCCGTGGCTCTCGTTTTCCTTTGAACACTTTATATATAAATCGTTTTTATTCGTTTCAAACATCTTTTCGTAAAATTTTTTACTTTTTACGAAAAGTTGTTCTCAAAAAATAGTCCCCTTCCGCCTGCGGGGCGGAAGGGGACTAAGAAGTGCGGTCCTTTCTCGGTTGACCGTATTTTTTCATTTACTTAAAATAGTGCGGGGGGGGGGCGATTTTTTCATCCTTATTGGAATTTTTCGGAGCGGAATGTCCGCCTTCGCCGTAGGAGTAATAGGAATTGAAATATTTTTTGCGATTGCCTTTGAGTTTTTTGGGATTGACGAAATGCGCATTGACGACGATTCCGAGGATATTCGCCTTTGCGAATCTCAGAGAATCGAGAGAAGTCTTAATGTCGCTCTCATACGTTTCCATGTGTCTGCAAACGAGCAGAGCGCCGTCCGTGGCGGGAACGAGTGCGAGCGCGTCGGAGACCAATTTGATGGGCGGCGTATCGTAAATGATATAATTGAATTCCTTTTTGAGCCGTTCGTAGAGTTCCTTCATGGCGCGGCTTTCGAGAAGTTCGTAAGGGCGGGGGGAAGGAGTTCCCTGATAAATGACGTAAAGGTTTTCGTTTTCTTTGGAAGGGCGGAGGATTTCCTCAAAGGTTGCCTGTCCGGAGAGATAATCGCTCAGTCCCGGAACGGGCTGTTCCTTAAAGTATTTGGAAATGCGGCCCTTGCGAATATCGGCGTCGATCAGAACCACTTTTACGTTGGACATGGCGAACATGAGCGCCAGATTGACGGTGATCGTGGTTTTTCCCTCTTCGGGATAGTTGGAGGTAAATAACAGGCTGATCGCACTGCCGTCCTCCTTTTTGGGAATGGCGACGGAGATAGACGCTTTGAGGTTGCGGAAGGCTTCCACGACGTTGAAAGGAGTGTTTTCGTCGATGAGATAGGTGCCGCGGAGGGAAGCATTCGTCCTCTCTTCATAGCGCCGTTTTTGTTTGTTGCGCCGAAGATTGCTGAAAAAATTATTTAACGCTTTCATTTTCTCTCCTCCGTATGCTTAACGTCGTGTCTGTCGTCGGGAATCGTTTCGATCCTCGGAATGACGCCCAAAACGGGCACATTGAATTTGCGGGGGAGCTCCTCATAATCGCGCAGACGGGTATCCGTTCTGTCGACGATAACGACAACAATACAGGCGACGACAAAAGCGACCAGTCCGATGATGAGGCCGAATTTGATCATTTCTTTGATAGTCTGTCCCTCGTTCAAAAGTTCGGAAGGGCGGAAACTGAGCTGCGTACATGTCGTTGTTTTGCCGTCCATGTCATTCATGATGCTTTCGATGTAGGAGGGAAGTTTCGCCTTGACCTGCGCTTCCAGATGCGAGGCGAGATCGGGTTCGTTGAGCGCGGAAATTTCTACCGAAAGTTTATTGCTTCCGACTTCGTAGGTATAAGAAATCGTCTCTTCGAGCAAATCGAAAAATTCACGTTCCTCTTCGGTGTCCTGCTGAATTCCTTCCGCTTCGGGAAGCCCCGTCATAAGCTGCCGGTCGAAGGCGTCGGAGTCGAGGAGCAGTTTAACCTGTTTGAGAACGCTTTCGCTGTAAGCATTGCCGACAAGCTCGCCGCTGGCGTCCTCGGCTGCCGAAGAAACGAAATAATCGATCGTCGTTCCGTAATAATGGACGTTATGGTACTTCAAAAAAGCGATGCCCATGCCGGCGGCCGCGCCGATGACGAGAGCCGCGACGATGGCCCAGATTCTCGACCAAATAGCTCGGAAAATGTCGGATAGACTGAGCTCGTCTTCGGTCTGCATTTCTTCTTGCATATTTTTCTCCTTATGCTGATAGATATATTGTATATGGTTTGCGAAACTCCCGTCGGGAAATTTCGGCAAAATTCGACTTTTTCTGCCCTTTAAGTATTATAACATGTTCGGAAAAAGTTGTAAAGTATTTTTGGGAAAATATTCTGCATATACATTATTTTTCCCCTCTTATCCATAAAATATCGAAAAAAACCAAAGAAAATTCATAAAACCTGCAAGACGAAGAATTTGAGGTACTGGGTTTCTTCCTCGCATAAAAGCGCGGGATGGTCGGGGGCCTGCGTCTTGACTTCCACGGTCCGAACTCTCCGTCCGCTCTCCCTTGCGGCTTCGGACAGCATTCGCTCGAAGAGGGGCAGGGTCATGTAATGGGAGCAGGAGCACGTGACCAAAAATCCGCCGCTCTGTACGAGTTTCATTCCGAGAATATTGATGTCCTTATAGCCGCGGAAAGCGTCTTTGACCTCGTCGGCGCTCTTGCAGAACGCGGGGGGATCGAGGACGATGAGGGAGAATTTTTCTCCCGACGCCCTGTATTCCCGAAGGAGCTGAAACACGTCCGCGCATTTGGTTTCGAGGTTGGAAATGCCGTTGAGCCGAGCGTTTTTTTCGACGTTTTCGAGCGCGAGGGGCGAAATATCCGCGGCGATGACGCGTTCCGCGGTCAGAGCGGCGTTCAAGGCAAAGCCGCCGCTGTTTGAAAAGCAGTCCAAAACGCGTCCGCCCTTCGCGTAGCGGCGGACGGCGAAGCGATTTTCTTTTTGGTCGAGGAAATACCCGGTCTTTTGGCCGTTTTTGACGTCCACGGCCATTTTGAGGCCGTTTTCCTCGATGACGACCTCGTCGGGAACTTCTCCGAACAGGACGCCTTTTTCCAAGGGAAGTCCTTCTTTCGCGCGCACGGCGACGTCGGAACGCTCGTAAATTCCGCGGGGAGAGAAGATTTTTTCGAGGGCGCGGCAGATGAGCTTTTTCCTCTGATGCACGCCGAGCGAGAGGAATTGAACGACGAGAATGTCGGCGTATTTGTCGACGATGAGCGCGGGGAGATCGTCCGCCTCCGCAAACACGACGCGGCAGCAATTTTCGTATCCGAGGCGTTTGCGGTATTCCCAGGCGGCGGAAATGCGTTTTTCGTAGAGGGCTTCGCCGTCCTCCTCGTTTCCGCGGATGAACAGGCGGACGAGGATTTTAGAGGCGTGGTTGATATAGCCTTTGCCGATGAATCGTCCGTCGGCGGAACAGACGCAGGCGAGGGAACCGTTTTTGTCCTTTCCCTCTATGCGCGAGACCTCGTTTGCGTATACCCAGCTGTGTCCGGCAAGCAGGCGTTTTTCTTCGTTTTTTTTGAGATAAATCGTATACGGCATGTCGTTCGTTTCCTCGAAGCAGAAAAATTAACAGGGAAATTATAGCATATAATCGTTGACAAGTAAAGCGGATTGTGATAAGATATAAGAAATAAGGGAGTAGCACGGCTCTTGAATCAAAGAGCGGTCAAGTCCACATAATGGAAGGATGTCCTTCCGGGTTTGACATGAAACGGCGAGACTTATGCGAGGCGAAAGAAGAAGCGCGCATAAGGGCTCGTTTTTTTTCGGGAAAAAATCCTTTTTCGAGGAGAAAAAAATGGATATTTTGGATATACTTCTCTTGGCCGTGGCGCTTTCCATGGACGCGGCCGCCGTGGGAATGACGCACGGCATGACGGATCCGAAAATGCCCTTGAAGCGGGTGCTCGCGATCGGCGGATTTTTCGGCGCGTTTCAGGCGGTGATGCCCCTCATAGGGTATGCCTTGACGGGACTTATCGCGGGCGCTTTTCTCGACGTGTTCGAAGCGGCTTCGTCGTGGGTTTCGTTCATTTTGCTGGCGCTGATCGGCGGAAAGATGATTTTCGACTGCATAAAGGAAATGCGCGCCAAAGCGCGCGGGGAAGAGGCGGAACTCCCCGCCCCCGAATTTTCCGTGGGGAAGCTCGCCTTGCAGGCCGTGGCGACTTCGATAGACGCCCTGGCGATCGGCGTCACTTTGCAGATGGCGTCCATTTCGCCCGAAGGGCTATTTCCGCCCGTCGGATGGTCGGCGCTCATCATCGGCGCGGTGACCTTTTCGTTCAGTATTCTGGCCGTGTATATCGGGAAACTCATCGGGGATAAATTGGCGGATAAAGCGGAGCTCATCGGCGGAATCGTGCTGGTCGGTATCGGGGTGAAGCTCCTGATAGAGGGGCTGCTTTAAGGGCTTTGTTTCGTCGCTTTTTCGGGCCGTGGGGAATAAATCAGAGGGAAACTCCGGAAAATAATGAAAAAGACCGTTGAAAAATCCAAAGAGACGTGTTATAATAGAGATGAGGAGGAACAAATCATGGAACTGAAAAACATGACGGAAATCTGCCGCAAAAAGGATAAGGCGTTTTATCGCGACGGGAATAAGCTGATCAAATTATTCGAGGGGAGCTATCCCAAGGAAAACATTCTCAACGAAGCGCTCAATCAGGCGCGGGTGGAGAGGACGACTCTGCATATTCCGCGCATAGAGGCGGTGACTTCGGTAGAAGGGAAATGGGCCATCGTAATGGAATATATCGAAGGGGAGACTCTCGCCGCCCTGATGAAAAAGAATCCTTCCGGGGAGGAAGAATACCTCGGAACGCTCGCAGACTTGCAGACGGAAATCAGCGCGCAGAGGGTGCCGCTGCTCCCTCGGCTCAAAGATAAGATGTACGAAAAGATCGCGGCGAGCGAATATTCCGACACGGTGAAATATGACTTGCAGGCTCGTCTGGACGGGCTTCCCAAACACTATAAACTTTGTCACGGGGATTTTCGTCCGAGTAACGTCATCTTGAAGGACGACGGGACGTTTTATATCGTGGATTGGGCGCACGCCACGCAGGGAAACGCGGCGGCGGATGCCGCGAGGACGTATCTGACATTCCGCCTCTGCGGCGAGCCTTCGCGGGCGGAGACCTATTTGCGTCTGTATTGCGAAAAGACGGGCACCGCCCGCGCCTATGTGGAACGGATACTTCCCATCGTGGCGGCGACGCAGACGGCGAGAAGCAACGAAAAAGAAAAAGAGCTGCTCCGCCGCTGGGTCGAAGTGGTGGATTGGCAGTAAATGCGAAAAGAAACGGGAACGTTTTTTAGACGTTCCCGTTTTTTCGTGGGGGAACGAAAATCCAAAAAGGTCGTAACCATCGTAACCGTCGGCGCTCCGAAATCATATAAATGATTGAATGATTTTTTTAAGGAGTGTGTATGAATCCGTTTTGTGAAAAGTCGTATCCCGTAGACAAGGCGCTTGAAAATTGGCAGCAGCTCTATCCTCGGCCGTATAATAAGCGCGAAGTCGATCCCTACACCAAGACGCGCGTCATTCTCGCCAACGGGGCGGAGTTTGAAGCCAATTGGTTTTCCCATCAGTTTTCCCGTCATATCGACGACAACGATTTGCGGCGGGAACTTGCGCTGACCCGATTTATCGAGAAGCAGCAGCAGATAAAAATATCCCTGCTGAAACCGTCCAACGAGAGCATTCTCGAACATACGATTTCCTACGAGCAGCTGGCGGTGGATTTGACGGCGGAACTCGCGCGGCATGAAAAGGATTGCTACGTAAAAAAGACGTTGGATTTCGCGCTTTTGGAGGATTTCGATCATCTCTACCGCTATGCGAACCTCTTGGAGGCGGAACAGGGGATATATGCGGAAAAGCTGGTGGGCCGATACACGGAAATCATGCCCGGCCGACCGACGATTTCTCACCATCGCTATCCCGTCGATAACGTCAGGCGTTCCATCGATTCCCGAACGGCGGACGTGAGGACGGTTTTGGGCTCCATGATCATCACGGCCGCGGAACAGCAGACGATGAATTACTATATGAACGTGACGAATTTTGCCATGTCGGACGCGGGTCGCAGCCTCTATGAAGAAATCGCCCTGGTCGAGGAAGAACACGTCACGCAGTACGAAGACCTCATGGATCCCCGTTCGAGCTGGCTGGAAATGCTCCTTTGGCACGAATACTCGGAATGTTACCTCTATTGGTCGTGCTATATGACGGAGACCGACCGCTGTATCCGGGAACTTTGGGAACAGAATTTCCTGATCGAAGTTTCGCATCTTCACAAGGCGGCGGAGCTTCTGAAAAAGTACGAAGGAAAAGATTGGCAGGAGGTCGTGGGAGACGGGAGATTTCCCGAGCCGCTCTCCCTGCACGAAAACGTCGATTACGTCCGTTCGGTGCTGGGAAAGACGGTGCAGTTCACCTCGGTCAAAGAAGATTATTTTTTGCTCAAAGAGCTTCCCCGCGACGCGGATTTTTTCCGTTATCAGGAAATCGTCAATCCTTCGGCGGACATTGTCCCTTCGCATCGGATAATCAAATCCTATATTCGGCGTCACGGGAAGGATTATCGCTATCAGACGGCGCCGAATCCCGTTCCCGAGCTGCGCGACAGAAGGACGGACAATACTTCGGTGGGGCGCTGTCCCGACGCGGCGCCGGGCGGAGATTTTTTCTGCAACCGATAAGGCGCGGATCGGAGAGGAAGGTATGGAAAAGCCCGCGGCCGTTTTCAAACGGCCGCGGGCCTTCTTTACGGAATAAATCCGTGAAAACACCCACGGAAGTGACGAAAAAAGGGAAAATAAAAAAAATTCCTAAAAAAATTGAAAAACACGACGCAAAACAGCTTGACAGAATTTTCGATTAATAATACAATTAGAAGGCAAGTTGAAGAAACGGCGTCTCCGCCCCTTTTAGCCCCGTAAGTTGAAAAGCGGACCGCTCGATATTCACACAGGATTTTTTATCGCAAGAAAATACACACGAATAAGGAGTAACATGATATGAAAACCTATATGGCAAACGCCCAAACGGTTGAAAGAAAGTGGTATGTCGTAGATGCCGCGGGCGTTCCGCTCGGCCGTCTCGCTTCCCGCGTTGCGTCCGTGCTCCGCGGAAAAAATAAACCCACCTTTACCCCCAATGTCGATACGGGCGATTTCGTCATCGTCGTCAACACCGATAAAGTGGTCCTGACGGGAAAGAAGACGGAAGATAAATTCTATCGGTATCACACCGGCTACATCGGCGGCCTGAAAGAAATTTCTTATAAGAAACTGCTGGCCGAAAAGAGCGATCTCGCCGTCTATGAAGCCGTGAAGGGCATGCTTCCCAAGAACAGCTTGGGCAGAGCGATGCTGAAAAAACTCAGAGTTTATAAGGGGGCGGAACATAATCACGCCGCACAGAAGCCCGAAGAACTCAAAGCAGACTAAGGAGAGGAAGAAATATGGCTAAAGTGAATTTGAAAAAGAAGCTTCAGTTCTGGGGAACGGGTAGACGGAAGAAGGCGATTGCCCGCGTTCGTCTCATTCCTGCCGGGAGCGGCACCATCGTCATCAACGACCGCGCCTTTGAGGATTATTTCCCTCAGGGTACGCTTCAATACATCGTCAAACAGCCCCTTGTCCTGTTAGAGGCGGAGAACAAATACGACGTATTCGTCAACGTCGTCGGCGGCGGATATACCGGTCAAGCGGGTGCAATCCGTCTGGGTGTGGCTCGGGCGCTTCTCGAAGCAGAACCCGACAGCCGTCCCGCACTTAAAAAGGAAGGTTTCCTCACGAGAGACCCGCGCGCAAAGGAAAGAAAGAAGTACGGTCTCAAAAAGGCTCGTCGCGCGCCTCAGTTCTCCAAGAGATAATTTCCCGTCCTTCGACGGAAAAAAGCCCGGCCGTATTTCGGCCGGGCTTTTTGATAATTTTTTTCGGAATCCCGTTACTTTTCTGCTTTTCGCGCTTTCGGCGCGGAGTACTTGTCCGCAGCCGTCCGCGATCGGGTTCGCTGTTCGGCCACTGCTGTCCTTTTGGCCTTTCTTCGCATTGCGGTCAATATCGCGGGGGATTTTCGTGGCTTTCTCCGTGCGGCGGGAGACCGCTTGTTCAGCGTTTCGGAGCTTTTCGGTCGATGTCGCGGACCGCTCTTTCGTGGCGTTCCATCAATGCGAGGAAGGGATTATTCTCTTCGGCGTTTTTTGTCGGTTCGTCGGCATGTGCATTCTGCCGTTGGGGAGAGTCCGACGGGGATTCTTTTTTTCCTTGGAACGGGGAAAAAAGATTCCCGAGCAGGGAGACGGGGGAGTTCGAAGGAGCCGCCGCGGAATCGTTGTTTTCCGCGGGCGAGCCGTCCTTTTCGTTTTGGGAAGTATTTTCGTCCGAAGTCGCGGACGGAAAAAAGGCATTTTTTAGAAAATTGAACAATCCGAAACTTTCCATACCCGAAAAAAATCCTTTAATTTCACAATTTTCACTGAAAATAGCGGCAAAAGCGAGGCATTTTTGTTTGCTTTAATTGACGAATTGATATATAATAGAATATGCGTTGATATTGTCGGGAAATGCACGTTCTTTTTTTCCGGCCGACATTATTTTTAAGGAGTCCTTTACAATGCGGGATAAATTCAAGAAGTTGACAAGTGTGATTGCCGCGGCGGCGCTCTGCGCTGCGGTGGTCTCGTTTGCGGGGTGTTCGGATAACTATTCGACCAAAGTCCCCGGAGACGATATTTTTGAAGGAGAGGTTGTGTCCAACGGCGGCTTTGTCGTCGAGAAGGGCAATTACGTCTACTTCATCAACGGGGCGGAAGAATACACGGCATCGAATAAATACGGCGAGGTCGTCAAGGGAGCGCTGATGCGCCTTTCCAAGTCCGACCTTGCGAGCAAGAATTACGGCAATGCGGTGACGGTGGTTCCCATGCTGTTCGTCGCGCAGAATTTCGATGCGGGCATTTATATTTACGGCGATTACGTATATTATGCCTCTCCTACGACCGAAAAGGATCAGGACGGCAACGTGCAGAACGATTGGGTCAGCTTCAAGAGGGCAAAGCTCGACGGCAGCGAAGCGATGAAGGATTATTATTTCCGTTCGGACGACAACGCGCTCGACTATCGTTTCGTCGAAGTGGACGGCGTCGTTTATTGCCTGCATGTGGACGACAGCACTCTCTATTCCTATAATACGCAGACGCGGACGGACACGGTGCTTGTCTCGGGGGCGGGTTCCGAGTTCTTTTTCGATACTTCCGATCCCGAAAATCCCACCGTCTATTATACGATGGGCGTGACGCAGGACGTCGATTCGGCTTCGTCCTCGACGCTCAGCTATACGCAGGTTTACAGCGTCCGTGCAGACGCGCAGGTGGAAAAAGTAGATTCTTCCGAGGCGTCCTATACGGTGAAGGGAGGAAAGACGTACTCTTTCGACGGCGCCTATCTCGAAGATAATTTGGAAGACTTCGATGCTTCGGATTACACGACGTATCCCTATGTCAATTTAGGCGATCTGGTGCTGGACGGAAAGGGCTCTTCGGACGTATATAAGCAGACGCAGTTCAACGACGATACGAGTACGCCCGCCACGCCCGACGGCTATACCTATACGATTCAGAGCTATCAGAACGACGGGATATATTTCACCCGCACGAACGTCAATAAGACTTCTTCGGACGGCGAGAACAGCAAGCTCTATTATCTTTCGGACGAAGCGGTGTCCGCGGCGGATTGGAAGACGATCGCCGGAAATCAGAGCGAGGAAATCGACACGGTCGCTTTGAATACCACCAATGCTTCGACTTCCGCGCTTTTCTATATCGAAGACGGAACGCACTATTATATTTACGCGTCGGACACCAAAGTTTACAGAAACAAAGCGAATGCCGACGGAACGATCGCCGAGAGCCTGCTGATGATTCCGAAGGCGGAGAGCGCGCCTACGCTTTGGAAAACGGAGGGCGATTATCTCTATTATTATGCGACGGGTACGAACGGCAACAACCTTTCGAGAATCAATTATAAGGGGACGGAGGAGGACTATAATCCCCTGCTTTTGACGGAGGAGTATAAACCCGCGAAAATTTTGGACATCGACTGGAATTCTTCGTGGTACAAGCCCGAATTTATCGGCACCGATCTGTTCTTCTCGAACGCGCAGTCTTTCGGTTCGACGTCGTATAATTATATTTACGTCGTCAGCCTTGCGGGCGAGAACGGAATCATGAATGCGGAGGAGCTGAAAGCATTCAACGACAAATACGAGGAAGTGATGGAGTATATCGACGAGTTCTCGTCGGATAACGCCGACCTTCAAACGGCGCTCAAATATTATTTCCGCACGGGCGAGACGAAGTATTTTGAAGAGAACTTGCAGGAGGCGAAGGACGCGGGCTATAAAGACCATTATCTTTACAGCGAATACGCCATCGAAGAGTTCCGTGCGTTCAGCGGGAAGAGAAAGAGCAACAACAAGGACGCGAACGATTATTCCACCATGTTCGATGCCGATAAAGGCGACGCTTACTACGGCGTGGAGAGCTATTTCATGAACATGGTCGGAGAGTTGAAGGAATCGGACGAAGAAGCCATCGACGAAGCGTGGAAGGATTCCTTGAAGAACATTCCCGAGGAGACCGAGGAAGGCTGGGCGACGTGGCAGAAGGTTTTGCTGGGCGTAGGGATTGCGGCAGGCGTTTTGATTGTGGCTGCGGCGATTGCGATTCCGGTAATCTTCCACGTCAAGAAGAAGCGGAAGGCCGCTGCGGACAGAGAAGCCACGAGAGTGAAGAAGCCGGTCATCGACACGACGGACGATAAATCCATCGACGTATATGCGGACGACGAAGCGGAACCCGCCGAAAAGAGCGGTGCGGCGGAGGCGGCCGAGGGCGCCGAGAAAGCCGACGCGGCAGAAACGGCAGTGCCCGTAAATCCGGAAGATACCGCTGCTGCGGAAGCGGAGACGGATAAAAAGGACGAATAATGCAAAAGATAAAAGGAGCCGTTTCAGGGAGAAGCGGCTCCTTTTTGCGGCAAAAAAAATTTTTTTTGCCGAAATATTCAAAAATGCGTGAAAAACAGTTTACAAACTCTGAAAATCTTAATATAATATAGCAAAATCGCGGCGAAGGAGCCGATAAAAAAATAAACGAAATGAGGGAAGGAGTTTATGGCAAGATACGTGTTATGCCCTAGATGCGAGTTGAATTTCATCGACGCGGATACGCAGGAGTATTGCGACGTATGTCTGAAAGAGATGCAGGGGGCAAAGACTTTTGCGGACGATTTGGAAGAGGTGGAGGAGACGGAAGAAATGGAACTCTGCCCCATCTGCGGCGAGAACTACATGCGCGTCGGGGAAACGATGTGCGACGAATGTAAGAAGAAAACGGAGTACGAGGAAGAGGAGACGGACGATCCCGATAAGGACGACGCATGGAGAAGCTATCTCGACGACGACGTGGAGGATTTGGGAATTCCGATTTCGGACGAAGAATTTGAAGACGAAGACGACGAGGATGCGGACGACGAGTACGACGACAGCGAAGAAGGGAAACGGGAGGACGACGATTTCGAATACGTATCGGCGGACGACTATTATCCCGACGACGATGACGACGATGATGACGACGAGGAAGATCCGTTCGATGACGACGATGCTCCCACGCCGAAGTCGGGGGGCAGAAAGAAGCGCCGCGACGACGATTTTTAAGCGTTTCAGAAGACGAAAAGCAGAAAACAGAGGTATAGCCCAAAGGCCATACCCCTGTTTTTTCGCTTTCTTTTCGTTTTTCCGTCGCGGAAGAACGAAAAGAAAAATAGTTTGAAAAAAGAGCTCTTTTTGTAATTTTACAGGTCGTCCGCGTCCTGAACGGGAATTTCCCGCGAGTTTTCGGGCGAGCCCGTATAGCTGCCGTTTACGTCCGTTTCCGAATGCATGTCGGTAAGAGCCTGAGCCTTCTTCGTGGGCGCAAAACCGGAACGGCTACGTTTTTTAGTCGCAGTTTTGGGTTTCATTGTTGCTCTTGTTCTTATTGCAGTTCTTGTTGCCGCAATTTTTGTTCTGGCTTTGAGAATTGTTGTAGTTTTTGTTCTGGTTGTTGTTTTTGTTTTTCATGATTTTTGAATCTCCTTTTATTAATTTTGATTTTATACGAAAGCGGTGTCTTTGACTGTCAGATCAAAGTCTTACGCCTTCAAAGGGCAAATGCAACTCTACGTGACCCTGATCCGCCTTGCATAAAGGGCAGATTTTCCAGGCTTCCGTACCTACGTGCATATAGCCGCATTCGCTGCACACCCAGAGAATGGGTGAATCGTTTTTATAGAGCGTATCATTTTTTACCGCCTCATAGAGATAGTTGAAAATGATATTGTGCTGTTTTTCCACTTCGGCGACCATGCGATAGAGCGCCGCGACGTCCTTAAAGCCTTCTTTTTCAGCCGTTTCGGCAAAGTTCGGATAAATCTCCGTAGATTCGCTTTTTTCGTCTGTCGCGGCAAAACGAAGCCCGTCAATCAAACTGCCCGCATGGAAAGGATATCCGGCGTCCAGAACGATATTGTCTTTGCTCCCTGCTTTTTCCTGAAGCATTTCGAAAAAACGTTTCGCGTGATACGTTTCGTTTTTCGCTATCGTTTTGATCGCATCGGAAAGAGTTTTCAGTTTTTCCTGCATGGCGAGTTTCGCGATGAGTTGGTAACGCATACCTGCCTGACTTTCTCCCGCAAAACTGCGTGCAAGATTTTTGAAAGTTTCTGTCTGTTCAAATTGCATGTTGTTTAATCTCCCGAAGGCACCGCCTTCGTTATTCAGTATGTTCCGCATTTTTTCTTTCATGCTCGAAAGTTGCTTCCAATGCTTGCCAAATTCGAGAAATCGGAGTAAAATATATAAGGATAAATAAAAGGCGCCGAAACTTAGAGCTCGCGGTCTTAAATACCTGCGATTTTTCGGTAAAATAGATTCATTACAGAGGTAATCGAATATGTTCAACATCGTTTTGGTAGAGCCCGAAATCCCGCAGAATACGGGGAATATTGCCCGTACGTGTGCGGCGACGGGGTGCAGACTGCATCTCGTGCGTCCGTTGGGATTCGAGATCTCGGATAAATACTTAAAGCGCGCGGGGCTGGATTACTGGCACCTTTTAGAGATTTTTTACTATGACAGCTTTGCGGAATTGGAGTCGAAATTCCCGAATGCCCGTTTTTTCTATTTCACGACCAAGGGTCGGACGCGCCATAGCGACGCCTCTTTCCGCGACGGGGATTTTCTCGTATTCGGCAAGGAGACGAAAGGGCTTCCCGAGGAGCTGCTTTTAAGGCATCCCGACGAATGTCTGAGGATTCCGATGTTTTCCGAGGCCCGTTCTTTGAATTTGAGCAATTCCGTGGCCGTAGCGGTATATGAGGCGCTGCGTCAGACGGATTACCGCGGACTTAAAGACAAGGGGGAGCTTCACGAACACCGCTGGACAGAAGCGGAGAAATAAAATTCATTCGTGAAGGTATAAATTATTTCAAAGCAGTCAATAACTTCCGTATAAAGAAAGGAACGGACAGGTTTTCCTTTCTTTGAAAAGCGGAGGTTATTTTTTTATGAAAAAATTTTGCATAACTTTTTTAATGTCAGGCATAATAATTTTGTCGGCAATCGGATTGTGTATGGGGGGCTTCGGAGGTTCGGCTTCTGCGAACACGGAATATCTGCGCATTCATATCCGCGCAAATTCCAATTCAGAGGAAGATCAGGACGTCAAATATATGGTACGGGACGCGGTCGTGGAATTTCTCACGCCGCTGGTCGCGGAAGCCGAGACGAAAGAAGAGGCCATCTCGCTCATGAACGAAAATCTTTCCGGAATAGAACGCTGCGCCGACGAAGTTTTAAGGGCTCACGGCTTTTTCTACGGCGCGAAAGCGCGTTTGACGGAAGAGGAGTTCCCCACCCGCGTCTACGGAGAATATACGCTGGAAGCGGGCGTCTATCAGGCTCTTATCCTCGCCCTCGGAACGGGTACGGGAGACAATTGGTGGTGCGTCGTCTATCCGCCGCTCTGCTTTGCGGGGCAGCCGGGCGACAATATCATCTATAAGAGCAAAATCAAGGAAATCATCGACCGCTGGAAAGCCGAACATTAAGTTGAAAAACGATTGAATCGAGCCGCTCGGCCGACGTCAGACGCCCTACATAAACAGGAGGATTTATCATGAAAAAGTTTATTAAAACGGGCGTTTTGACTGCCGCGATACTTCTGACGGGAGCAATATCCGCCGTTGCCGCGGCTCTGCCCGCGAGTCCTCGCGCCGACAGATCGGTGTGGGAGACGGCGGCGGGAAATTCCGCGCTCGTCGAGACAGATAATAGCGCGTGCGGGGTTGCCGAATGGGCGGCCGTGCTCAAACCCGGCTCGAAAGGGGGCGAAGTAAAGGAAGTGCAGCGCCGCCTGAAACAGTGGGGATATTATAAAGGAGAAGCGGACGGAGTTTTCGGCGCAGGCACCAAGGCTGCGGTTATCGAGTTCCAGAAAAAGAACGGACTCACGGCCGACGGAATTGTAGGCGCGGCGACCTTCCGCGCTCTGGGCATGAACGATTCGTATAACGTACTGATGAACCAGACGCAGAACTCCGAGGCCTCCGGATTTACCAGTTCCGATCTGTATCTTCTCGCGAAGACGATTTACGCGGAAGGCAGGGGGGAACCGTATACGGGACAGGTGGCAATCGGTGCGGTCATACTCAACCGCGTCAGGAGCCCGCAATTTCCCAACACGATTTCCGGGGTAGTGTATCAGAAGCATGCGTTCACGGCGGTGTCGGACGGTCAGATCAACTTGACGCCGGACGACAAGGCAATGCGCGCGGCGCAGGACGCCGTGAACGGCTGGGACCCCACGGGCGGAGCGTTGTATTATTATAATCCCGCCATCGCGACGAGTTCATGGATTTTCACCCGCGAGACGATTACCGTTATCGGTAAGCACGTTTTCGCGATCTGAGTCGTAACCATAAAAAGGAGTTAAAAGCATGGAAAAGAAAGAAAACAACATCGCGAAAAACACGTCTTCGGGAGCGGAGAAAGTGGAGAACATTTCCGAGCGCGCTCAGGTAAAGGCGGAAACTATGGGGGAAAGCTCTCCCAAAGTCGTGACCAAGAAGGAGACGGTGACGGTAAAAAAGAGCGAAAAGAAAGAAAAGAAGGCGGCGAAGAACAAAGAAGAGAAAGAAAAAGCCGCCGCGAAGAAGCGCGTGGATGCGGCGATTGCCAAAGAACAGCGCAAAGCGAAGAAGGCGGAGCTGAAAGCCGCGAGAAAGGCGAAGCAGGAAGAAAAGCGCCTTCAAATGAAAGCGAAGCGCGAAGAACATCGCGCAAAGATGAAGGAGAAACGCGCGCAGGCCAGAGCGGAGCGCCTTGCCCGCCGCGAACTTCTGCGCAGCGAGACGGCGGCTCAGCGCATGGAGAGAATCGAGAAAGAACGCGCGGAAAAGCTCGCGCTCAAAAAGCAGAAGCGCGAGCAGGCGTATAATCTGAAATTGGAAAAGCGCGACGCCCGTCTGAAAAAGCGCGAGCAGAAACTCAAAGATAAACAGCATAGAAGAGAGACCCGTCGGACGCCCGGATTCGGCGGCTGGCTGGCGGCGGTGATTTCCCTCGGCGTCGTCACGCTGGCGATGACGGCGGTCGTTACGCTGGGGGCCATCAATATGTCGGAAATGAACGGCGCAATGGCGGGGACCTACCGCGGTACGCTGTACGAGCTGGTCGGGATTATGGAAAACGTGAATACCGACCTCAATAAAGTGCGCGTTTCCGCGAGTACCGTACAGCAGAGCCGATTGCTCACCGACCTTCTCGTGCAGACGAGACTTGCGGAGAGCAGCCTCGAACGTTTCCCCATCGACAGCCATTCGGATGCGAACGTCACGTCTTTCATCAACCGTACGGCGGACGCTTCTCAGGAGCTTCTCAATAAGCTCGGGAACGGCGAGAAATTGACGGAATCGGATCTCGCGCGCTTGGAAAAACTTTATCAGACCAATCATAAAGTGAGAGAAGAACTCAACCGTCTGGCGTTGGAAATGACGGATAAGGACATGCAGGCCTTCATGAAGGAGAAGAAGGGCAACCGCGTGTTTGAGAGCTTCCAGACGTTGGAAAATGCGACGCTGGAAGAGAATAGAGAAGAATCGGGACCTTTTGCGGAACAGTCCGCGGAAAATAAAGAGGGTGCGGAACAGGAAAAGAAGGACGAAATTTCCTCTTCCCGCGCGGAAGAGCTCTGCCTCGAATATTTCAAGGATTATTCGATCGTCAGCACGGGGTATGCGGGAGAAACGATTTCCGGCAATATGCAGGCGTATAACTTCTTCCTGCAAGACGATCATGAAAGACAGCTTTTCGCGCAGATCGCCAAGAACGGCGGCGCGCTGATCTCCTTCGATTTCTATGAGAATTGCACCGAAAAGAATTTCGACGTCGAACGCTCCAAGGCGATTGCGGAAGAATATCTCGCGGGCCTCGGCTATGAAAACATGACGGCCGTATGGGTAAACGAGAGCGGAACGCAGATCACGTTCAATTTTGCCTATGAACAGTCCGGCACGGTATACTATCCCGACATGGTCAAGGTAAAAGTCTGCGAGACGAAGGGAAAAGTCGTCGGTTTCGATGCCGTCGCCTTCCTGAAAAATCACCATAGCAGGTCTGTGCCGAACACGAAGATTTCCCTCGGCGAAGCCCGCGAAAAGCTCAATAAGAACCTGAGCGTGGATGCCTCCCGCCTCGCGGTCATTCCCGTGGACGGAAAGGAAATCGCAGTCTACGAGTTTGTGTGCACCTACGGAGAAGAAGACACTTACTTCATCTATGTGGATGCCAATACGGGCAACGAAGTTCGCATTCTCAACGTGCTCAATTCCAAACAGGGCAGAGTCCTGATATAAATTAAACTTGAAAACCTGAGAAATTCCCGAAAGGATTTTCTGAAAAACGAACTCCCGCCGCTTGAAAGCCAAGCGGCGGGAACGCTTTGTTTTTATACGCTCTCCCAGATATGGAAAATAATGTTTTTGCCCATATTTTGCGGAAAATTCTTGACTCCCTCAAAAAAATATGATATAATTAATATCAAATCTCAATAAAAGGAGTCATCATGCAGGAGAGGCAGACGAAACAGAAGCGGATAATTTACGATGCGTTGAAGTCGTTGGACCACCCGACGGCGACGGAGGTTTACGGGTACGTACACGAAAGATATCCTACGGTGAGCCGTGCCACGGTGTTTCGGGTGTTAAACGGATTTTCTTGCAGCGGCCGTGCGGCGGAACTGAGAATGGCCGGAAGCGATGTCAGATACGATTATAACGTCAACAGGCACTATCACGTACATTGCCGTAAATGCGGACGGGTGGCGGATATTCTCATGCCCGCGGATTTTCCGGTCAAGGAGTCTGTGCGGGACTGCTGCGGTTTTCGGCTCGAAGATTTCAGCATAGAATTTCTCGGCACTTGTCCCGATTGTCTGGAACAAGAGAAAGCGGCAGAAAAATCGTCCTAAAAATATCATAGTTTTTCATTACAATCGTTGACAAAAGCGGATTTTTATGATACAATAAGAAAAACTGCGGAAGGAGGGACGGGAATGAAGAGAGGGGCGGCCATCGTTTTGACATTAGCCGGTTGTTTGTTGGTGATTGCGTTGGGCGTCATGGCATTCCTGTATTCCTGAAAAGATTGCGAGGAAGAAAAACGCGGGAGAGACCGAAGGAAGTCTCTCCCGCGTTTTTTTGCGGGGAAGGGAGTTCGGGGCGACTGAGAAAGACTTGATTTTTTCGGGGAATTATGATATGATAAAAATATAAAACGAATAAACGGGAGGGGTTCATGAGAAATTGTGAAAAATACGCGAAACAGTATTTTCTGCCGCAGGAAACCTGTTTGGACTGGATTGCGAAAGACGCTCCCGACAAAGCGCCCGAATGGTGCAGTGTAGATTTGCGCGACGGAAATCAGGCACTTGTGGAGCCGATGGATCTGCGTACGAAGATAGAATTTTTTCTCATGCTGGTGGAGTTTGGGTTCAAGGAGATTGAAGTGGGATTTCCCGCCGCTTCGGAGACGGAATATTCCTTTGTCCGTACTTTGATCGAAGAAAATCTCGTTCCCGACGGCGTGACGATTCAGGTGCTGACGCAGGCTCGGGAGCATATCATCCGCCGCACGTTCGATTCGGTGCGCGGCGCGAAAAACGCGATCGTACATATTTATAATTCGATTTCTCCCGCGCAGCGGGAACAGGTATTTCACGGCGGCAGGGCAGAGGTGAAGAAAATTGCCTTGGACGGAGCGGCATTGGCCGGGGAGCTTTCGAGACGAGAGAACGTGAGGCTCGAATATTCTCCCGAAAGTTTTACCGCGACGGAGCCGGAATTTTCCCTGGAAGTTTGCAACGCGGTATTGGAGCTTTGGAAGCCGACGTCGGAGAAGAAGGCGATCATCAACCTTCCCGCGACGGTGGAGACGGCGATGCCGCATGTATTTGCGCAGCAGGTGGAATATATGCGGAAGCATCTCGTTTACAAAGACGGGGTAATTTTGTCCGTGCATCCGCACAACGACCGAGGAAGCGGCGTGGCGGCGACGGAATCGGCTCTGCTGGCGGGCGCGGAACGCGTGGAAGGGACGCTGTTCGGCAACGGCGAACGGACGGGAAACGTGGATATCGTGACGCTTGCGCTCAATCTCTATTCGCACGGAGTGGAGCCGAAACTCAATTTTGAAAATCTGCCTTAGGCGGCGGCGAGATATACGTATTTGACGGGAATGAAAATTCCGCCGCGTCAGCCCTATGCGGGGGAACTGGTGTTCGCGGCGTTTTCGGGGTCGCATCAGGACGCGATTGCAAAGGGAATGCGGTATCGGGAAAAAACGGGGGCAAAAATCTGGAACGTTCCCTATTTACCCCTCGATCCTCGGGACATCGGTCGGGAGTATGAAAAAGACGTCATTCGCATCAACAGCCAGTCGGGAAAGGGCGGAGTGGGATATATTTTGGAGAGCGCGTATGAAATGCATCTGCCCGCTCGGTTGAAGGAAGCGTTTTCGGAAATCGTCAAAAGCATTTCGGACACGGAGCATAAGGAATTGAAGCCGTCGGAAATTTATCGTCTGTTTGTGGAGCATTTTATAGAGAATGCTTCTCATTTGAACGTTTTGCATATTCGTTTCCGCCAGCAGGAAAAAATCACGGCTACCGTTTCGATTCTGGACGAGGAGGGAAAAAGTCGGGAACTCTGCGCGGAGGGAAACGGACGGCTCGACGCCGTTTCCAATGCCCTGAAAGTTTATTTGGGAATTCCGTATATCATGAACGGATATGAACAGCATGCGCTTTCGGAGGGCAGCTCGTCGAAGGCGATCACCTATCTGAGCATAGAAAACGGCGGGAAGTCGTATTGGGGCGCGGGAATCCACGACGACGGAACGACCGCTTCGGTGAACGCGCTCTGCGCGGCGATCAATAATCTGTTGTCGGACAGAAAAAGAGGATAAAGAAAATTTTTTTTGTTTGTTATCGGTAAAAAGTGTTGACATTTGAGCGTAAATAGCATATAATGAAAACACTTGAATGCAGGTGTCGCCTAGCGGTATGGCGTCAGCTTCCCAAGCTGATTCCGGCGAGTTCGACTCTCGTCACCTGCTCCACGAAAAAGCCCTTTTGGAGGGCTTTTTTTGTTTATAAGACGGCATTTTCGGTACGTTTAATTAACGTACGGAAAAATATCCCCGAATACTTCCGAAGAGCTCAATGCGTCTCCTGACGGACGGAAATGCGAATTTCAAAATTTTTTATATTGTATATTTTTACTATAATAGTCGTATATTACATTGTGCATAAAAGAAAAAAGTCCCGAAACGTCGGGACTTTTCTTATTTTTGGTCATAGATATTTCGGAAAGCAAAGCCGTTCGGGTTCTTTACGGTTAAGCAGCCGTCGATTTCTGCTTTCAAAGATTTTTCAACCGAATATAGCCCTGTAACGGTTGCGACGGAACGCCTGACGGAAAACGCCTGTTTTTTCAAAATGAATATCAATATCATTCCGTTCAAGACCGTATTTTTCGCGGCAAAGATCGGCTAAAAGAAACAACGCAGCCGTTTTTGGCCCGAATATCAGGGAAAGTCATCAATGTATCATAAGAGAGAAACGCTTTTTCTTCGTCGATAAATTCAATGGGTTTTTAAGGTCTTTTGAAAAAATCGGACGATCGTGCGGATGATTTATACGATTGTGCCTTTCCCCGAACGAAAAATTCTGCTATAATGATGTCGCTTGAGGCGGAAGGAGGTCGAAATGAAGAGAGCGGAGAACATCAAAAAACGGGCGGGCGAGACCAAGCGCCGAAATATTCCTTTTTATTTGGACGAAGAGGCGGTGCGAGGCTTGATCCGCCGTGTCGCGGGGGAGGGATACGCCTCTCTTTTTCGGATTCGGCGGCGGGAGTCCGAAAGCGGAATGGACGAATATGATTTATACTGCGAAGGGGGGCATGTCTGTATTGACGCGACTTCGGGCGTTGCCGCGGCGGTAGCATTTAACCGTTATCTCGGAGAATATTGCGGCTATTATGTCGGATTTATCACGACAAGCGGGACACTGCCGCCGAATCCGCCTCTTTTTGAGGATAAAAAGTCGGAAAGAAGCGTTTTCCATTACCGATATCTTTTCAATTTCTGTACGTTTGCCTATACGTATGCGTTCAGCGGCTGGGAGGATTGGGAACGCATACTCGACAGGGCGTTGCTTTCCGGATACAATCTGATCCTCAACCCCGTCGGCTGTGAGAGCGTATGGAAAAAGCTGTTGGAGGAGCTGGGCTATACGGGACAACAGATTCGGAAATTTCTCGTCAATCCCGCCTTTCTGCCCTTCCTTTGGATGGGAAACATGAGCGATTACGGCGGCGAGTATCCGGAATGGTGGTTTGACGCACGGTCGGAGCTTGCTCGGAAAATAACAAATCGGTTGCGGGAATTCGGCGCGGCGGCGATGCTGCCGGGGTATTGCGGCATGGTTCCGGACGATTTTCGGGCGCATTTTCCTAAGTCGGCGCCTTTCGACCAGGGACTTTGGAACGGTCTGCGCCGTCCGGCGTATCTCCTGCCCGGCGATCCGATGTTCGATGCCGTTGCCGACGCCTATTACGAAATTCAGCGTCGGACGGTGGGGGAAGCGCATTATTGGTCGGTCGATCCCTTCCATGAAGGAGGAATTTCTGAAGGGGTCGATTTGAAATCGTTTGCCGAAGCGATCATGGCAAAGATGAAAAAACACGACGCGGACGCGGTCTGGTTCTTACAGGGTTGGCAGGCGAATCCGCGTCGGGAGCTGCTCTCCGTGCTGGATGCGGGAGAGGTATTGGTGGGCGATCTGCTTGCGGACGAAAAGGGCGGGGGAGGGGACAATTTCGGCGATACCCCGTGGCTGTATTGCAACGTCGTCAATTTCGGCGGTCAGCACGTGATGCGCGGCAATGTCCGCCGCTTACTTTCCGCACCCTTTTCCTTTGCGGCGGATAAAGACAGTACGATGGTCGGCGTCGGCTTTATGCCCGAAGGAGTGGAGGACGGGGAGATCTTTTTCGATATTTTCGCTTCCGTTTCGGTGCGGGAAAAGCCGTTGCCTTTGGAGGATTATCTGCGCGGTTTTATCCGCCGTCGTTACGGCGGGCAAAGCGCCGCAGCTGAAGAGGCGTGGGCGATTCTCGCTGAGAAAGTATATCTTGCGGACAGTTCCGTCTATCCGATGGAATCGGTGTTTTGCGCTCGTCCCTCTCTCGACGTCGACAGGGTTTCTACCTGGGGCAGAGGATGTAAAGAGGGGACGGCGGAACGCATGGAACTCGTGCGGGCGACCCGCCTGCTCTTTTCCGATTACGACTCTTTGAAAGACGCTCCGTCCTATCGCTTTGACCTCGTCGATCTCGCCCGCCAGTGCAACGCGGCGTTGGGCTGGGATGCCGTCTATGCCTTTCTGCGCGCTTATAAGGCGGGGGATAAGGAGGGGGGTTCGCATTGGACGCATCGGTTTTTCGAATTATTCTCCTTACAGGAGGCAATCGTCGCTTCCGACAAACATTTTCTTTTGAGCAAATGGCTGGAACGGGCAAAGGCACAGGGCAAGAACGAGCTGGAAAAACGCTGGTTTGAATTTTACGCCCGTGTGCAGATTACGACTTGGAGCGACAGCCGGACGGGTTGGTTCCACGAATATGCGGCAAAGGAATGGCAGGGGATGCTTTCGGATTTTTACCGTCCCCGTTGGGAAACGTTCGTGTCCATGCTCGAATTGTCCCTGTATGGCGGAGCCTCCCTTCCCGCCTATCGGGATTACGATCGGGAAATCATGTTCGCCTACGGGAGAAAGAGTTATCCCCTCGTCGCTGAGGGGGATCCCGGGAAGGCGGTGGGGGAATTTTTGTCCTTCTGCGAAAGAGAAAAACTCGGCTGAAATCAAAAAGAACGCTAAAAAAGGCCCCGAACCCGTCGGAGCGTATCGCTCCGACGGGTTCGGGGCTTTTTGGGGGAAAAATATAAAATCGAAGGGCAGGGATTGGGCGGCCGCTTTTCGTATCACTTTAATGACGGGGGGGGACTTTTTTGTGAAAACGGAAGGGGATACGCCGTACTTTTTCTTAAAAATGCGGGAGAAGTAGTTGGCATCCTCGAAACCGACAAGAGAGGAAACCTCCTTGACGGGATGTTCTTCCAAAAGGGCCTTGCTTTTTTCCAGTCGCAGATCATTTATGTAGGAAGTGATTCCCTGATTGAGTTCGTTTTTGAAGTGCATGAACAGGGAAGGACGGCTGTAATGGAAGATGCGGCACAGGTCTGCGACGGTGATGTGTTCGCGGTAATGTTCGTCGATATATTCGAGGACGGCGTCGAGATTCTGTTGCGCGCTTAGTCCTATATACCGATCTATAACGGTATATTTGGCAAGACAGGACAGAATTGCGGCCGCCGAGCGCAGGGTTTCGAGAGAGGGAGATGCCAGATCTTTGAGCAGGGAAAGTTCGTAATCGGTCGGTCGATTTAGACGGATGAATTTCTCTCGGTCGGTCAGCATCTGTCCGATCAGGAAATAGCCGACGTGTTTTCCGTAGACGACCACGGGCTGCAATGCTTCGGTGAGGTGGTAATGGCATTCATAGATATACGGTTCGTCGCTGCGGGAGGCGAGGTCGTACGCCTTTTTGTCGCTCGCCTTGCAGCGGAGATAAAATTCGCGGTCGAGCTGTTTATAACGGCACAGCTCGCAGATATTATACGGCACGCCCAAAATGGGCGTATCGTAGTCTTTGGAAAAGGAAACTTTCAATCCCGTGAGTTGATGGAAGTCCTTCAGGAGGACATAGAGTTTTTCTTCGTCGACAACCAATTTCATGCCGTTATTATATCCGATCGAAAAAGGAAAATCAAGATCTTTTTTTCAAAAACAGACAAAAATTGGTTTTTATAGACGATTGTGCTTGTTTCTTAGAATTTTGTGCATTTACACGAAAAAAAAAGGGTGTTAAAATAAAGGCGTAAAAATTGAAATTCGGGAGAGGTTTGGAAAATACGCGGCATCCCGAAGGTTCCGGGAACGGATATCCGCGGAGCGGAGATTCGATGAGAAAATAAAGGACGGCATGGAATCAGGAGAGAAAATATGACGACGGTTGCGATAGCGGGACTGGGTCCCCGAGGCTTTTACACATATGCGCAATACCAGAAAATTCATCCCGAACGGATGAGGGTGGTGGCGATTGCGGACATCGACGAGGCAAAACTCAAAATGGCGGCGGAAGATTTGCAGGTACCTCCTGCGATGTGTTTCCGTAGCGCGGAAGAGATGCTCTCGAAAGAAAAACTGGCAGACGTTCTCATCGTGGCGACGCAGGATCAGCAGCACGTCGGTCACGCGTTGGAGGGATTGGAGAGGGGATACGATCTCATTTTGGAGAAGCCGATCGCGACGACGCCGAAGGATTGCATCGCCATCCGCGATGCGGCGAAACGGCTGGATCGGAAAGTGGCGGTTTGCTATGTCCTGCGCTATACCACTTTTTACAGGACGATCAAAAGTATCATTCAATCGGGCAAGATCGGGGAGGTCGTCAACATCGACGCGGTGGAAAACGTCGGCTATTGGCATCAGGCGCATTCGTTTGTCCGCGGGAATTGGAGCAATTGCGAGCGTTCCAGCCCGATGATCTTGCAGAAGAGCTGTCACGATTTGGATATTCTGAATTATCTCATCGGATCCCCTTGCGGCAGCATCTCGTCTTTCGGCTCCCTCAGTTATTTCAACGCCGCGCATAAGCCGGAAGGGGCGGCGGATTACTGCCTCGTCTGTCCCTATTGCGACAGTTGTGTGTACAGCGCCAAGCGGATTTATCTGGGCAAGGATACAGAGACAAAACGTCCATGGGTGCGGTGCGTGGTTGCGCCGACGGGGAGTGTGGATGCGGTGAAAGAGGCTTTGAAGAGAGGCCCTTACGGCAGATGCGTCTTTGCCTGCGACAACGATGTGGTCGATCACCAGTCGGTGGCGATCCGATACGAAAACGGCGTGACAGTCAGTTTTACGATGTCCGCCTTTTCCGCCGAAGTATTCCGTTCCATCCGCGTGATGGGGACGAAAGGGGAGATCGAAGGGGATCAGCGGAGCAATATCATCCGCTGTACGCCCTTCGGCGGCGAAACGGAAGTGTACGACATCAATAAACTCGCGACCGACCTCTCGGGGCATGGCGGGGGAGACAATCAGCTCCTCACCGACTTCTTCGACGAGACGAGTGAAGGACATCGGGAGGCGATTTCCGGGATTTACAGTGCCATTGAGAGTCATATTATGGCTTTTGCGGCGGAATACTCCCGCCTGCACGGCGGCGAGAGCGTTGATCTCAAACAGTTTGAAAAGTCTATCGAGGGCTTTTCCGAATAATCAATCCATGCAAGGAGGAAAGAGCATGAAAAAGAAGCTAATGGCGCTGGTTGCGGCGATACTGTCCGTTATAACGGTCGTTTCCGCGGCGGCTTGCGGTGGCAATCCCCCTGCGACGAGTACGGGCGGGGATTCCGCGACGAGTACGACGGACGGGAATACCGATTCGACGGGGGACGGCTCGCAGGGGGGAGCGGTCGTTCCCGAACAGTTCCGTCAGGAACCCGATTACAGCCCCCGCAACGGTCAGAAGCGGGAGTGGAACAAAGTCAGTTCCTATTTCTGTAATTACGGGGTTTTTCAGGAAGAAATGCTTGATTACGACGTCGGCATCATCAGCGGCAACATCGGAGCGGACGGATTGCAGAAATTGAAGGAGGCGGGTGTTTGGACGATCCGCTACATTTCTTTCGGCGAAGATAATCCTTTGCGTACGGGGGACGGCCTGGGCCCGGGCGGCTTTGCGTCTTATTACCTGTATGATGAAGAAGATAAGCCGATTCCCAACGGAGACTGGGGTTCCTATTACACGGATCCCGGTTCGCCCGCCTGGCGGGAATTCCTCTTCGAGGACATTCAGAGCGTGGTAGACGACGGCTATGACGGTATTTTCATCGATACGGTGGACTCCGTCGACCGTTTTCCCGAAACCTTTAACGATATGTGCGATCTCATCATGACCGTGCACGAAAAGTGGCCTGATCTTAAACTCGTCTTAAACCGTGGATTTACCGTCGTACCCACCGTGTACGAAGCGTTGGACGGGGTCATGTTCGAGCTGTTCAGTACGGCTTACGACCTGACGACTTTCGAATACGACATGTTGGACGAAAATTCCGTACAGTTTTCCTATAACCGACAGTGGGGAGTGTCCATCGTCAACGCGGTGCGGCAGAAGAAGTACTTCCCCGTGTTCGGGCTGGAATATTATCCGATCGACGGAGCCGAAGTCGTCAAACAGGCGATTTACGATCTCGACTGGGAATTCGACTTCATCCCTTACCTCACGATGAACGGCCGTATTCTGGACGGACCGATGGCGCCCTTTGACCTTCGTCCGCAGAGCGAGCGCGGCATACGTGCGCTGTCTTTGAGAGACCCGATCGAGGGGGTGGACATCAACGGCGATACTTCGTCTGCGAATCTCATCTATTCCTCCAACGGCGGCACGGTGGAAGTGGATTCATCGTTCACGGGATACAGCGCAAGCGCCCTCAACGACGGCTATATAGCCAACGCCGATAACTTCGATCTCATCGGATTCCAGTGGGCGAACTGGGCAAGCGCGGAGACGGTGATGGATCACTGGGTGCAGATGACGGTGGCCGAACCCGTACAGGCGACTAAACTCGTCGATTGGGCGTGGGACAACGGGCTGGTATATTCGTCCAAAGAGGTACACGTCGAAGCGCTTATCGACGGCGAATGGGTGCGTGTGGGAGAAATTTCAGACATTCCCGAAGAGACAGAGCGAAGCGAAATTACGCTGAACGTCCCGTCTCCCGCCGATAGCTATCGGGTGGTGCAGACGGCGGGCGACGGACCTACCGCACGTCCCAATCTGATGTGGATCAGCGAACTCAGTCTTTATGCCGACTGAGAGAAGAGCGGCAGCTTACAAAACGGCGGAGCCGCGCGGTCGGACGAAGGTCCGCACGGCTGCCGTCGAAGGAGGGTGACACGATATGAAAACTCGCAATTTAATGAAATCGGTGGCGCTTGTGCTCGCCGTGCTGTCATTCGGCGCCGCGGCGGTCGCGTGCGATCCCGCGCCCCTTTATGAAGATTATGAAGTCGTCGATCCGGGCACGCTGCCCGAAAATCCGCTCGGGGACGATTACGATCCTTTGGAACCGTACGAAGATACGGTGACAATCGAGGTTTTGGGGATCAATTACGATCCGATCGGAAACATTCCGCCCACTTACAACGGGGCGACGACGGGACCGGCAAACAACGCGTTTAACGACGCGGCACTTCGCTATCTCAATATCGAACTCGACTATACGTCCGTTCTTTCCAGCGGCAACTACGAGACCCGCCTGAGCATGCTCATCGCGGCGAACGAATTGCCCGATATGTTCGTCGTCAACGATGCCACGACCTTTGCTATGTTGCGGGATAACGGACTTATCGAAGACCTGGGTACCGCGTTTTGGTATCTGAACGACAACCTTCGGGAGAATTTTTTCCTCGACGACCTCTATTATCCGGGATTGGAAACATGTATGCGGGAGGGAAAACTGTATGCTTTCCCGAGCGTCAACAACCCCAACGAATCGGCTCAGAAGCTGTACATTCGTAAGGATTGGCTGGATATCGTCGGCAAGGAAGTTCCCTCGACATATGAAGAACTCATCGACGCGGCGCGCGCTTTCCGGGATCATGCGGAAGAAATCGCCGCTCATTCACAGGGAATCTCGGCGAACGACATCATTCCCATCGGCATCACGCAGGAGCTGGCGGCGCAGGGAAACAACACCGCGTCGGGGCTGTTCAACATCTTCGGCACCCAGCCCAATGCTTTCTTTGAAGAGAACGGGGAAATCATCGATGCCAATACTTCGGACGAGATGAAAGAGGCGCTCGAAGCGTTGCACGGACTGTACGAAGAGGGGCTGATTTCCCGTGAATTTTACACCGCGACGGATGCAAAAGTCACCAACGATATCGTGGCCGGAAAGGTTGGGATCATGTCGGGCATGTGGCACGCGGCGTCCTATCCGTTGCAGTCCTCCGTGAACAACGCCTACACGCCGGATGCGGAATGGATTTCCATTGAACTTCCGTCCCGGAACGGCGAAGCGTCTCTTCCCGTCGTGAATGCGACCAGTCTGGGTTCGTACATCGTGGTGCGAAAAGGATTTGAACACCCCGAAGCGGCGGCAAAGCTGTGCAACTTGTTTTACGATATGTTTTACAGCGACGACGCGCAGGAAAAATACGGTTCTCTGGCGACGCCGGAA
>ERZ1643247.422-NODE-422-length-51489-cov-11.687133_pt1 | contig 51489 bp, 56 predicted proteins | sample MGYA00579264_ERZ1643247 | MGnify/ENA primary metagenome ERZ1643247 (study PRJEB29033, sample SAMEA4952262) | chicken gut metagenome | biome: Broiler Chicken; feature: Gastrointestinal Tract; material: Caecum | place: Ireland | collected 2018 | study: Broiler... | reverse complement strand
CCTACCCTCGTATTCTCCCTCTACTAATACTACAATTCGGAGGCTTGAAAATGGCTGTAGTTCAGAAAATTTTTTAGAAGCCTTGACAAAGTATCTTGAAGGAGTATAATGATAACTAAGTTAGCAAACGATGTTATTGAATTTTGGAGGCAGGATTGTGGCAGTCGGTACATACGAAATTACGCATGAAAAAATTATGGAGAGTGGACGGGTGCTTTTTCTGCAAAATGGCTATGAGCGTACAAACCTACGCGAGCTTTGCAAGGGAGCAGGCATTACAACAGGGGCATTTTACCGGCATTTTGAAGATAAAGAAGCGTTATTCGCTGCATTGGTCGATCCGGCCATCAAAGGATTGCAGGAGATATATGATGCAGCAGGTGATAAATGCTTTGATTTCGTATCTGTGGAGAATATCGATCAAATTTGGTCTGTATCGATTGACGCAATGGCTGAATTTATCAGATATATCTTTAAACATTTTGATGCGTTCAAACTAATCCTCCGCTGTTCTGATGGAACAAAGTATGTTGATTTCACCGATTGGATGGTAGAACGAGAAGTTGAGGACTCGATAAAACTTAACGCTGTATTGGAACAAAAAAATATTCCTTTTCACAAATTGACAGTCAAAGAGATGCACATGCTGTACCATTCGTATTACTCCTGCATCTTTGAAACGGTATTGCATGATTATACCGAAGAAGAAGCCTTGCAATGTACGAACACTCTCGCAAAATTTTTCACGGCTGGCTGGCGTGAAGCGCATGGCCTTTGATTTTTCCAAAGGCCAATTTTTTCAACGCAAAAGATAACTAAGTATGCAATATATGTTAGCATACTTAGTTATCTGAAATCGGCTGCTATATTTTTTTAATATATGGTTAGCTAAACCTAACTTTAACTCAAGCCTGCAAATAAAAAGTCAAGGCTAAATTGATGAACATTGAAAATTTTATACAGGTTGAAAAAATAGGTATCACAATAAGACCACCACGCCTGTGCTGGCCTGAAAAAGTATTGTGGAATTATTCGGATTCTGGAAGCGAGGAAAGATATTCTTTCACCCGACCATAGTAGATTCGTAAAAATTTATTGGCTCCGGCAGTCATATAGACATAATACGGCTTGCCTTCGGATCGTTTTTTATCCATGAACCGATATACAGCATCATCCGGTTTGGTTTTGATCAGTACTTCCATGATCTGGAACAGAGTTTTTCTCAGCACTGGCGAACCGTGTTTGGAAGCATGCACACTTTTCTGGGAATAATCTCCAGAATCATTGACGCCAGGATCTACGCCGGCAAATGCCGTGATAGCGCCTTTATGTGTGAAACGTGTGACATCTCCGATCTCGGCCATAAGCTGAGGCCCCAGAGATGGTCCTACACCCTTCATTGCCATGACAACTGGATATTCCGGCAGCTTGGAGGCGGTTTCGTTCATAAGGGTGCGAAGCTGTTCAATGGTCTGTGACGCAGCGTTTAATTGGTCGATCGCCTGTTTGATGATGCGTTTGGTAAAACTGTCCTTCGGAAGTACGGGAATGAGTTCCTTTGCTTTTCCGTAGATTTCTTCGGCTTTTAATTTACTGAAGTTGTACTTCCTGCGGCTGCACCACTTCTGATAGTGGTCTGTGAAAGCGTTCAGAGACATCTTGCGGACACAATCCACATGCCAGTAAGTGTCAATGAAATCCACCCATTTCTGGCTGCCGTCCTCGCGGGCAGGGCTGTCAAAATAGGTGTTGGCGCCGGGATAGGTCTGGTCAATGAGGCCAATCAGGTTATTCTTCATGGCAGTTTTATGTTTCATGTAGAAATCAAACTGGCGGTTCATGGTTTTTAGTTGGGAGCGTAATTCATCCATAAGACTATATTGTTTCAGATTTGCCCAACTGTCAAGCGTGTAACGTGCGATCTTTACAGAATCCGCTTTATCGGTTTTGACTTTGCGGAGGGGATTGTCCTGCCCCTGAAAGTTACGGATGATCTGAGGATTCACAGCGCTTACAAAAAAGCCGGCCTGGGATAGTTCCCGTGCTACCGGTTCATAGTAGCGTCCAGTACACTCCATGACAATGCGTGTCTCGCCATCCAATTCTCTGATGAGCTTTTCAAGAGACTGGAAATCAGCGGACAAGTGGGGAACATCGAAGGGTTTTACAACAACCTTTCCACCAGGACGGAGAACCGCCACAGTGCTTTTTCGCTTGGAGACATCGATACCTACTGCGTTCATATTCATAGAAATGTCACTCCTTATTTGAGATTGCAATTGGTCAGTACCAGTTTTACTCATTGCCCATTCTATCTACTGTGGTGTGACTCGAACGCACCCTGGAGGTGGTTCAACCTGCATAAAACGAACGCTGCGAATGAAGAGCTGGTTAGCAGACTTGTTTACGGACGCAAAGTCCAAGGAGGTATCCGCTATACCGATTGCTCTTATCATTCTAACAGCTTAAGCAACAAGATGGGTAATTCCTTACTGGCTGTAAGGGCTATTAACCATAAATATATTGTAGTAGAAGGCATATGGAGATTGCAGAACGGTGGGGAGATTTGATTGACAGAATGATGTTTATAGTGTAAACTAATGGAGTATCTCTGAGTCGTGGTAATATGATAACAGAATAAAGTCCTGTGAGGGGGCGTGTTCGGGGAGGGAGATCGTATGTATGAGGCAATTAATTCTTTTGTGACTTCAGTCAATGAGTTGGTCTGGGGTTGGGCAATGATTTTTCTGCTTCTGGGAACTCACATTTTTATGACGATTCGTACCAGAGGAATTCAAAGAAGAGTATTTCAGGGAATCCGTCTGTCTGTGACGAAAGACCCTGAGGCCGAAGGAGAGGTGTCACAGTTCGGCGCGCTGACGACAGCTCTGGCGGCGACGATTGGAACTGGAAATATTATCGGTGTGGGCACGGCCATTGCCCTGGGCGGACCAGGGGCTGTTCTGTGGTGCTGGCTCACAGGTGTGTTTGGGATTGCTACAAAGTACAGTGAATCTTTGATTTCTGTCAAATACAGAGTGAAGACCAGAGACGGCAGAATGCTGGGCGGCGCGATGTATGCCCTTGAGAGAGGATTACATATGAGATGGCTGGGTCTTCTCTTCGCTGTTTTCGGAGGTTTGGCATCTTTTGGAATCGGCTGTGCGACCCAGGTGAATGCGATTGCCTCTGTCTGTAAGGAGAATCTTGGTATTCCCGGATGGATTGTGGGGGTTGTGGCGGCTGTACTGGTATCCCTGGTAATCTTTGGAGGAATCAAGTCCATCGCGAATGTCTGCGAGAAACTGGTTCCCTTTATGGCATTTTTCTATGTTCTGGGATGTCTGATTATCCTGGTGATCAATTATGATTACCTGATTCCGGCTCTGCAGACAATTGTGGTTCTGGCATTTAAACCCGGAGCGGCAGCCGGCGGCCTGATCGGCGGCGGAATCATGCAGGCACTCCATTTCGGTGTAGCCAGAGGGCTGTTCTCCAATGAGTCCGGTATGGGTTCTGCCCCTATTGCGGCGGCGGCAGCTCAGACAAGAAATCCTGTCCGCCAGGCTTTGGTATCCAGTACCGGTACATTCTGGGATACCGTGGTGGTCTGCGCTATGACTGGCCTGGTGCTGGTGACCAGTATTATGAAAAATCCTAATATTAATGTACAGAATATCAGTGATGGAGGTGTTCTCACCAGTCTGGCCTTTGATCAGATTCCTGTAGTTGGTCCGCTGATTCTGGTGGTTGGAATTATTACTTTTGCGTTCTCCACAGTTCTCGGATGGGCTTACTATGGAGAGCGGTGCGTGGAATACTTTGCGGGAAAGAAGGTTCTGATTCCTTACCGCATTCTTTATATCGCTGTGGCGGTGATTGCGCCGATTGTATCCTTGAATCTGATCTGGCTGATTGCGGATACGCTCAATGCCATGATGGCGATTCCGAACTTGATTGCGGTGCTCTTCCTTTCACCGGTGATTGTGGCTGAGACGAAGAAATATCTGAATGACATTGATGAAAAAGATGACACGCCAATTCCTTATGAGGATGAGATTTCTGGCTGATTCCATTAATATGGAAGATATAAAAAGTGCCCTGAATTTTTTAACTATAGAAAAAGGTAGATTTCTTTTTTGGAAATCTACCTTTTTCCACGTCCGGGAAGATCTGGGGAAAAATCAGGATTCGTTTTTTCCCAGCATCCAGATTCCCAGCAGGAGGAACAGAAGAATGTAAAAAATGGAGAAGAAGAAAAACAAGGGAAGCTGGCTGCTCAGCATATCGTCGTATTTGTTTGAGTTCATTCCCAGCAGCATTAAGGAGTAGGGCCAGTAGATGCCGGCGGATGTATTGGAGATGAGAAGTCCGGAGATTCCTCCGAACAATCCCACTGCAATGGGAATGGCAAAGTTCCGAATCACGGAGGCGACCAGATATTGAACGGTGGCAATGACAAAACCTCCGATGGTTCCGCGCACAATCCAGCCGCAGATATCTGTGGGAGGGAGTCCGGGAAGGCCGACGATTTTTCCGGAAACCAGATAGAGAACGGTGAACCACAGCTGGGTCAGGACGGTGATGGCGCAGACCATGCAGTATTTGGAACAGTAGATGGTGGACAGCTTTACCGGCTGGGTCATCAGGGTGTGTCTGCAGGAGTGAAAGTTCTCGAACCGCCAGAGAAAAGCACAGTAGACACCGATCAGAGGAGGGAAGAAAAAATTGGAGTAGAACAGGCTGATCTGCGTCCACAGAGAGTACCATTCTGATTTCAGGATCCCGATGTTGTTCAGATAGTTGCCGGCTCCCATGACGGTGGGAATAATGGGAATGAGAAAGAAAGCCGGCCAGATCAGAGTGTTTTTGCACTTGATTCGTTCACAATTGATTGCTTTGATTAACATAGTTGGTTCCTCCTTATACTTTTGCGATCTGTCTCACAAACAATTTCTTTCCGATGGCGTACAGCAGGATGATGGCAGCGAGTAGGACGAGCAGCCATACCAGGGGATAAGAGGTGAAATAATAGTAAGAATAACGGGTGGTGCTGTTGTAATTCATGCCGATGTTGCACAAGACTGCGAAATAGCCCCAGGGCTGGATGTAACGCAATGGAATCTGATTCAGAAACCAGGAGAACAGCCCGATAAAAGTTCCGCCTATGCTGATGAACAAGGGCAGAAGCTGATTCTCAAAGCGCAGGGACAAAAGCAGCTGCAGCAGAAACAAGAAAAGGTGGACGGGGAATACTGTGATGAAAAATTCCAGGTAATGAAAATTCCATCCCGGCGTATATGTCTGATTCAGGGCCACATAGAAAATAGTCTGGTGCAGATCAAAAATCAAAATGTGGATGCCGCCGGCCATCAGCTTGCTTGCCAAAAAAGTTTCCGGCAATTGCATGGTAAAAATCCAGGTATAGGTATTGCCGGCCTGTTCAATATCACACATGCGGCTGGCAGTCACTGCCAGCAGAAGAGGTGTGAGGATGGTGTTGATCAGCAGCAGATTTGTGCCGAGCATTCCAGTGGTCTCATTGATTCTGTCCAGATTCAAATCATGAAAAACATAGAGAACCCATAAAAAAGTGACGAATAGGTCGGCAGCAAAAATCAGCCAGAGATGACGGCGGCGCAGTTTCTGAAATTCCGTTTTTAAATTTTTCATCACAAGCTCGCCTCCTTTTCTACCATCTGCAGATAGATATCTTCCAGATTTCCACAATGTTCTTCAACCCGATAGAGGTCAATTCCATGATCGAAGAGCAGGCGGAGATGTCTTCCGAGAGTTTGATCACTCTCATAGGGAAGCAGCAGCCCTTCCTGGGTCTGCTGGATGGAATGGATCTGCCCGAGGCTTTCGTATGCCGGAATCAATATCTGATAGGATTTCAGATCATTGGAAGTACGAAGAAGGATTTGACGCTGGTTCTTGGATTGAAGATCGTAAAGGGAATCCTGGTAGATGATGTTTCCCTTTACGATGATCCCCACTTGATCGGCAATCTGTTCGACTTCGGCGAGAAGGTGGCTGGACACCATAAGCGTGATTCCATATTTTTCAGGAAGACTCTTAATCAGCTGGCGCATCTCATGGATACCGGCAGGGTCCAGGCCGTTGGTGGGTTCATCCAGGAGAAGAAGTTTGGGTTTTCCCAGCAGAGCGTTGGCGATTCCGAGGCGTTGTTTCATTCCCAGGGAGTAATGGGATGTTTTTTTGTTTTTCTGCCCATCCAGCCTCACAATTTTTAAGACTTCATCGATTTCTGAGAGAGGGAGATTTCTCAGAGTGCAGGAGATTTTCAGATTCTCGTAACCGGTCAGATTTCCATAGTAGGAAGGGGACTCGATCAGTGATCCCATCCGGGAGAGAATGCGAATGCGGTTGGCGCGATTCATTTCCTGGCCAAAGATCCGCATAGAGCCCCGGTCCGGTGAGGAGAGACCAAGGAGCATTTTCATGGTGGTGCTTTTTCCGGCTCCGTTTGGCCCCAGGAAACCATAGATGGAATTTTGGGGAACCCTAAGATGAATCTGGTTGACGGCGGGTTTGCCGTGAAAAAGTTTTGTAAGATTTTTTGTCTCAATAATATATTCTGACATGATTGATTCCTCCTTTGATTGCTTTCTGAATGTTATTATAGGGGATGCTCCTTAACTCATCCTGATGCTCACCTTAAATTTCCCTTAAATATGAGAAAAGGATTTTGGGTTATGGGAAAATGTATTATAATAGGAACGAGGTGACAAAAGGCATGGTTGAGCAGGCGAAAATTTTGATTGCAGATGACAATAAAGAGTTGTGCGGCATGTTAAAACGGATCCTTAAGGAAGAAGGGTATGAGAATATCCGGGTTGCCTACAGCTGCCAGGAAGCGGAGAAAATGATCGGTCAGACAAAGCCGGATCTGATGATTTTGGATGTGAATTTTCCAGGTGAGGACGGCTTTTCTTTCTTTCAGAGAATACAAAGCCAGATAGATATTCCAGTATTGTTTTTGTCAGCCAGAGATGGAAATGAAGATCGTATTACCGGTCTGGGGCTCGGGGCGGATGATTATATGACGAAACCATTTCTTCCCAAGGAGCTTACCCTGCGTGTGGCAGCGATTCTCAGGAGGACTTATCATGGGCAGGATACCTGGGAGAAATTAAGATATCAGATCGGAGACCGGGAAGTGGATCTGGCCGCGGGAATGGTGAGAATTCCTGAGGAGGAAAAAGTGCGGGAAGTGAATCTGACCAATAAAGAGTTTCAGCTTTTGAAACTGTTTCTGGAGAATCGGGGGCGGATATTGACTTTTGACTTTCTCTCGGAATCTGTCTGGGGAGAAAACTATTATGGCTATGAGAATACGTTGATGGTGCATATCCGAAAACTGCGGGAAAAAATTGAGGAGAATCCATCCAAACCCAGATATTTGATCACGGTCAAGGGACTGGGATACCGGCTGGAAAAGGAATGAATGGAAATAAAAGGAAGATATGAGGAGCTTAATTAAAATTTACCTGAAGTATATTGGAGGAATCATAGGGCTGGTGTTCTTCTTTCTGATTGTGGAGATGATTGTCACCAGTGGCATTATTCAGAAAGTATATGATGAGGGTTCCAGCAGATATGAGAGCAACATTCGGGAGATGGGGGAGAAGGTGGCGACGAATGGGAAAAACCAGGTGGAGAATCCCCGGGAGCTGGAAGAGATGGCCAGACAGGCAGGACTTTCCTTTGCCATGATTCTGAATGAGAACGGGGAAGTGATCTGGGATTATCAGCTTCCGTCTCATCTGAACCACGATTATACCGTGGCGGAGGTATCTGTTCTGTCCAAATGGTATCTGGATGAGTATCCCATTATGACATGGAAGCAGGGAGATGATCTGCTGGTGGCTGCATACCCGAGGGACAGCATCTGGCGGTATAATTTCTGGCAGGATCAGGGAGCCATCCATGGAATTTTTCATCTAATTACATTTTCATTTTTCACCTTTCTGGGATTGACTTTTCTGGTGATTATACTGATGGGGTACCGCTCTTACCGGAAGGTGAAAGTTTTCACCAGAGCAATTGAGAATCTGGCGGCAGGAAAAGAAGTCCTGCTGTCTGAAAAAGGCAGTATGGGTGAGGTGGCCCGCAGTATCAATCAGACTTCTGACCGTCTGAAAAAGCAGATGGAGATGCTGAATCAAAGAGATGAGGCCAGGACCCAGTGGATCAGCGGGGTATCTCATGATATCCGGACTCCCCTGTCTCTGGTATTGGGATACTCCAATCTGCTGGAAGAAAAAGCAGAGACAGACGAACAGATCCGTGCCGAGGCGGCTTTGATCCGAAGAGAGAGCATAAAGATCCGGGATTTGATTGAAGACCTGAATCTTACATCCAAATTGGAGTATCATATGCAGCCCCTTCGGATGACCCAGGTCCAGCCTGCGAAAATTTTAAGGCAGGTGATTGCAGATATTCTAAATTCTGTGGCGATGGATGAGGAGAAATATCCGTTTCAGGTCGTGATTTCTGGAGAGTTTGAAAAACTGCAGACAGAGATGGACGAGCGGCTGATGAAGCGAGTGTTTCAGAATGTGATTGGAAATGCAGTGCGTCACAACGAAGAGGGATGTGGTATCCAGGTGGAAGCAAAATGTGCAAAGGATCAGATGGTGATCACAGTGACAGATACAGGAGTAGGGATTCCCAGAGAAATCTGCGATTATATCAATGACGGCGGGGAGGAGCCTTCCTGCCATGTGATGGGACTGCGGATTGTAAAACAGATTGTCAACGCGCATCAGGGGGAGATTCGCATTGAAGAAGGACATCGGATTTATATCTGCATACCGGTTCAAAATAAAGATTGATGGAGATTATTATGAAGATCAGAACAGCAATGAAAAAGGATTTAAAAGAGATCGCAAAAGTAGAAGCAAAGTGTTTTCCGCCGGCTGAGGCGGCGACAATGGAAAATTTTGAAGAAAGGCTGAGTGTTTATCCGGATCATTTCTGGCTCTTGGAGCAGGAGGGCAAGATCCTTGCGTTTATCAATGGGATGGTGACAAACGAGGAGACGATCCGGGATGAGATGCTTGAAAATGCGCAGCTTCATGAGGAAGATGGAGACTGGCAGGCTATCTTCGGAGTGAATACATTGCCTGAATATCGGGAAAATGGATATGCGTCCATGCTTATGGAGCAGGTGATCGCAGATGCGAAGGCACAGGGGAGAAAGGGATGTATCCTGACCTGTAAAAAAGAGCTGATTCCTTTTTATGAGAGATTTGGATATCAAGACGAGGGACTTTCTGCTTCTGTCCATGGCAATGCGGTATGGTATGACATGCGTCTGCGATTCGATGACCCGCACAGGAATACGGTCTATTAGAGAGGTGATAACGATGAAGTATGCGGAAGAAGGAATGCAGTACCACATTGGGCTGCGGGAAGGTGATGTGGGGCGCTATGTGATTTTGCCGGGAGATCCCAAGCGCTGCAGAAAAATTGCAGAGTATTTTGATGATGCACATTTTGTCGCAGATAACCGGGAATTTGTCACTTACACAGGAATGCTGGACGGGGAGAAAGTCAGTGTGACATCCACGGGAATCGGAGGGCCTTCCACGGCAATTGCAGTGGAAGAACTGGCGCAGATAGGAGCGGATACCTTCATACGGGTGGGAACCTGCGGCGGTATGCAAATCTGTGTCCAAAGCGGAGATTGTGTGATTGCCACAGGCTCCATCCGTATGGAGGGGACCAGCAGAGAATATGCGCCGATTGAATTTCCAGCGGTGGCAGATTACCAGGTGGTGTCTGCCCTGGTTCAGGCGGCCAGAGAGCTGGAATTTCCTTTCCATGTGGGAGTGGCACAGAGTAAAGATTCCTTTTATGGCCAGCATTCTCCGGAGAAAAGTCCGGTGGGCTATGAACTGATGGCGAAATGGGAAGCCTGGAAAAAACTGGGATGTCTGGCTTCGGAGATGGAAGGGGCAGCTCTGTTCACTGTGGGAGCCGCCCTGGGAGTGCGGTGCGGTGCCGTCTTTTTGACAATGGCGAATCAGGAGCGGGAGAAGAAAGGCCTTCCCAATCCGGTTGTCCACGACACTGACCGGGCAATTCAGACGGCGGTGAAGGCAATTCGCCTTCTGATTGCATCACAGAGAGAAGAAGGGAAGAGAAGATGAGAAAAATTCTGGAAGAAGCTTATAAGGCGATGGAGCACGCTTATGCGCCTTACTCCCAATACCATGTGGGAGCTTGTGTGAAGTTAAAAGACGGAAGATACATTCCGGGGGCGAATGTGGAAAATGCAGCCTATGGTTCCAGCATGTGCGCGGAACGCAATGCCGTTTATGCGGCTTATTCTCTGGGATATCGCAGAGATGATATTGAGGCACTGGCCATTGTAAGTGACGGGAAAGCGCTGGTTACCCCATGCGGTGCCTGCAGACAGGTACTGGGAGAGCTGCTGTGCGAAGATACACCGATCTATCTGCGCAGCAGTCAGCAGGAGCGGGTGACTACGATACAGGAACTGCTCCCTCTGGCTTTTGACGAAGGGAGTCTGAAGAAATAAAAAAGATTCTGCAGACGTCTTGACTTGGAGCAGACTCCAGGTGCTATTCTGTGATCAGAAAATGATTGGACCGACAAGATAAAGGAGAGCAGTGTGAGATGGAGACTCGTGAAGTATTGGAGAAAGTAAAAAACGGGGAGATATCAATCAGGGATGCGGAACATTATTTCCGTCAGAAACCTTTTGAGGAGATGGGATATGCGAAGCTGGATACCCACCGGGAGGTGCGTTCCGGTTTCCCGGAAGTGATCTATTGCAGCGGTAAGGCGGACGAACATCTTTTGCATATCGCAGAGAAACTTTATGAAAAAAATCAGGAAGTCTTTGGAACCAGGGCGTCCAGACACCAGTATGAGATTTTGAGAGAACGTTTTCCGCAGATGCAGTATGATGAGATTTCCAGGATTGTCAAGATTGAGAGGCCGGATAAGAAGCGGATCGGCCATGTGGCTGTCTGTACAGCCGGAACTGCGGATATACCGGTGGCGGAAGAAGCTTCCCAGACAGCAGAATATTTTGGAACCAGAGTTGAGAGAGTGTATGATGTGGGAGTCAGCGGGATACACCGGCTGTTGGCAGAGCTGGATGTGATCCAGGACGCCAACTGTATTGTGGCGGTGGCCGGAATGGAGGGAGCCCTTGCCAGTGTGCTGGGAGGTCTGGTGGATAAGCCGGTAATTGCAGTTCCTACTTCTGTGGGATACGGAGCGAATTTTCACGGACTGTCTGCCCTGCTGACAATGATTAATTCCTGTGCGAACGGAATTGCCACAGTGAATATTGACAATGGTTATGGAGCCGGATATCTGGCAACGCAGATTAACCGTCTGGCAGTGCATGAGTAGAGAGCGGTGCTTCGGACATGGAGATCCGAAGCACTTTTTTTAGTTGACAAGTGTTATATACTGTTATATACTGTTTACAAACAGGAGGAAGAAGATGAAGATAATTATCAATAACACTTCTCAGCAGCCGATTTATGATCAGATTGTGGAGCAGGTGAAATCCTTGATTATAGGAGGAGAACTGCAGGAGCACCAGATGCTTCCCTCAGTCAGAAGCCTGTCCAAGGAATTGAAGATCAGTGCCCTGACGGTCAAGAAGGCCTACGACCGTCTGGAGGAAGAAGGATTTGTGACCACAGTCCATGGAAAGGGCAGTTTTGTGGCGAGCACGAATCAGGAATTGCTGATGGAAGAACAGAGAAAAGAAGTGGAAGCCGACATGGAGGCGGTCATCCGGAAGGCCAGAACCAGCGGTATGGAAGATGATGAGATTCGCGAACTGTTTCAATTGATCATGGAGGATGAATAAAATGTTGAAATTAGAAAATGTGAGAAAACAGTATCCAAATTTTCAGCTGGACTGTTCTCTGGAGGTGAAAGATGGCTGTGTCACCGGTCTGATTGGTCAGAACGGTGCGGGAAAAACAACCACGTTTAAGTCTATTCTGAATCTGATTTATCCGGAGGGAGGGCGCATCGTTTTGTTCGGCAAGGACGTTCGGCAGATGACGCCGCAGGATAAGGCTCAGGTCGGTGTGGTACTCTCGGAAAGCGGTTTCTATGATGGCCTGAATCCCAGACAGATATCCAAAGTGATGGGAAAAATGTATGAAAACTTCAGTGAACAGGAGTTTTTAGAATTCTGCAGACGGTTTGAACTGCCTTTGGATAAGAAAATTCGGGATTATTCCACAGGAATGAGAGTGAAGCTGAAAGTGCTCTGTGCTTTTGCCCATCATCCGAAGTTTTTGATTTTGGATGAACCCACCGCAGGGCTGGATGTGGTGGCCAGGGAGGAGATCCTGGATATGTTGAGAGAGTATATGGAAGAGGGAGAACAGTCGATTCTGATCAGTTCCCATATTTCCAGCGATCTTGAGGGATTCTGTGACGATCTCTACCTGATTCAGGAGGGAAAGATTGTGCTCCATGAAGAGACGGATGTTCTTCTGAGTGAGTATGCTCTGCTGAAGGTCAGTGAGGAACAATATCGAGATCTTGAGAAACAGTATCTTCTTTATAGGAAGAAAGAGAATTATGGTTATAGCTGCCTGACTCGGGAGAAACAGTTTTATCTGGAAAATTATCCTAAGATTGTGGTGGAAGCAGGATCCGTGGATAAAGTGATGATGATGGTTGTGAAAGGAGAACGTATATGAGAGGGCTTCTTCAAAAAGATTTCTATATGTTGTCAGAGATGAAAAAAATGATTCTGGTGATTCTGGCGATTGCATTTTTGCTTCTGATTGCAAATTCAGGATCGGAGAGTTTTGTGGTCAGTTATCTGATTTTCGTGGCCGCCTTTCTGACACTGGCGACGATCACGCAGGATGAACACAGTAAGGGAGTTCAGTTTTTGATGACTTTGCCGGTATCCAGAAAAAATTATGTACAGGAGAAGTATCTTCTGGGGATTGTGATGGGAGGTGGCGCCTGGATATTGGCGGCGGCAGCTGCTCTTGCAGTTACGTCATTGCGGGGCAAGAGCATAAATGAAGAGTTTCTGGCCCAATGTGTAATATATCTTCCGATTCTTTTGCTCATGCTTGGCCTGATGCTGCCGATTCAATTCCGTTTTGGGGGAGATAAAGGCAGAATTGCCATAATGGCGGCGGTGGCCGGCGGTATGTTGGCTTGCTTTCTGGTTTTAAAAATTGTGGATCTAAGCAATCTTACAGGTGCGAAGAACTTTTTTGAGAATTATTACCGTCTAATTTTTGTGGTTGCCACGTTGATACTTCTGGCAGGCTTTTGGATTTCTTATCGGATCAGTCTGGCAATTATGAATAAAAAAGAATTTTGAGAAGAAAGGGAGAAGAACTATGAAAATTGTATTATTGGAGAGAGCGGCAGTGGGCAAGGATGTGGATATATCCATGCTGGAGAAGCTGGGAGAGGTAGTCAGCTACGATCAGACACTTCCCGAGGAGGTGCCTGAGAGGGTAAAAGATGCGGAAGTTGTGGTGATTAACCGTCTTGCCATGAATGAAAAGTCCATTGGAGCGGCAAAAAATCTGAGGCAGATAGCGATTACTGCCACAGGAACCAACATGATTGACTGGGATTATGTGAACGCCCGGGGAATCAAAGTCTCCAATGTAAAAGGATATTCCACAAACGCGGTGGCACAGCACACCTTTGCCCTGGTTCTGGCCTTGATTCATAAAATCTGCTATTACGATCATTTTGTAAAAAGCGGAGCGTACTGCAGTCAGGAAGGGCTGTATGAATTTGAGAGAGGGCTGTTTGAGTTAGAAGGAAAGACCTGGGGCATTATAGGAATGGGAGCGATCGGAAGAAGGGTGGCTCATCTGGCAGAAGAGTTTGGATGCCATGTGATCTATTATTCGACTTCCGGAAAAAATTCAGATCAGCCGTATGAGCGCGTGGATTTTGAGGAGATTTTGAGCAGATCCGATATCCTGTCCATTCATGCGCCGCTGAATTCTCAGACGGAAGGGCTTATGGATCAGAAGGCCTTCGGGAAGATGAAGAAGTCGGCGATTCTCATCAATGTGGGCAGAGGTCCCATTGTGGTGGAGGAAGACCTGGCAGATGCCCTGGAACGTGGAGAGATTCGTGCAGCCGGCCTGGATGTCCTGTCGAAGGAGCCGATGGATCCGGCCAATCCCCTGCTGCGTATTCAGGACAGCAGCCGTCTGCTGATCACACCACACATGGCCTGGACACCGGTGGAGACCAGGCGGCGGGTGATGAGTGAGATTTTCCGCCTGATATCCGAGGCCATATGATTTACATAAATATCATATAAAATTTACATATGTAAAGAAAAATACAGATTTACGGTAAAGTAGAAAAGCGTCTTGCAGAAAAATTTCTCCTTGTTTTCCGGAACACATGAAAGAAACACATAGTTATATAAAGAAAAAGTATATTCTATGTAAAATCTATGTGTAATCTATTGACGAAATGTGGGAAGATGATATGATAAAAATAGTGTGGCAAAATAATTTGCCGCATATATGGAGATCATAAAGAAAACGTTTATCCAAACGAAAGAAAACATGGAGGGAAAAAGGTGGATATCACAGGTATTTTAAGCCTATTGGGCGGCCTGGCGTTGTTTCTGTATGGAATGCAGATGATGAGTAACGGACTGGAAGCAGCTGCCGGCAACAAAATGAAAAAGATTTTGGAAAAACTGACAGCGAACCGTGTTCTCGGAATCGCAGTGGGAGCTGGAATCACAGCAGTTATTCAGTCTTCATCGGCAACGACAGTTATGGTTGTGGGATTTGTAAATTCCGGTATGATGCGTCTGGAACAGGCAGTCTGGATTATCATGGGAGCGAATATCGGAACCACGATAACCGGACAGTTGATTGCTTTGGATGTGGGAGCGATCGCGCCGCTGTTTGCTTTTCTGGGTGTGGCAATGGTGGTATTTCTGAAAAATCCGAAGATTCACCATTTTGGAATGATTATTGCAGGTCTTGGTATCCTGTTCATTGGTATGGACATGATGAGCAGTGCAATGATGCCGCTGCGTGACTCTGAGGCATTTGTGAGCCTGATGACGAAATTCTCAAATCCGCTGCTGGGTATTCTGGCAGGTGCCGTATTTACAGCGCTGATCCAGTCTTCTTCTGCGTCGGTGGGAATTCTTCAGGCATTGGCGACAAGCGGTGCCATTAATTTTTCGAGTGCGGTTTATGTGCTTTTTGGTCAGAACATTGGAACTTGTATCACTGCGGTTCTGGCTTCCATCGGAACCAGCAGAAACGCAAAACGTACGACTATTATCCACCTGACATTTAATATCATCGGTACGGTTGTGTTCACGACAGTTTGTGTTCTGTTCCCGCTGGCAAATGTAATTGAGAATCTGACTCCTGGAAATCCGGCGGCACAGATTGCCAATATGCATACGCTGTTTAACATTGTCACAACACTCCTTCTGGCACCTTTTGGAATCTATCTGGCGAAATTTGCCAGAAGAATTCTTCCGGAGAAGAAGGGAGAAACGGACGAGGCTATGCATCTGGAGTACATCCATTATATGGAGAATGACCGCCAGATCGGTAACTCTTCCATGGCGATCAATGGAATCCGTAAGGAGCTGACAAGAATGGCACAGATGGTGCAGGAGAATGTGAACCTGAGTTTCCGTGCGGTCAAAGAAGAGGAACCGGAATATTTGCAAGAGGTTTCACAGAGGGAAGAGTATATTGATTTCCTCAATAAGGAGATTTCCAAGTATATCTCCACGGTCATTGTGAAGGAGACCAATGAAGCAGATTCCAGACTGATCAGCGCGTATTTCCAGACTTCTTCAAATCTTGAAAGAATCGGGGATCATGCGATGAATCTGTGTGAATATTCCAAGATGCTCAAGGAAAAAGGAATCGATTTGTCCAAGACAGCCAGGGGCGAGATTGATGCGATGCATGAGATGAGCATGCAGGCGATGAAGCTTTTGGACTGTATCGGACATCCGACAAAAGAGAAATATGACAACATTGTGGAGATGGAGCAGGAGTTCGATGACATGACGGAGATTTATCGGGAACATCAGATGGAGCGCCTGCGCACAGGAAAATGCTCCGATGAAGGCTGTGTAATCTATTCAGAAATGTTGACAGATTTTGAGAGAATCGGAGATCATCTACTCAATATCGGTGAGGAGATGGCAGAATCCTCCAACAAACTGGAAGTGGCTTAAAAGCACGGATATAGAAGAGAAGGAAGAATTGCAATTCCAAAATAGAGATGGTATACTATAACCTGTATTTTGTTCAAGCAAAATTGGAAAGGAAAAGGTTATGAGTTTTTCGAAGAAAGATACATCGGCCATCAAGGGAATTGCAATTCTTTTTATGTTTGCCTATCATTGTTTTTCTACTTATGATCGAATGCAGGGTGTGGATGTGAGTTTCTATCCGTTCCCTTCGGAATTCGGTGTGTACTTGTCCAGTCAGCTGAATATCTGTGTGCCGATTTTTTTGTTTCTCTCCGTTTACGGAATGACCATATCCGCCAAGAAAAAATATACCGGTTATCATATGGAAGCCAGACAGTGCACAGAGTTTGTCTGTGACCGGTATGTGAAACTGATGTCATCGTTCTGGGTTCCATTTTTGTTCTGTGAGATTGTCTCATTGTTTCTGAATCCTTCCTCGTTCTCGTCATATGGATCAACTGTGGGGAAAGTGGCGGCGAGCATGGCGGTGGAAGCGCTGGGATTCAGTGAGTTTTTCGGAACGCCTAAACACATTGGAACATGGTGGTATATCAGTCTGGCTGTCTTGGTGATTGTGGTTCTGCCTCTTCTGTGGGCTCTCTACCGCAGATACGGAAGCGTTTTGCTGTTTGGCCTCTTTTTGTTCCTTCCTCCGATGCTGCTGGATACCGGGAAAAATATGTTCAGGTTTCTTCTGTGCATTCCGCTGGCGATTTTCTGCGCGGATCAGGGACTTTTGGAGCGATACAAGAACTGGTCCTGGTGTGGAAGACCCCTTTTGGACGGTTCTTTGAAAGTGATCTGGACTTTCATTTTTCTGATATTTGCCATGTACATCCGCAAGACAGACTGGGGAAGCAAATATATGGAGTATCCTCTGGTCACCGTGGTGGCTTTCCTGGTGATTCTGCTGGCATATGCCGTTTTGGATCATATGGCGCCGGTTCGAAATGTGTTGATTTATCTGGGAAAACATTCCGGAGATATGTTTTTTATCCACACTTTTTTTCGGGGAATCTGGTTTGAGGGATGGCTCTATTCTTTTCGCCATGCTCTTCTGATCGAGCTTGTTCTGGTGATTGTGACCTTGCTGTGCTCTCATTTCCTGGATCTGGTACGGAAGCTGATTCACTATTCTGAGTTGATTCAGTGGATGAGAACTTTTGTGGTCAGAATCGTGACAGGTCTGGAGTTTGGTTCTGGAATAAAAGAAAAATAGAAAAAGGCTTCTGCTTTTTGAGAACCATGGATCTCATCAGCAGAAGCCCTTTTCATACATATAGGAAGAAATGAACATATAAAATATAGATTGCTCTAATATTTATGTGAATTTATTATATCACAGGAGAATTAAAAATTCAATATATTGTTTAAAATATCTAAAAAAACATGACACAAGAGACTTTAACAATGTTATTTTTTACAGTGTAAGTGTGAGCGTGGAATCTGTCATTCGGACCTGAAAGTCCGAATGTGAGAAAGGGAATTTTACGAAGAGATGGAGAGAATATGGTATCATAAGGTCACAGATCTCCAGCAGGGAGATACGGTTGAAAAAATTTTAAAACATGTGCTGGGACTCACCAGAAAGCAAATCAGCAGGGTGAAATTCCGGGAAAATGGAATCTGTGTGGATGGATGCAGACAAAGAGCGACATACCGTCTTCGTGCAGGGGAGACGCTCCGGGTCTGTCTGGAGGAGGAAAAGGATTCTGTTCAGATTGAAGAGATGCAGGGAAATCTGCAGGTTCTTTATGAGGATGAAGATCTCATAGCAGTGGAGAAGCCATCCGGACAGATTTGTCATCCGTCGGGAGGACACTACCGGGATTCTCTTGCGAACCAGCTGGCAGGATATTTTCGGAGCAGGCAGGGTGGATGTGTGATCCGGATTGTCGGGAGACTGGACAGCGATACATCGGGGATTGTGATTGCGGCTAAGAATCAGATCGCCGCCCAGCGTCTGGCGCTTCAGAGGAAAGAAGGGGAGTTTCATAAAGAATATCTGGCGCTGGTCTGTGGAAATTTCCCTTCCGAATCCGGAGAGATCACAGGGAGGATTGGAGTTGTCCAGAATCATCCTCTGAAAATGGGAATCTGCGACGGCGGCAAAGAGGCAAAGACGCATTACCAGGTGCGAAGCAGTGCCGGAGAATATTCGCTGGTTCAGTGCACGCTGGATACGGGAAGGACGCATCAGATCCGGGTACACATGGCAAGTATCGGCCATCCGTTGATCAACGATAGATTGTACGGGAAGGGAGAGAGGGATCCTTTCGCAAGTCTTGTTGAGAGCAGGAAAGAGATACAGGGGGACCGGCACAGGCAGCTGGGGCTGCATGCCGGACGAGTACGGTTCCGGCAGCCGTTTACGGGAAAAATAATTGAAATTGAATCAGTTTGTGAATTCGCAGACTGGCTGTCTATGTTATAATAGTGACAGATTATCAGACGGGAGGAGAGAGGTATGGCAAAATTTTGTAAGTATTGCGGGGCACCGCTGGATGAAAATATGGAATTTTGCAAACAATGCGGCAAACCTGTGCGAAAAGGAAATCCTCAGGGGGGAAGAGCCTCAGGCCAGACCCCGAACTCTTATGGGAAACAATCGGGCCGGACTCCGAATCCTTATGGGGGACAGTCGGGGCAGAGGCCGAATTCTTATGGAGGACAGTACGGTCAGACTCCAGATCCCTACGGGAGACAATCCAATAAGAGGTCAGATCCTTATGGAGGAAGAGGCAGGCAGCCTTGGGATCCTTACGGGGAGCAGCCGGGAAGAGAGCGGGACTTTTATGGAGGGATGTACAGCCGGGAACCGGAAAACTATGGAAGACAGGCAGAATCCGTATCAGATTCCTATGAAAGAAAGTCCGGACGGCATTCTAAAAAACGAAAGGATTCTTTTAAAAATGAAAAGCATTCCGGGAAATTTAAGGTGCCTAGGAGTGTGATTCCACTGGGAATTGTGTTTGGCGGGATTGCTGTGATTCTGGTAATTCTTCTGGTTCTGCTTGTGCTCACATTGCGCAGCGATGGTGTGGACACCAGTTCACCGGAAAATGTGGTGGGAAGTTTTTATGAGAAACTGGAAGACCAGGATATGGAAGGCGCTCTGGCATGCTTTTCCAGTGAGGAAGCAGCGAAGAAATTTGATTATGAGAGTTATGTGGATCTCTATGATTCGGAGGATCAGAGTACGTTGATGCCGTCCGAGGATACGAAAATTCAGCTGATCAATGAGAGGAAACTGGAAGGCCAGGCGGCTGATCAGATTGCATCCACCATCCGCGTCATCGGTCTTGGAGAAGATACAGGAAAGCGCAGTATTCAGGGAGTTGGCAGCTGGCAGGAGCTGGGTGTTGAAAAAGAAGATTATATCGAATCTGTGGATACAGGAAATCTAAAAGATTTGACTGTGGAGCGGGTGGAGCTGGCCGCCCAGAAGACACAGAACCAGGACGAAACTCAGGAGAGACTGGAGCAGGAGGCAAAAGTGTACGGGGCAGATGAGCGCAGAGAGTATGTGGCTTTGTTCACAGTGGGTGAGACTTCCTATATCCAGGGATTTACCTTGGATCGGTATGGGGAGGACTGGAAAATTTTCTCTCTGACCAGTGAGCTGGCAGGAACTTCTTCTTATGGAGTTCCGACAGTGGCGGATCAGTCTTCTGATTTTGAGAAGTATACAAAATAAGAGAAGCCCCTTGAAATGATTTGTGTCACAGTTACCGAAGTGTTAGAATAAAAGAGTGGCAGAAAAAAACAGATTCCAGGTATGTTTTGCCGGGAATAGTTAGGAGGAGAAGAGATGTTTTGCGATCAGTGCGGTGCGAAAATTGAAGAAGGGAGCATTTTTTGTCCCCAGTGCGGAGCACCGGTGCATTCCCCAGGTTCCGGAAAGGTTCCGGGGTCAGACAGGGCGGAAGCCATTACGAGTCCGGATGAGGACCGTACCATGGCGTACCACGAAGATGACGAACGTACCATGGCTTATCACGAAGATGACGAACGTACTATGGCTTATCACGAGGATGAGCAGCGTACCATGGCCTATCACGAAGATGAGGACCGTACCATGGCTTATCATGAAGACGGGGACCGTACAGTTGCCTATCGGGACGAAGGCCGGGATTATTATGGGCAGCAGTCCGGTGGTTCCTACGGGAGCAGACAGCCTTATGACCAGAATTATTATCAGCAGCCTTCCTATGATAATAGGAAACCTGGAGGCCGTAAACCATGGCTTTATGCGATTCTTGGCGTGGCGGCGGTGCTCTTTGTGATTTTCATAGGAATTGAGGTCAAGACAATTCTGAGTCTGGGTTCAGAGGAAGAAGAGACAGTGGCCGAGGAGGACAGCCAGGAGGCAGATAGCCAGGAATCGGATGATCTGGCAGAGGTGTCAGACGGCGAAGATCAGGTAACACCTCAGGCAACGCCCAGTTCTACTCCCACAGCACTTCCCACAGCGACACCGGCCCCCACAGCAACGCCGGCTCCGCAGACACAGACTGCTCCTACAGGCGGATACCTGAATAATGATTACATCTTTCCGGAGAGTTCTTATCGGGAATTATCGGAGTCTGAATTTGCGGACAAGACCGAATGGGAGCTGAAAGTTGCGAGAAATGAAATCTATGCCCGGCACGGGAGAATGTTCGATACACCAGCTCTGGATTCACATTTCAGAAGCAAGAGCTGGTATGTGCCGTCCATTCCGGCAGCTCAGTTTGATGATCAGAGTATTCTGAATGCGACAGAGCTTAAGAATGCCACGAAGATTCTGAATTATGAGCTGGCACATGGAATGGAAACTTAAATAGAAAGGAGCTTTCTTTTGATGGAACGAAAAAATGCATGGCTGAAGTATGATGAAGAAGGGAGAAAGACAGTCTTTGAATTCAGTGAGAGATACCGGAGATTTTTAAGCCGGTGCAAGACGGAGCGGGAATGTGTCAGTCAGGTCATTGAAGACGCCAAGGCTGCCGGATATGAGGATCTGAATGAGGTGGTGGCTCAGGGTAAAACGCTGAAACCCGGAGATAAAGTGTACTGTGCAATTATGGGAAAGAGTATTGCTCTATTCCATCTGGGTGAGAGACCGCTGGAAGAGGGAATGAATATTGTGGGGGCACATATTGATTCCCCGCGTCTGGATTTGAAGCAGAATCCTCTGTATGAGGATGGAAATCTGGCAATGTTCGAGACTCATTACTATGGCGGTGTGAAAAAATATCAGTGGGTGGCACTGCCTCTGGCACTGCACGGTGTGGTGGCAAAGACAGATGGCACGACAGTCTCCGTAGTTCTGGGGGAAGACCCGGGAGATCCTGTAATCGGAATCTCAGATTTGCTTCCGCATCTGGGGAGAACGCAGATGGCCAAAAACGCCGAAAAAGTTGTGGAAGGCGAGGATTTGAATATACTGGTGGGAAGCATTCCGCTGGAGGATGAGGAGAAGGAGCCGGTAAAGAAAAGAATTCTGGAGATTCTCAAAGAAAAATATCAGATCAGTGAAGAGGATTTTCAGTCCGCGGAACTGGAGGCGGTTCCGGCAGGAGAGGCGAGAGATTATGGCCTGGACCGCAGTATGCTGATTGCCTACGGGCATGATGACAGAGTCTGTGCTTATCCTTCTTATCAGGCATTGCTTTCTTTGGAGGCGCCGAGGAAGACTTGTGTCTGCCTATTGGTGGACAAGGAAGAGATCGGCAGTGTGGGAGCCACCGGCATGCAGTCCAGATTCTTTGAGAACGCAGTTGCGGAAGTGATCAACTGTGCGGAAGAGTACAGTGAATTGAAGGTGAGAAGAGCGCTTCAGAATTCTTGTATGCTCTCCTCCGATGTGAGTGCGGCTTTCGATCCGAACTATCCGGATGTGATGGAGAAGAACAACAGTGCTTATTTCGGAAAAGGTCTTACCTTTAACAAATATACTGGATCGAGAGGAAAGTCTGGATCCAATGATGCCAATGCGGAGTATATTGCCCGGATCCGCAGGGTGTTGGATGATGCCGATGTCTCTTATCAGACGGCAGAACTTGGAAAAGTAGATCAGGGAGGCGGAGGCACGATTGCCTACATCCTGGCAAACTATGGAATGGAAGTCATTGACAGCGGCGTGGCCGTGCAGAACATGCATGCGCCCTATGAAGTGGTGAGCAAAGTGGATATCTATGAGGCATACCGTGGATATGAGACATTTCTGAGGGAGATTTAAAAAAGTATAAGAGAGGATGAACGAAAAGCCTTCGGAACTGGCTGAAAAAAACCAGATCCGAAGGCTTTTATGCATCTTGGTCAATGATTTCACTGCAGCTTCTTCAGTACCTGCAGAGTTGTATCCAGTGCTTTGTAGAAATCTTCCTTATCTTCTTCGGAGAGTTGTTCGATTCTTGTGGCAATGACGGTTCTTAATTCTTCCCGCTTATTCTTCATGACCTGATGTCCTTCCGGGGTCAGGCGGACCAGAACCAGCTTGCGGTTTGACTCGTCATGGGTGCGTTCCAGATATCCGGCCCGGACCAGAGGAGCGACTGCTCGGGTGGTCTGTTCTTTGGAAGAGACAATGTAGTGGGCAAGATTCGACATCGTCAGCGGAGTCTCAACGCTCAGAGCAAAGAGGATACTCAGCTGGGTTTTGGTGAATCCAAGGTCTTTGAAATCCAGCGTGTTCAGAATAACTTTCTGGCAAAGCGGAAATACTTCCATCAGGGCAGCAGCAGGGTCCTGAATTATTTTTTTACAGTTATTCATTGTTTTCCCTCCATGTGTCCATTATAAAGACAATATTTTCAATCGTCAATAATTGATAACTGTCAATTAATAAAATGTTTATGACTTTCACAGAAAATTCACTGGTTTGGCCAGGACGGATGGTTGACAAAAATCAATTAATAGGATAAATTAAGTATAGCCAAGGATGGAATGGCGAAAGCTTTTTGAACTGTAAACCAAGATGGAGGAAGTATGAATATGAATGTACAGGATAACCATAAACCCAGACGTCCATTGGTATTTTATTATCTGATTGCGGCGGTAGTGCTGCTGTTGTTGAATGCGCTGGTCTTTCCGATGATTCAGGAGGGAAGTATCCGCAAGACAACCTACTCAGATTTTCTGGACGGACTGAAGAACCGTGATATCAAAGAAGTACAGCTGGAAGATGATGTCATTTATTACACCATCGACGAGAATGGAAAAGAAGTGATCTGCAAGACGGGACGTATCGCAGATGACGGAGATCTGGTTACCAGGCTGGATGAATCTGGAGCTGTGTTCACAGAGGAGATTCCGACCCAGCAGTCCCCGCTTTTGATGATGTTGTTCAGCTGGGTTGTTCCGATTTTGATTTTTGTGTTTATCGGGCAGATGATCAGCAAGAAGCTGGCTCAGAGTATGGGCGGTCCGGGTGCTATGACATTTGGAAAGAGCAATGCAAAAATCTATGTGAAGTCTTCGACGGGCATTAAGTTCTCAGATGTGGCCGGCGAGGATGAGGCGAAGGACCTTTTGACAGAGATTGTGGATTATCTTCATTATCCGGAGAAATATAAGGAAATTGGTGCTTCCATGCCAAAGGGCGCTCTCTTGGTGGGACCTCCCGGAACCGGTAAGACTCTGCTGGCAAAGGCTGTGGCAGGTGAGGCAAATGTTCCATTCTTCTCGATTTCCGGTTCAGAATTTGTGGAAATGTTCGTGGGAATGGGAGCAGCCAAGGTGCGAGACTTGTTTAAACAAGCAAACGAGAAGGCACCCTGTATCGTGTTTATCGATGAGATTGATACCATAGGTAAGAAGAGAGATGGACAGATTGGAGGAAACGACGAGAGAGAGCAGACCCTGAACCAGCTTCTCACGGAGATGGATGGATTTGACGGCTCCAAGGGCGTGGTGATTCTGGCTGCGACCAACCGGCCGGATTCTCTGGATCCTGCACTGTTGAGACCGGGGCGTTTTGACCGGAGAATTCCTGTGGAACTTCCGGATCTCAAGGGAAGAGAAGAGATTTTGAAGGTTCATGCGAAGAAGATTAAGATTGCGGACAACGTGAATTTCTCAGATATCGCCAAAGCGGCTGCCGGCGCGTCGGGAGCGGAACTTGCCAATATTGTGAACGAGGCAGCTCTGCGTGCTGTCCGCAGCGGGCGCAGGTTCGCTACGCAGGCGGATATGGAAGAGAGTATTGAAGTAGTCATCGCCGGCTATCAGAAGAAGAACCGGGTGTTATCGAACAAAGAGAAATTGATTGTATCTTACCATGAGATCGGCCATGCCCTGGTGGCTACGAAGCAGACAGAGTCCGCTCCCGTGCATAAAATCACGATTATTCCCAGAACCTCAGGTGCCCTGGGGTATACCATGCAGGTGGAGGATGGAGAACATTTTCTGCTGACGAAGGAAGAGCTGGAAAACAAGATTGCCACACTCACCGGCGGCCGGGCGGCTGAGGAGCTGATTTTCCACTCCATTACCACAGGTGCCTCCAATGATATTGAGCAGGCGACGAAGCTGGCTAGGGGAATGATTACCCGTTATGGCATGAGTGATGAGTTTGATATGGTTGCCATGGAAAATGTGACTAACCAGTATCTGGGAGGAGACAGCTCCCTTGCATGCTCCTTTGAGACTCAGACGAAGATCGACCAGAAAGTGGTGGATCTGGTGCGCAGGCAGCATGAGAAAGCCCGGAAGATTCTGAGCGACAATATGGGAAAACTGCACGAATTGGCGAAGTATCTCTATGAGAATGAGACAATCACCGGCGAAGAATTCATGAAAATTTTGAATGCAAAACCTGTCGAGATTCCGGTGAACGATACAGAAGAGTAAGAATAAGAATAAGACCATCTGACTGGTGACAAGATGCCTGTCAGATGGCCTTTTTTTAGCTAATTTTGGTCAGGAAGATAGATCTCACCGTGTCGCCAGCTCATCTCCCAGAACTGGTACTCGTATTTGCTGCAGTTGATGATAATCTGTTCCAGATTCTGCAGCTGTTCCTCAGAATAGCCTTCGGAAAAACGGTCTACCAGATCAATCATGACATCGTTGCAGTCACGGAAGCTCTGGCTGGTATAGGTGTTAATCCAATTGCCATAGAAAGGATGATCTTTGCTTCCGGGAATCTGCTCCATATGGTCTCCAATCAGCTTATAGCTCCAGGAGCATGCCAGAACGGCGGTGGCCAGCTCGGCCATTCCCTCTTTGAAAGCGATGGAGATCATGTAATTGGTGTAAGACTCATTGTTCAGGCACATGGGTGTCTGTTCGATCATCTCTCTGGAGATTCCAAGCTGTTTCAGATAACTCTGGTGGACAGCATTTTCGGTATCCAGGGTTGCTGTGATCAGCCCGGAGAACAGACGCATATCCGCTTCAGAAGATGCTTTCACCACACCCAGAGCAAATACTTTTGCGTACTGCATCAGATATTTGTGATCCTGAATCATGTAGAATTGAAATTTGTCGATGGGAAGAGTGCCGTCTCCGATTCCGCTGACGAAGGGATGGCTGTAGTAACTTTCCCAGATTGGCAGTGCAGCATTCAGCAGCCGCTGTGTTGTCTTCATTTGATCCCTCTTTTCTGTTTGTTTTGTATCTCTAATATACCATATTATGTGGCATGCCGCCAGGAAATCTGTGGAAGCTCTGTCTGGAATTGAACTGCGGCGGATACCGGAGTACCGCCGCAGGCAAAAAGTTCTGTGAATTGAATTTTTTCAGAAATAGATGTGCTGATAGTGGATTACCGTATCCAGAAAGGCCATGGCAGATGCTAGAAATGCCATCAGAATCAGCAGGAATACGGCTCCCTTGTCATAGATATAAGTAATCTTCTCCTTGGAAAACTGTGTGATCAGGATCTCCAGCCCCATCAGGATAAAGATACAGGGCCAGAGATGAAAAATAATCTCATAAGAGAGTGCTGGAAAAATCATATGAACCAGGAAGAGAATACCGAAGAAGATTAGAATACATCCCAGGGTAAAGGCTCCCACTCTATGCGTTTTGGTCATGGATATCAGACTCCTTTACATGTTCTGGCTCTGCTTCATCTTCCAGTGAATCTGTGGGTTCGGATTCTGATGAAACAGGAACTGGTGGTTGAATTTCTGTCTGTGATGTCTCCTGGTAACAGGTAGGGTTAAAATTCATCTCTTCACTGTCTGCCGCATAGAAGTCATCCATATTTTCTTCCTGTTCAAGCTGTTTTTTCTTGCCATTGATCAGATAGAAGCCAAGAGCGATAAAAAGCAGTGCCAGGAAGAGCTGAGGCAGGTTGTAAGAGAAGCTGTAAAGGATGTTGTACAGTGATTCAGGGAGAATCTGGTACAGGTAATCCAGCAAGCTGTTCCAGAGCAAAGTCGCGCCGAGAATGACCAGGATCCATGCGGCAATGGTCTTATGTTTCCGGAAGAAGTAGTACACTTTTTTGGAAGTATAGAAATCATCTTCCGGATCAAGAAACAGGAAGTGATCTTCTAAGGCATAAAATTCTTCATCTGGCATGGAGCGCAGATTGTGGGTGTGGAAGAAGCTGTAACACCATACCACGGGAAGGAGAAACATCAGGAAATTCAGATTGAATCCAGCTGTCAGAGCGAAGATTCCGAAGAAAAGAATCATGATGCTGGTTCCCTGTCTGAGAAATCCAAGGTACATTTCTCCGGCTCCCGGAAACAAAGAGAAGATAAAAGTCCAGAATCCGCTTTTTTTACTTGTCATAATCAAATACCTCCAATGTGATTAAATTTTCTGAGAAAGTCCGGATTTTTTCACCGGCATTTTTGGACTGTTCAGAGAGCTGCTGTGCCCAAGTGATTTCTGTCCGCTGTGAAGAAGGGGCAGAAGCCTTGGTGAGGTCCAGAACAAATCCACCTGCAAAGAGGAAGAACAGTGCACTCAAAACGGCAAAAGACACTTTCAGACTGTAATAAAACAGTGTAAGTTTTTTTGAGGTTTTATACAGAGTGTGTTCTGCAGATACGACGGGTGACTGACTTTGCAGCAAGATGCTTTCTTTTAGATTTTTCGGAGCTTCCATGAGACCTTCCTGCTCCAGCCTGGCCGCGAAAGCGTAAGCGGCATAGTCGTCGGCAGCGATTTTAGTGAGTTCATCCAGTGGTAGCTGCTTTTTTTCCATGTCCGTATCCCTCCTTTTGGTAAAATTTTTTTAACATGGCTTTGGAACGATAGACCTGAGTCTGAACCGTTTTTATATTTTTTCCGGTTTTTCTGGCGATTTCCTCAAAGCCAAGCTCGTCGTAGAAATAAAGAATCGCTATTTCTCTGTAGGGTTCTTTCAGAAGACGGCAGTAGTGTAATAGCTGTGTTTTTGTTTCCTGTTCCAGAATGTTTTCCTCGACAGTGGGGCCCCGGGTCTTAAGCTGAAGGAAGAATTCATCCTCCGTGGGATAAGTGCTTCGGCCTGCCCGCTTCAGATAATCAATGCATTTGTTGGTGGCAATTCTTGTGATCCAGGCTTTTTCATTTCTGCCGTCAAAGCGGGAAAGGTGTTTGTACACAGAGAGAAAAGTCTCCTGGGTAAGATCCTGTGAGTCGAAATAATTGCCGGTTAATCGGAAACAAATGGTAAAAACCAGATTTTGATATTTGTCAATCAGATATTCAAACTGTTCCTGTGCTTGGATCGAAAACACCTCCCCTCTCTCTTGCGTCTTCACCTATTATAACGAGGGGGTTTTTGGATTGTCTTCAAAAAAATAAAAAAAATTGACTTTTTTATCTGGAACTGTTAAGATGGTTGAAAGACTACAAATGTAAGATTTTAAATATGGAGGTAAATTTTGCAGAAAAATACCGGTAAAAAGAAGAAAACAGGACTGGCGCTGGGACTGATTGCTGTGGCGGCTGTGGCTGGTGTGGGCGGCTGGTATGTCTTTTTAAGACCGACTCCGCAGGAAGTGATCCGGGAATATATGGGATACATTGAAGAGGGGGATTACGAGGCAATGTATCAGATGCTGGATTCCGAGAGCCAGGAGAGTGTAGATGAGGAAAGTTTTATTGAGAGAAACCAAAACATTTATGAAGGAATCGAGGCCAGTAATCTGAAGATCGAATTTCCCGGACAGGCGACCAAAGATGGTTGGACGAAATATACGACCACGATGGATACGGTGGCTGGGGAACTGACTTTTGACAATCAGATCCATGTTCATTCTGAGGGAATCGGTATGAAGATACAGTGGGAGGACAACGTGATTTTTCCGGAACTGCGTGCCACAGATAAGGTTCAGGTCATCACAGACGAATCTGATAGGGGAAGTATCTATGACAGGAATGGCAGAACACTGGCCGCGCAGGGTGTGGTGTCCTCTGTGGGACTGGTGCCGGGACAGATGAGTGTGGATGCCGGACAGCAGGAGGAGGATATCCAGAAACTGGCAGATCTTCTGGAGATTTCGGCAGACAGTATTCAAAATGCTCTGGATGCTTCCTGGGTGCAGGACGATTCCTTCGTCCCGGTCAAAGAGATTGCCAAAGACAATTCCGTGACAATTACCCTGGAAGGAGAGAATGCCAACAGTGAGCTGGTGGATCAGCTTTTGGAGATACCGGGAGTGATGGTGACCGATGCCGAGGACCGGGTCTATCCGACAGGTGAGGCGTCGGCTCATCTGGTGGGATATGTACAGAGTGTGACGGCGGAAGATCTGGAAAAATTGGATGGACAGGGATATGACGCAAACAGTGTGATCGGAAGAAGCGGTCTGGAAAGTCTGTACGAGACAGAATTAAAAGGTGAGGATGGGAATCAGATTAATATCTTGAATGAGGACGGGGAAGTCCGTCTGACTTTGGCTTCGGATCAGGCTCAGGACGGGGAAGATATAGAGACAACGATCGACCTGAATCTGCAGGAGATGCTCTATGAACAGTTCAAAGAGGATAAGAGCTGCAGTGTGGCTATGAATCCGCTCACCGGAGAAGTGCTGGCTCTGGTGAGTACACCTTCTTATGATAACAATGAGTTTGTACTGGGGATGTCTCAGGATACCTGGGATGCCTTGAATGAGGATGAAGATCAGCCTTTATACAACCGCTTCCGACAGACATTTGCACCAGGCTCCAGTTTCAAACCAGTGACGGCGGGAATTGGTCTGAGCACGGGGCTGCTCTCGGCGGATGAGAATCTGGGCTACAGTGGAACCAGCTGGCAAAAAGATGAATCCTGGGGATCCTATTACGTGACAACTCTGCACGATTACGGGGAGGATGTGACACTGCGGAATGCATTCGTCTATTCCGATAATATTTATTTTGCAAAGGCCGCGCTTCAGATTGGAGGTGAGACATTCACAGAGTATCTGAAGAAGATTGGGTTTGGTCAGGAAGTTCCTTTTCCGATCAGCCTGACAGTCTCTCAGTATTCCAATGACGGTGAAGTGATTTCAGACGAGATTCAGCTGGCAGACAGTGGGTATGGACAGGGACAGATTCTGGTGAATCCTCTTCATCTGGCAAGCATCTATACTTCTTTCTTGAATGACGGGGATATGCTGGAACCCAAGCTTCTGATGGAAGATTCCTCTGAGCCATCTGTCTGGATCTCTGAAGCATTTACCCAGGAAGCGGTACAGACCATTACAGAGGATCTGGTTGATGTGGTGAATGACTCCAATGGCACTGGCTATGGATTGCATATGGATGACATTCAGTTGGCAGGCAAGACCGGGACTGCCGAGATTAAGGACAGTGTGGATGACACAGATGGAACGGAGCTGGGCTGGATGGCCGTTTATACCACAGATCCGGACACGGAGAATCCGATTCTGATTGTCACAATGGTGGAAGATGTAAAAGACCGGGGAGGCAGTGGATATGTGGTGGACAATCTGCGTCCGGTGCTGGAGAGCTACCTCACAGGAACTGCCTATGTGAACGACAATGTTCAGGAGGAAAACTATGAGAATGATTGACTTGCACTGTGATACCCTGTGGCGTCTGTCCAGACCGGACGGCCTGTGGGGACACAGGGGAACTCTGATGGAAAATCCTTATGGTGTGGATGTGAAAAGGCTGGAGAAGGCGGATGCTTTGGTGCAGGCATTCGCGGTGTTTTTCATGAACGGATATATTCCGGCTGCAAAGAGGGAAGACTATGCTTATCATATAGCCAGAAGAAGAATTCATTCCTATCACAGATGGAGGCTGCAGACGGGAGGACGCCTGCAGCCAGTCCGAAGTTATGAGGATGTCTGTTACTGTGCGAAGAACCGTCGCGTGGGGAGTCTTCTCACACTGGAGGATGCAGTGCCTGTGGGAACCAGCCTGAGAAGGCTCCATGAATTTTATGATGCAGGTGTGAGGCTGATTACGCTCACATGGAATTATGAGAATGCGGCCGGTTATCCAAATTCCAGAGACAGTTCTGTAATGAGAAAAGGCCTGAAGCCCTTTGGCAAAGTTCTGATCGAGGAGATGAACGATCTGGGTATGATCATTGATGTGTCTCATTTATCCGATGGAGGATTCTGGGATGTGGCCAGGCGGAGCAAAAAACCTTTCATAGCGTCCCATTCCAATGCGAGAGCGGTGACCAGTCACCCGAGAAATCTGACGGATGAGATGATCCGGGCCATCGCAGAGAAGGGCGGCGTGATTGGACTGAACTTCTGTCCGGGTTTTCTGAGCAGCAGGAACATCAGCACCATCAATGGGATGCTCCGGCACATTCACCATATCTACCAGGTGGGCGGCGAGGATGTACTTGCCCTGGGAAGCGATCTGGATGGCATCAGCGGCAGGATTCAGTTGGACAGTTGTGACAAGATTCCCCTTCTGGCAGGGGCTTTAAAACGATATAAAATGTCAGACCGTGTCCTGGAAAAAATGTGGAATAAGAACGCGCTCAGGGTATTTCGTGAAGTATTGCATGAAAATTAATACAATTTTTTTGACCAGGAGTCTTGACTTTTTTCAGGAAAGGTGTAAAATCATAAAAAACGACGAAAGGATGCTTTATCATGGCAAATCAGAAAGTAAATATGATGAATACAAACGCATATTACTTTTTTAACTTCCAGGGCTTTTATTTTTATGAGAGCGTTGGCTTTTTTTGCTACGATAAAACATTGCCGGATATTTGACACGACCTGGTAAAGGAGTTCAATGTGTTTATGAGCCGATGTTTGCGTAGCAGACATCGGTTTTTTTCGTGCAAGAGATCTTCTTTCGTGTACGGAGATTTCTGAGATAATCCGTTCAAAGTTATTTTTTAGAAATTAGGAGGAATTAGAGATGATTGTAGTATTGAAACATGGTGTGACAGAACAGCAGATGAGAAACCTGATTGAATGGTTCAAAGGACAGGGAGTGGATGTCCATGTTTCGAAGGGTATCTATCAGACAGTACTGGGTCTGGTGGGCGATACCAGCAATATTGATATGGATCTTCTGAGAATGTTGGACATTGTGGATGCTGTGAAGAGAATCACAGATCCTTTCAAAAAAGCAAACCGTAAATTCCATCCTGAAGATGCTGTAATCGAAGTGGGAGACGCTAAGGTAAAAGTTGGCGGCGGAAATTTCGCAGTGATTGCAGGACCTTGTTCTGTGGAATCGGAAGAACAGATTATTGAAGTAGCCAAGAGAGTAAAGGCCGCGGGCGCTACCATGCTCAGAGGCGGAGCGTTCAAGCCGAGAACTTCCCCATACGATTTCCAGGGAATGAGAGCAGAAGGAATTGAGCTTTTGCTGGAGGCCAAAAAAGAAACCGGGCTTCCCATTGTCACAGAGATCATGAATGCCAATCACATTCCGCTGTTCGAGGATGTGGATGTGATCCAGGTAGGCGCGAGAAATATGCAGAACTTCGAGCTGCTCAAAGAGCTGGGAAAACTGCAGAAACCGATCCTCCTCAAGAGAGGTCTTGCCAATACCATCAAAGAATGGCTGATGAGTGCGGAGTACATCATGGCGGGAGGAAACGAGAATGTAATTCTCTGTGAGAGAGGAATCCGTACTTTCGAGACATACACAAGAAATACGCTGGATCTTGCGGCAGTGCCTCTTCTTCATGAACTGACCCATCTGCCGGTGATTGTAGATCCAAGTCATGCGACAGGAATGGCAAGACTGGTAGATCCCATGGCGTGTGCGGCAGTGGCCTGCAAGGCAGACGGATTGATGATTGAAGTGCACAACAACCCGGCAAAAGCACTCTGTGACGGACCACAGTCTCTGACTCCGGATCAGTTTGCGAAAGTGATGAATAAAGTGAAAAAAATAAAGGAGGTAATGGACGAATGCGAGTAGGAATTGTTGGCTTAGGTCTGATCGGCGGCTCTTTTGCAAAGGCTTATCATGAGAGTAAGGACTGGGAAGTCTACGCATATGACAGCAGCAAGAAGATATTAGACTTGGCATTGTTGGCAGAAGACATTGACGGCGTATTAGACGAAACCACAATTCCCGGGTGCGATCTTCTGCTGATCGCCCTGTATCCGCAGGATATCATTCAATATTTAAAAGAAAAAGCCTCGATCATATCCAAAAATACCATTGTGATCGACTGTGGAGGCACGAAACGAAACATCTGTAAGGTGGGATTCGAGATTGCGAAGCAGTATGGCTTTACTTTTGTGGGAGGCCACCCCATGGCCGGGAGACATTATGCCGGTTACAAATACAGTCTGGCGAATCTGTATGATGGCATGGCTATGGTTCTGGTGCCGGAGCACTGTGATAACATGGCCTGGCTTGAGCATATCAAGGAATTGCTGAAGCCGGCGCGTTTTGGAATGATCACGGTCACCACGGCAGAGAACCATGACAAGATGATTGCCTTCACTTCCCAGATGGCCCATGTGGTGTCCAATGCTTTTATCAAGAGCCCCACAGCCAGAGAACATCATGGATATTCAGCAGGCAGCTATAAAGATCTCACAAGGGTGGCCTGGCTGAATGAAGAGATGTGGAGTGCTCTTTTCCTGGAAAACCGGGATTACCTGATAGAAGAGATCAAATTTCTGAGAGATGAACTCAAGAAGTACGAAGACGCCCTGGAACAGGAGGATCAGGAATATCTGAAAGCTCTTCTGAAAGAAGGAAAAGAACGTAAAGTAGAGGTAGACGGAAGATGAAAAAAATTGTAGTGAAAGCATCCCGGGATTATGAGATCCTCATAGAAAACGGCATTCTCAGACAGGTCGGCTCTCTGATCAGAAAGGTTGCGAAAGGAAACCATGCGGTGATTGTGACTGACGATGTGGTGGAGAGTCTGTATTTGGATTTGGTGAGGACAAGTATGGAAGAGGCAGGATTTCTGGTGGATGTATTCACCATAGAAAATGGTGAGAAATCCAAGGACATTGGACACTATGCGGCTCTTCTGGAATTCCTTGCTGAAAAGACAATTACCAGGAGTGATATGCTGGTAGCTCTGGGGGGCGGTGTTGTGGGAGACCTGACCGGGTTTGCCGCAGCTACTTATCTCAGAGGTGTGGACTTCATACAGATTCCCACAACACTTCTGGCGGCGGTGGATTCCTCTGTGGGAGGAAAAACAGCCATTGATCTGAGAGCAGGAAAGAACCTGGCCGGATGTTTTTATCAGCCGTCTCTGGTGCTCTGTGACTGTGAGACTTTAAAAACACTGCCGCCTGAAATTTTTTCCGATGGCATGGCGGAAGTGATCAAGTATGGGGCTATTGCCGATGAAGATCTCTGGGAAAGCCTGAAACATCCTGTCTGGCCGCAAATTGAGGAGATTGTGTCCAGATGTGTCACGATTAAGAAAGAAATTGTACAAAAGGATGAATATGACCTGGGTGTCCGGCAGTTTCTGAATTTTGGACATACCTTGGGGCATTCCATAGAGAAGAACAGTCAGTATGAGATTGGTCATGGACGGGCGGTGGCCATGGGAATGGTGCTGGCAGTCAAACTGTCGGAAGATCAGGGCGAGTGCGGTTCCGGATGTCTGGAGGAGATGATCCGGATGCTGGAGAGATATCATCTGCCGGTCTGGACGGAGTATTCCCCAGAACAGCTGTGTAAACCGATGAAAAGTGATAAAAAGAGAGCGGGAGATATGATTTCCTTTATTATGCTCCGGCGTATTGGAGAATGCTTTGCGAAGAAGATGAAGATACAGGAACTGGAAAACGCGGTAATAGGAACGATGGGAGAGGCGTATGGAAGCAGTCATTGAGCGTGCGGATTTGTGTGGAGCGATCTCAGCTATCCCCTCAAAATCTATGGCGCATCGTTATTTTATCGCATCCGCCCTTGCGGATACGGCGTCCCGGATTCGATGTGAGGGAGATTCAGAGGATATCGAGGCGACACTGCGGTGCCTGCGCGCATGGGGAACACAGATCATCCAACAAGGCGGTATCTGCCAGGTGATTCCGGCGGAGAGAATAGAGAGAAAAGCTCCGGTCAGATTTCTCTGTGGTGAGAGTGGATCTACTCTGCGTTTTTTGCTTCCGGTGACAGCGGCTCTGGGAATCCAGGGAGAGTTTTACGGAGAGGGGCGGCTGATGAGAAGACCGCTCTCTCCCCTGTACGAAGAAATGGAGAGACATGGATGCAGACTCTCACCTCAAGGGGAGAATCCCCTTCACTGCGAAGGAAAGCTAAAAGCTGGAATCTATCGTCTGCCGGGAGATGTCTCGTCACAGTATATTACAGGACTTTTGTTTGCTCTTCCTTTGCTGGATGCAGAGAGCAGAATTGAGATTACTTCTCCGCTCCAGTCTGCACGGTACGTGGATATGACACTTCAGGTACTGGAAGACTACGGAATTGTGGTTTACAGAGAGGAGCAAGGATACCGGGTACCCGGAGGACAGAGCTACCAGATGAAGAGAGAGGAATCTGTGGAAGGCGACTGGTCCAATGCGGCTTTCTGGCTGACCGCCGGTGCGCTTGGAAAAAGAGAGATTGAGATCAATGGACTGGATATGAATTCCAGACAGGGAGATAAGAAAATTGTGGATCTGTTGAGGCAGATGGGCGCAGAGATTCACTGTCGGGAAGATAGAATCCAGGTATCTCCGGGACAGTTGAGAGGAATTGAGATTGATGCCTCGGATATCCCGGATCTGGTTCCGGTTCTGGCGGCCGCTGCCAGTGTAAGTCTTGGAGTGACAAGAATTTATAATGCCAAAAGACTGCGCTTAAAAGAGAGCGACCGGTTGAAGACGGTTTCGGATATGCTTTGTCAGCTGGGAGCAGATGTGAGAGAGTTGGAGGATGGGCTGGAAATTCATGGGCGCAGTTATCTGACAGGAGGCTGTATCGATGCCGCGGGAGATCATCGGATTGCCATGACGGCCGCTGTGGCAGCCTGTGTGTGTAAAGGGCCTGTGAGGATTCGGGGAGCACAGGCAGTGAATAAATCTTATCCTGGTTTTTATGAGGATTATCAGAAATTAGGTGGAAAGGTGGTTATGATTTAATATGGGTTCTGTGATTGGAAAAAATGTAAAAATTTCTGTGTTCGGACAGTCTCACTCCAAAGCGATTGGAGTGACGATCGACGGACTGCCGGCAGGGATCTCCATTGACATGGAGGAGCTGAAGAAGTTTATGAAGCGTCGTGCGCCCGGGCAGGGAGCTCACACGACCACGAGAAAAGAAGGTGACCAGCCGGAATTCCTCTCAGGACTTGTGGAGAATACCACCTGCGGAGCGCCGCTTTGTGCAGTGATCCCCAATACCAATACCAGGTCTTCCGACTATGAGAATCTGAAGGATGTTCCAAGACCGGGACATGCCGACTACCCGGCACAGATGAAGTTTCACGGTTTTCAGGATGTTGCCGGAGGAGGACATTTTTCCGGAAGACTGACGGCGCCGGTCTGCCTGGCAGGAAATATCTGTATGCAGGCATTGGCAAAGAGAGGAATTCAGGTTGCGGCACATATTTATCGGATCGGACACGTTCAGGACCGTCCGGTGAATCCCGCAGATCCGATTCAGGCGGATCTGCAGAAGGTGCGCGAGAAAGCATTTCCGGTTCTGGAAGACGAGAAAGGGGAACAGATGTTGAGGGCCATTGATCAGGCTAAGAAGGATCTGGATTCCCTGGGAGGCGTGATTGAGTGTGTGATCACCGGAGTGCCGGCAGGAATCGGAAATCCCATGTTTGAAGGGATTGAAAACCGGATTGCGGCGGCAGCTTTTGGAATTCCGGCAGTCAAAGGAATTGAATTTGGTAATGGATTTGGCTGTGTGGGGCTTAGAGGTTCTCAGAATAATGACAGTTATGAGATGCGAGAGGGCGAGATTGTAACCCGGACCAACCGGCACGGCGGAATTCTGGGAGGAATCTCCACAGGCATGCCGATTGTGTTCCGTGTGGCGATGAAACCGACTTCTTCTATTGCCATGGAACAGGACAGTGTCTCCATGAGAGACAAGGTGAACACAAAACTGGTGGTTCATGGAAGACATGATCCCTGCATTGTGCCAAGAGCGGTTCCCTGTGTGGAGGCAATCGCGGCGCTGACTATTTACGACATGATTTTAGAACAGTAATAAAGGAGAGATGAAAGAAATGGACTATTTGAGACAAGAGATTGACGGAATTGACAAGGAGCTTTTGGAACTTTTTCAGAAGAGAATGAAAGTGTGCGCAGAGCTGGCAGATTACAAGAAAAAGAAAGAGATTCCGATTCTGGATGAGTCAAGGGAGAGACAGAAACTGGCCTCTGTGACCGAACAGTCTGAGCCGGAACTGGCAGAATTTAACCGGAATCTGTTCAGTGTTATCATGGATCTGAGCAAAGCATACCAGCAGGATCAGATACGCCCACACAACGCATGGGAGAAAATGATCCAAAACGCAATCGAAAACACAGAGAAAACCTTGCCAAAATACCCGTTTGTCGCTTGTCAGGGTGTGGAGGGTGCCTATTCTCAGATTGCGGCGGATAAGATCTTCAAGACTAAGACAAACATTATGTACTGTACAGATTTTGAGGGAGTGTTCGCGGCGGTAGATCAGGGAATGTGCCGTTACGGAGTTCTGCCGGTGGAAAACAGCACGGCGGGATCTGTGAACCGTACCTATGATTTGATGACGAAATATAATTTCTACATTGTGCGTGCTCTGCGCCTGGGAATAGACCATAATCTTCTGGCAAAACCTGGAACGAAAAAATCCGATATCCGAGAGATTTTCTCTCATGAACAGGCTATCAGCCAGTGCAATGAATATCTGAAACAGTATCCGGATGTCAAGGTCACAGTCTGCGAGAACACAGCAGTGGCTTCAAAAATGGTGGCAAATTCTGACCGCACAGATGTGGCGGCAATTTCTTCACAGAGCTGTGCGGAACTGTATGACCTGGATATTCTGGAGAGATGTGTGCAGGATCAGAAGAATAATTATACCAGATTTATCTGCATCTCCAAAAATCTGGAGATATATCCGGGATCTGACAAGACCAGCCTGATGCTGAGTGTCAACCACAAACCAGGCGGATTGAATAAAGTTCTGTCTAAGTTCGCGGCATTGGGAATCAATCTGACGAAGCTGGAGAGCCGTCCGATTCCGGATCGGGATTTCGAGTTCATGTTCTACCTGGATCTTGAGGGTTCTGTGTATTCCAAAGAATTGCTGCAGTCACTGGCAGATATGGAACACATCTGTGAGAGCTTCCGGTATCTGGGCAGCTATCCGGAGGTAATGTAATGAATTACGGACTTTTGGGAGAGAAGCTGGGACACAGCTTCTCTCCTCAGATACACAGCCAGCTTGCTTCCTATGAATATGTGCTGGTGGAGAAAAAACCGGAAGAAGTTGAAAGCTTTCTCAGGGAAAAGAATTTTCAGGGGCTGAATGTGACGATTCCCTACAAGAAGACTGTGTTCGAATTCTGTGACGAAATCTCAGAACTTGCCAGAAGGATTGGTAGTATCAATACCATAGCCAACCGGGACGGAAAGCTGTATGGAGACAACACGGATTACTATGGCTTCCGCTATATGGTCCGTAAGCTGGGAATTCAGGTAAAAGGGAAAAAGGCGCTGATCCTGGGAAATGGAGGGGCGGCTCCGGCGGTCCGTGCGGCTTTGGAAGATGAAGGGGCAGACAAAATTGTGGTGATATCCCGAAGAGGAGAGGACAACTATGAAAATCTGTCCAGACATTATGACGCACAGATTATCGCAAACACGACTCCGCTGGGAATGTATCCGAACACAGGGGAAGCGGCCATTGATCTGAGCTGTTTTCCGCGCTGTGAGGCGGTCTATGATTTGATTTATAATCCGTTGAAGACAAAACTGCTGCTGATGGCAGACCGTCTGGGAATTCCGAACATAGATGGGCTTTCCATGCTGGTGGCTCAGGCAAAAAAATCCTGTGAGATTTTTCTGAACAGGGAGATCCCAGATGAAAAAGTGGAGGAGATTCGAAAGAACCTATATCAGGAGGTCAGCAATGTCTGTATCATCGGGATGCCGGGAAGCGGAAAGACTACCGTCGGGAAAAAGCTGGCTGAGTGTCTGAATAAAAAATTTGTGGATATTGATCAGGAGATTGTCCGGACAGAGGGTAAGGAGATTCCGGATATTTTCCGGGAAGTGGGAGAAGAAGGTTTCCGAAAAATTGAGACATCCATTCTTTCTCAAGTTACAAAAGAAAAAGGCCAGGTGATTGCCACGGGAGGCGGGGTAGTGGTATGCCCTGAGAATTGGGAGCTCCTTCGGCAAAATGGAAAGGTGGTTTTTATTCAGCGTGATTTGAGACAATTAGAAATAGATGGCCGGCCTATTTCCCAAAGCCGGCCCCTTTCCCAGATTTATGAGGAGCGGATCGATGCCTACAACTCCTGGAGTGATTTTCATGTGGAAAATGTGAAAGTTGCCAAAACTGTGAAAGAGATATTGTCCGGACTGGAAGGATGAAAAGAAAACAATCTTTGATTACGAGAGCATCGTTCCCGGGATCAACAAAACAGCGTATCTGCGGAAGTTCCACAGATACGCTGTTTCTTTGTGAGTGGAAGCAATGGGGCTCGAACCCATAAGAAAACAGTCCATAAATGCAGTATTTACAAGGGTTTTTATTTTACGTGACAAATTCCGTGACAAATTCTTTAAAGCACGATAGATTTAAGATGATCTCCGCTGATCTTGTCCATCTCACTACTTTTATCATCCAATGCATGGCGATACACAGTTTTTAATATATTATCTGTTTTCCATCCGCCCGAAAGCATGATATAATTGTCTGGGATACCCAAATAATGGCAGATCGATGCATAGTAATGGCGGAATTTATGCAGAGGGAATCTTGGGATGCCAAGACGGTCTTGAGCACGATTAAGGTATTTTAAGATACTGCCTGGGTATCCCTTATACAATCCAACTTCTTTGATCCTGTCTGTAACCTCGGTTGGAACTTTTACAATTCTTGTTCCATTTTCTGTCTTAGTCTGCTTTACCACCCATTTTTTGTCTTTGTCTTGGACAAGTGCCTTTGTAATGGATATCTCGCCGTCCATGATATCATCATCGGTCAACGCGCATATTTCTGATCTGCGCAATCCAAACGATGCCAGGATCAGTGCAGACTCATATTTGCTTCCTCTTGATTTTTCTAAGATGGCCCTAATATCGTCATCTGACGGTATATAAGCCTTTGGCTTAACATACATAGGCAAAGTTGTATTAAGCTGTAAATTCGGCGCATATGAGCCTAAAACAGCGGATATAAAAGCGTGCATATTTCTCACAGTCTTTGCGGAGCGTCCTTTTGCATAACGATTAATTTCTGCCTGCACATCCACAGATGTAATATCTGTTATGATTATTTTTTTAAACGATTTTGACAGGCTATGGATTATCGATGTATATCCAGTAATTGTAGATGGGCTAATGACATTGCTTTTCATTTCAATGTACTTATTTGCTGCCGTTTCGAAGGTAATGTGCATTTTTGGCGATTGAGCTTTTTCAAGTTCTTGAGCAAGCAGTATCGTAGCTTCTTTTTGGGTAGGCTTGTAATCCGTTACAACAGAGTAAGCGACACCCTTGTACATCTTCCGAATGCGATATGATCCGGACTTTAGTTTTTCGATTTTCATGTTCTTTCATCTCCTAAACATATGTTCTGATTGATTCATGTCCTGGGAGATGATACAATATTATTGATCAATGTACGTTGTATCCACCCAGGTACAGCGTGACCGGTCTCTGTTGGCGCAGGGGCCGGTTTCTTTTTTATTTAGTTATTTCAAAAACAAATTTGTTGTTGCTCCATACATTATCTGTAAAATGTATTTCAATATTTGACCAGTCTGCCGGTACTTCATATCCAATCCATCCATTCATCTTCTTTCCTGGAGCTATGGTTCCGTCAAGTTGTGTGCTATCTTTCTTTTCCATCAGCGCACTGAGCGAGAAGTTTGAAGCATAATCATCTGCATATGCTTCAAAACTCATCATACTGCTGATAGCTAATTCTGAATCCGAATTATTTGCGATTTCAAAATTGACAAGAACAAAAACATTTCCTTCTGATGGAGTATTGTATTCTGATCCTGCGCTTTCTTCATACCCCATAAGAGTGACCTGCACATCATTCATTTCAGCTACTTCGCCTTGTTTAAATATAGTCTGTTCTTCACTAGTTTCTTCCGGTTCAGATTCAGTCTCACTCTCGGTAGAAGTTTCTTCCGACTGTGTATCCGTTTTTACATCTGCTACTTTTTTCGGTTCATCATCTCCTCCACCGGCGATTGATCCAATGATCCCAATCACGATAATTACGCCTATGACGATCAATATTGTCTTTAGGCAGCTCCCCTTTTTCTTTTCTTTTTCCATTATTTTTCTCCTTTTCAAAATGTTTTTTAGAACAAATGTTCGAAAAACCCTTTTAATATAGGAATAATAGTGCTAATATATAAAAAAGGAATTTCGAACACATGTTTTGCTTTTGGGAGGGTGTCATGAAGTATAGGAAAAAAATCATTGATCTGGTAAACAATTGTAAAAATGAAGAAATACTAGAAATTATTTACAGATTCTGTAAAAGATTGATAGGCTAGGGAAATAAATCTCTAGTCTTTTTCTTTTTTTGAAAGATTTTTTGCTATCTTCTCCAGCACTTCCCATTCGTCTTCGCTTAATTTTGCTAAGGCTTCGATTAATCTTGACCTGAAAGAATCTTCTTCTTTTATCAAGTCTGCGGCAAAATCTGTAATGACCTGATTGCGTGTGAGAGGTAAAAACATTTCACCTTCTCCGGTTCGGAGCCATTCTTCATTTGCATGATGTTCTCTACAAATAGAAATAATCATTTGATCCGTAAGTCCCCTGATGTCGTTTTCTATATTAGATATTGCTGCTTTTTTAACTCCAATAGGTTCAGCAAATTTTTCCAATGTGAGACCTAATGTTTTTCTCAGTGTCCTTACTCTTTCGCCTTGCGTCATTATTTTCACCTCACTTTCTGAGTATATAATACCATTTTCTGATACAATAGTCAATAAAAAAGTACACAAAGAATACAAAAAGTTGTTGACAGAGTATTCAAAGTGTATTATACTATACACATAGCAAACAAACGGGAGGTGAGAAAAACGAAAAGAAAGAGAGAAAAAGAAATACTCCATAACTACATGGAGGTATTGGCTCACAATTACGAAAATATAGAGCCAGACGTTATGTCCAGCTCTATATGCGAGATTTACGACAGGTTAAATAGACCCTTTGACACGATTAAGAACAGGTTTTTGTTTGTGGTCGTGAATGCGCTTATATGCATCACGGTACTTGTCGTAAATTTCTTCAGGCGTAAGTCCTGACAAGTCTTGATTCTGAACATAAAGCAGTGCCAGTGCTTCAATTTCAGAATTTGGAAACTCAGCCATTATCTCACCTCCCTTCTGGGAGGATTATACCATAGAAAGAAGGTGATTAGAGCAGTGAGTGAAAAAGAAAAAAATATCATCAAAACAGTTGCTGAGGCGTTGCCAAAAATGAGCGAGAGAGATAAGGGATATTTTCTTGGATACGCAGAAGCTATGGCAAGCAAAAAAGAAAAAGAAAACGAGAAAATCAATAAAGAAGAATCATAAGGAGGCGATAAATTGCCACGTATCCACCAGAAAAAAGAAGAGTATATGTCAAAGGACACTGAAAACCTTATCCGAAATAAAATGCGTGGCAACATCACGCAAAAAGAACTTGGAGAAGAATTTGGTATAGGACAGAGGGCGGTATCCACAAAGCTTGATAAGATGAACTTTAAATATTCTGAACTAGTCAAAATTTTTAGAAAGTTAGAGTTTACCGATGAGGAAATCTTAAAGTGTATGAGGGGGTGATCAGGATGGTCAAGAATCTATTGTTGGTTGGATCATTAACTGCAGTGGCGGTGCTGTCTGGGGTATTTGATGTGAGTACAGCACGTACCATGGCTGCAGTGATCTTAGGATCAATCGTTACTGGCACAGGCGTTGTGATCTGGGCAGAGGGGAGGTGATTATGCTGCTGGGAAAGAATAAAAAAGAGCCTCAGGGCCGCCACCCGTAAGGCTCAAACAAAAAAACAGGTAAATATACCTGTCCTCATTATAGAAAAAAAGGAGGGAAAAAGTCAAAATGAAAATACTTCTTACAAAGACAGAACTTCATGCATTATTAGCCTCAGCTGCAGCGGAGACCTTAGATGAAGAGATTGCTCAAAATATCAAAGAGAAGGTTGGCGAAAAAGAATTCATGTCGGTGGTGGGAAGAATTTCAATAAAAGTGATCCAACATGTAACCGGCAAAGAAAAAATGAATTCTGAGATTGTAAAGTTTTGTATCAGGGAAAGTGCTTTGCTTTTCCCAGAAGAATAAGAGATTAGTTAGGAGAAAATTCATGAGTATCAAAATCAATAAATTAGAGATTGAAAATGTAAAACGGATAAAAGCCATTAAATTGGAACCGACAGCGAACGGATTGACAATCATTGGGGGAAATAACAATCAGGGAAAGACTTCCGTGTTGGATTCTATTGCCTGGGCACTGGGAGGGGAGGCTTTCCGACCATCGGAAGCGACCCGTCAGGGGTCCGTAATACCGCCAAATCTGAAAGTTACGATGAGTAATGGCCTGGTAGTAGAACGTAAGGGAAAGAACAGTAGCTTGAAAGTAACGGATCCCAGCGGACAGAAAGCGGGGCAGCAGCTCCTCGACAGTTTTGTAGAAAAATTGGCCTTAAATCTTCCGAAGTTTATGGAAAGCTCTGGAAAGGAGAAAGCCCAAACGCTCCTTAAAATTATCGGTGTTGGGGATCAGCTGGATCGAATGGATCAGCAGGAAAAAGAGTTATATAATGAGCGCCTTGCCATTGGCCGTATTGCGGATCAGAAAGAGAAGTTTGCGAAAGAACAGCCTTATTATCCAGATGCCCCGAAGGATTTGGTTTCACCATCGGACCTGATCCGGCAGCAACAGGAAATTCTAGCTCAAAATGGAGAAAATCAGCGAAAAAGGGAGAACTTACATCGGCTGGAACAGGAATACCAGCAGATCAATGAACAGATGGAAATACTGTTAAAGAAACAGAGCCAGGTTCAATCTGATCTTTCGATTGCCCGTAGTTCCGCAGAAAACCTGCAGGATCAGTCTACTGCTGAATTGGAGGAAAACATTGCCAATATTGAGGAAATCAACCGTAAGGTGCGAGCTAATCTGGACAAGGATAAAGCGGAAGAAGACGCACTGGAATACCGGAATCAATACCGGAAACTGACAGAGCAGATTGAATCTGTACGGGAACAGAAAACGGAGCTTTTAAATGCTGCAGATCTTCCACTTCCTGAATTGTCGGTAAAAGAAGGAGAGCTGGTCTATAAAGGACAGAAATGGGACAACATGTCTGGGTCGGACCGTTTGAAAGTAGCAACAGCGATTGTTCGGAAGTTAAATCCAGAGTGTGGATTTGTATTGATGGACAAGCTGGAACAGATGGATCTGGATACACTCAAAGAATTTGGACAGTGGCTGGAGCAGGAAGGTTTACAAGTCATTGCCACTCGCGTGTCTACTGGTGGAGAATGCAGCATCATAATCGAAGATGGCTATGTATCTGGCGAAGAGAAGCCGGCAGAGCCGGAGATCAAGAAAACATGGAAGGCAGGTGCATTTTAAATGAATATCATAAAAGGGAAGCTTCCGGGAGCGAAGAAGGTCGTGGTATACGGCCCGGAGGGCATTGGAAAATCGACTTTTGCCAGTAAATTTCCGGATCCGGTATTTATCGACACAGAAGGAAGTACAAAAGACATGGATGTAGCGCGGCTTCCGGCACCAAGCAGCTGGAGTATGGTATTGGAAGAAGTAAGATATGTGATCCAGAATCCATCTATTTGTAAGACGCTGGTAATTGATACTGCAGACTGGGCAGAGCAGTTGTGCATCGCAGCTGTATGTGATAAGCATCAAAAATCTGGAATCGAAGATTTTGGATATGGAAAAGGTTATGTTTTTCTGCAAGAAGAATTCGGGAAGCTTCTGAATCTGCTGACGGAACTGGTTGAGAAAAAGAAGGTCCATGTCGTACTTACCGCTCATGCAAAAATGCGAAAATTTGAACAGCCAGATGAAATGGGCGCCTATGACCGATGGGAAATGAAATTGAGTAAAAATGTATCACCCATGATAAAAGAATGGGCTGACATGGTGCTGTTTGCCAATTACAAAACCCATGTGGTCAAGGTAAAAGGAAAAAATAAAGCCCAAGGCGGCCAGCGCGTCATGTATACGACTCATCATAGCTGTTGGGACGCAAAAAACCGGTATTCACTTCCGGATGAAGTCCCTTTCGAGTATGGATCTATCGCGCACATTTTTTCTGGAAGTGCCAATACATATGAGCCGAATGCTCCGACTACCCATGTCAGTACTCAGCAGCCTGTCAGAGAAACAAAACCAGTTTCCACAGCGCCGGAAGCGCAGCCTGCAAAAGAAACGCCATCACAGATATCTGATCATGATGTACCAGCAGCCATGAATGAGCCGGAGCAGTTAAGTATGGATTTGAATGAGCCAGCATCATCAACATCCGAGGGATTCCCGGTTGATCCACGGGTCCCCAAACATCTTCGGGATCTGATGATTGCGAATCATGTATGTGAGTGGGATATAGAGAATGTCGTGGAGGCCCGTGGATATGTGCCAACAGGAACGAAAATCTGGGAATATGACACAGTAAATCCTGGCATTATAGATGGATTGCTGGTTGCTTCCTGGGATCAGGTGTATGACGCAATCAAAGAGATGAAAGAAAAACAAGAAATTCCATTTAATTAAGGAGGACATTTGATATGAGCATGAACGAAGAAAACGGAAGAGAACTTGGATGGGATGACACCATCACGAAGGATTCTGACAATTTTGAACCGGTACCGGCCGGAGATTATGACTTCACGATTGATCATTATGAAAGAAGCCGTTCTAAAGGTGAGGGAAAACTCCCTCCCTGCAATATGGCAGTCGTATATTTTGTGATTCATGATCGTAACCGTGAAGTTACTGTGCGCGAGAACTTTGTACTGCACTCATCACTGGAATGGAAACTTTCTGAGTTGTTCCGCAGCATTGGAATGAAAAAAGAAGGGGAACCGCTCCGTATGAATTGGGCAGATATTCCGGGCAAAAAAGGAAAGGCAAAGGTTGGAATCAAACCAGGTATCAAGGATCCAAGCAAAATGTTTAACTATATTGATAAGCTGTATCCGTATGAAGCACCGAGATTTCAGCCTGGGAGATTCTGATTATGGAACTGAGACCGTACCAGCAGGAGGCAAAGGAAGCAATCTTCGAGCAGTGGGACAGCGGCGTTCATAAGACGTTGCTGGTCCTTCCCACAGGCTGCGGAAAGACAATTGTGTTCGCAAAAGTGACAGAAGACTGCGTCCGGAAAGGGGACCGCGTTCTGATTTTAGCGCACCGGGGAGAATTGCTGGAGCAAGCTGCGGATAAAATTCGGAAATCAACAGGATTGGGCTGTGCAGTGGAAAAGGCGCAACAGTCCTGTCAAGGGAGCTGGTTTCGAATCGTAGTGGGATCCGTCCAGACTCTAATGAGAGAAAAACGGCTGGGACAGTTCCCAGCCGATTATTTCAATACGATTATCATTGATGAGGCCCATCATTGTATTTCTGATAGCTATCAGCGTGTTCTTGAACACTTTCCAGCAGCCCATGTTCTTGGTGTGACGGCAACCCCAGACCGTGGGGACATGCGTAATCTAGGGCAGTATTTTGAGTCTATGGCCTATGAATATACTCTCCCCAAAGCGATCAAAGAAGGATATTTGTCACCGATCAAGGCTCTGACTATCCCTTTAAAGATTGATATGAGTGGAGTAAGTGTGCAAGCGGGGGACTTAAAGGCTGGAGATATCGGGACTGCGTTGGATCCATACCTGGAAGTCATTGCAAAAGAAATGGAGAAATACTGCCAAGATAAAAAGACCGTGGTATTTCTTCCATTAGTAAAGACCAGCCAGAAGTTCCGGGACATCTTAAACAGCCATGGATTTCAAGCCGCAGAAGTGAACGGAGACAGCCCGGATCGTGCTGAAATTCTGCAAGATTTTGAGAGTGGAAAGTACAACGTACTTTGTAACAGTATGCTTTTGACGGAAGGATGGGACTGTCCATCGGTAAATTGTATTGTGGTGTTGCGTCCAACGAAAGTTCGAAGCTTGTATTGCCAGATGGTAGGACGCGGTACCCGACTTTTCCCAGGGAAAGATCATCTTCTTCTGTTGGATTTTCTGTGGCATACAGAACGACATGAACTGTGTCATCCTGCGTCCTTAATTTGCGAAAATGAAGAAGTAGCACAGAAAATGACACAAAACTTGGAAGAGAATGCGGGGCAGGCCATAGATATTGAAGAGGCTGAAAAGACAGCTTCTGAGGATGTCGTAGCGCAGAGAGAGGAAGCACTCGCCAAGCAGTTGGATGAGATGAAACGTCGCAAGGGACGGCTGGTAGATCCCTTGCAGTTTGAGATGAGCATACAGGCAGAAGATCTTTCCGGATATGTTCCAGCTTTTGGTTGGGAGATGGCACCGCCTTCAGATGCGCAGAAAAAGACATTGGAGAAACTTGGGATTAATGCAGAGAATATTGGCAATGCGGGAAAAGCCTCAAAATTGTTGGACCGTTTGAATAAAAGAAAAGCGGAGGGGCTCAGTACGCCTAAACAGATCCGTCAGCTGGAGCAGAGAGGATTTCAGAATGTAGGCACATGGACATTTGTCCAGGCAAAAAAATTGATCGACCGGATCGCTGCCAATGGATGGAGGACTCCGAGAGGGATCATTCCACAGGAGTACAGACCGGATAAGGAGTAGCATATGGATCAGAAGACAGATCTTTTAAAAATTATTCAATACATAAATCCTGCAAATCTGGATTATCAAGAATGGATCGATGTAGGAATGGCCCTGAAACAGGAGGGCTATACGGTTGCGGATTGGGATGCCTGGAGCCAGCGGGACCCACGCCGGTACCACAGGGGAGAGTGCGAGCGGAAGTGGAATACCTTCCGGGGAAATGCCAGCCCGGTGACTGGCGGGACACTGGTGCAAATGGCCATGGAGGCTGGATGGGCGCCGGAACGAGGCCATGAGCTGGACTGGGACGATATGATTCAAACAGATAGTGACCGTGTAGTAGTAGATAAAAATTGGATTGAGGGACGGGAAGTACAGACACCGGCCAATTGGAATCCAGTACAGGATCTGATCCAATATCTGGAAACGTTGTTTGAAGCAGGAGAAAATGTAGGATATGTAACACGAAGTTGGAAGAATGAAAAAGGAAAATATGTTCCTCAGGACCGTGGAAACTGGGATCGGACAGCTGGTCAATTAATTGAATTACTTTCCAATTGCAACGGAGATATTGGTGCTGTTTTAGGGGACTATGATCCGGAAGGCGGTGCATGGATCCGCTTTAATCCACTGGATGGGAAAGGTGTCCGAAACGAAAATGTAACCGATTTTCGGTACGCTTTGGTAGAATCTGACGGAATGGAAATTGACAAACAGAATGCGATTTTACGGGAATTGGAGCTTCCGATTGCCTGCCTGGTACATAGCGGCGGGAAAAGCCTGCACGCAATTGTAAAGGTTGATGCAGCAGATTACGGGGAATACCGCAAGCGGGTCGATTATCTGTATGATGTCTGCCAGAAAAACGGCATGAAGGTGGACACGCAGAATCGCAATCCCTCTCGTTTGTCAAGAATGCCAGGAGTGATGCGTGGCGGAAAAGAACAGTTTTTAGTAGGGACAAACATTGGAAAAGAATCCTGGAATGAATGGCAGGAATGGATTGAATCAGTCAATGATGATCTTCCAGAACCGGAAGGACTGGAAAGCGTCTGGGACCATCTTCCGGAGCTGTCGCCCTGCCTGATCGATGGGGTGCTGCGTCAGGGACATAAGATGCTCCTGGCAGGCCCCAGCAAGGCCGGGAAATCCTTCCTGCAGATCGAACTGTGTATTGCGATTGCAGAAGGACAAAAATGGCTTTCCTGGCAGTGTGCAAAGGGAAGGGTCATGTATGTAAATTTGGAACTTGACCGAGCTAGCTGCCTGCATCGATTCCGGGATGTGTATCATGCCTTAGGCTGGCAGCCGAAAAATCTGCAGAACATCGATATCTGGAATCTTAGAGGCCGATCTGTACCTATGGACAAGCTGGCGCCTAAATTGATACGCAGAGCAGCCAAAAAAGACTATATTGCCATTGTGATTGACCCGATTTACAAAGTTATTACTGGCGATGAAAACAGTGCAGATCAGATGGCCAATTTCTGTAACCAGTTCGATAAAGTGTGTACAGAGTTGGGATGCGCAGTGATCTATTGTCACCATCATAGCAAAGGCAGCCAAGGTAGTAAGAAGTCCATGGACCGGGCCAGCGGATCGGGTGTGTTTGCAAGGGATCCGGACGCACTTTTGGATTTGATCGAACTGGAAACAACGGAACCGCTTATGAAGCAGGAAGAAAATAAAGCTGTTTGCAAAGCTTGCAAATGTTATCTGGATGCACATTATCAATGGGAAGATGATTTGTCTCAGGATGATCTGTTAAATAGCAATGCAATGTTGAATTACTGTGAAAATAAGTTGGATAAATGGCAGTGGAATACGCTTTCCAGGCAGGTGGATGAGGCACGTCAGATGATTAGAGAACAGACTGCATGGAGAATTGAAGGGACTCTTAGAGAATTTCCAAAGTTTGAGCCGGTAAACCTTTGGTTTGATTATCCGATCCATAGGCTGGATGATGTCGGTAGCCTGAAAGATATCCAGCCGGATGTGGAGATCCCGCCCTGGAAAAAGGGCGCAGAAAAGAACAAAAAGAATGCAAAAGACAGAAAGGAAGAACGGAAAAAAGCCATTGAAGAAGCTTTGGAAGGAAGTAATTTTGGAGACGCGCCATCTGTAGAGGATGTGGCAAATTACCTTGGCATATCAAAAAGAACGGCCAGGGATCGCATCAATGAGCATGGAGGATACGTGATCGAAGATGGAATTGTTTACAAAAAAGGGCAAAAACAGAGGGAGGGAAAGGCTGAAAATTAAGACTTCCCCTTCAAGCGGTATTTGGAGGGAAAGACTGAAAACAAGACTTCCCCTCACTAGGACGATATGGAGGGGAACACTAAAAAACAGTCTTTCCCTCACAGGGAACATAAGGGAGGGGAACACTGAATTTCAGTCTTTCCCCTGTGGAGGGGAAGACACTACCCCTAAAGGGGTAAATATTTCCCCCTCCGCTACGCGTCGTTACGGGGGTAGGAGAGGGACGGGCCTTAAGGTTGCCCGGCCCCGTCTCCCTTCCCCCTCCCCGTAACAAGGGCACACAGAAAAAAGAAAGGTGATTTCACACATTGAAGGAGTAAAGTGAGATGGAATTTTTTATGGCAATGAATCCGCCGACAATCACACACCAAGAAAAACAGGTGCACGTGGTAAATGGCAAACCTGTGTTTTATGAACCGGCTGAGTTGAAAGCAGCAAGACAGAAACTGGAAGCTCATCTTGGAAAATATGTTCCAGAGGATCCAATCTTTAAAGGCGTAAGATTAATTACAAAGTGGTTATTCCCGTCAAACGGTAAACATGGGAACGGAGAATACCGGACAACAAAGCCAGATACCGATAATCTGCAAAAGCTCCTGAAAGATTGTATGACACATGTGGGATTCTGGGAAGATGATGCACAGGTGGCATCCGAGATCACGGAAAAGTTCTGGGCAGAAATCCCTGGCATTTATATCCGGATCGAGGAATTGCCATGATCATAACCGCAGAAGAAAGAAAAAAGCTCTGGAGCCAATATCCAGAAGTGCAGGAATTGTTTGAAGAGTTTAATAGCACTCTTTTGGAGGATGATCAGGAATGGGAGAGATTGGTGAAGAGATGCTATGGGATCCGAGAACGGTATTATAAGTCAAAGGTTGTCGAGATGCTTTTGGTAGATGCGGCTCATGAGCTCGAAAACATAGCAAAGAAGAGAAGATATGGATAAAGGGGGCACAACATGAACAAGATGCGGGAATATGAGAAAGGCAGAGAAGATGGCCTGGACTTGGCTCTTCGGATTGTCCGGGACGGCGGCCTGGAAGCATTGGAGAAAGAAATCCGCTTCCGGAATATCTCTGGAATCCACACTTCCCTGGCTGCAAAAGATCTGGATAAGGCTGCGGAGAAGATCAAAGAGTTATCTCTTGATGTGTTTACGATCATCGGGATTGCGGCATTACATGATGAGTTTGGCTTCGGCCAGAAACGCTGCCAGAGATGGATGGATAAGATGAATGAGGGTGCGGATTACTTAATTGATGGTCTGGCAACATGGGAAGATTATATTAATAGTGTGAAAGAGCAACTGGGGATGGATATACGGATTCGGTGGAAGTAGGAGGATGAAATGAAAATTATTATTGATGATCGGTATTTTATTGAGACCGACAAGTACAACTATATTTTGAGAGAAAAATACGTATCGCAAAAGAAAAAGAGCTACGGAAAAGAAGTTATAAATACGATCGGATATTACAACAATCTTGAGTGTCTGGCAGAGAGATACCTGGAAGAGCGTCAGAAAGCCGTAGGAGACCAGTTGACGGTAGATTTAGATGGATACGTTAAATTGGTTAACGAGAGCAATAAAATGGCCGTATCGGCTTTATAC